>Ga0210022_1002439_pt1 | contig 11519 bp, 10 predicted proteins | sample CryGeymeta201520_FD_183984 | JGI IMG/M metagenome (GOLD analysis project Ga0210022, IMG submission 183984) | Groundwater microbial communities from Crystal Geyser aquifers in Utah, USA - Crystal Geyser metaG 2015-20 (SPAdes) (version 2) | ecosystem: Environmental > Aquatic > Deep subsurface >... | reverse complement strand
ACTGGCATCGTGTACTTCGATGAGGCGGTTGTCGGTGTCGTAGACGTAGCTTCTTGTGTTCGCCGCGTTGTTGGCGTCGGTCTGGCTGAGGGTGTTGCCCAGTGCGTCGTGGGTGTATTGGGTGATGCCGCCTTCGGGGTCGGTGATGCTGAGGAGGTTGCCGTAGTTGTCCCAGGCGGCGCGTGTCAAGGTAGTTGTCGCCTCGGTCATGCTGCCAACGGTTGAATATGACTGCTCGCCAAATGCGTCTTTATAATGGAGTCGCGTTCTGGATTGAGCGTAACGGCACCGACGGGCAACCAGTTTCGAGTATCCCCGGACCAGCGCGCCGGGTTGAGTTCGCGAGCCGTGCGATACAGGGCGTGTCGGGCAGCCAGAATGGCGTGATCCTCTCCGGCGTGGCGCTGGGCGGGGCTGACGTAACGGATGCCGCTGTGGCGATGATCGAAGTTGTACCAACGCACGAAATCGGTGGCCCAGGAGCGTGCTTGATCGAGGTCAACGAAGCCTTTGGCGGGGAACTCTGGCCGGTACTTGGCGGTACGAAACAGCGACTCGGCATAGGCGTTATCGTCGCTGACGCGGGGCCGGGAGTACGAGGGTTTGACGCCCAGCCAGTTGAGCATCGCCAGTACCGTCGTGGCCTTGAGCGTAGAGCCGTTGTCGCCGTGCAGCACTGGCTTGGCGCCCATCGCGGCAATCCCCTCGGCCAGCGCGGTGCGGCGCACCAGGTGCGCGGCATGGTCGGCGTGATCGGCATCGTGCACCTCCCAGCCCACGATCTTGCGGCTGTACAAATCCAGAATCAGATACAAGTAGAACCAGCGTCCCATCACTTGTGCCGGCAGGTACGTCATGTCCCAGCACCACACCTGCCGCGGTGCGGTGGCGATGTGCGTGGTCGGCGGTCGGACCGCCTTGGGCGCCTTGGCGCGCCCACGATGGGCGGTTTGCCCGTGCGCCTTCAGCACACGGCTGAACGTGGATTCGCTGGCCAGATAGATGCCTTCATCGGCAAGCATGGGCACGATGCGTGCCGGTGGCACGGCAGCAAAGCGCGGCTGGTTGGCCACGGCAAGCAGGTGCGCACGCTCGGCATCAGACAGGGCATGGGGCGGTGGCGGGCGCACGGCCTGCGGCCGGAGATCGCCGTTGACGAGGCCATCAGCCGCTTGCCAGCGCTGGAGGGTGCGCAGATCGATGCCGGCAATCTCGCAGGCCGGCTTGAGCCGGGCGCCGGCGGTGTGCGCCACATCAATGTTTCGGGTCAGGGCTTGGCGATCTTCGAGGCCGATCATTCGCCCTCTCCCCTGTTGAAGATCGCCGCGACTTTTTTTGACAGGACGAGCAGCGCGGCTGTCTCGGCCAGGGCCCGGTCTTTGCGCAGCAGTTCGCGTTCGAGTTCCTTGATGCGCTTCTTGTCTTGCCGCGTGGCCTGCGGGCTGGCGCGAGCTTCCTCCGGTTCTGCCAGCGCCGTCGTGGCATTGAGGTGCCACTTGTCCAGTTCGGCGGGGTATACGCCGTGCTCGCGGCACCAGGCGCTTTTGCCGGCTTCGTCCAGGGCCGCTGCGGTGATTACCGCATCGAGTCTGGCACCCGCAGTCCAAGTTCGCCCTGGGGCGGGCCTGGACTGCACCTCCTCACGCCATCGTTCCAATGTTTGCACCGTCACTCCAATTTCTTTCGCCGCCAAAACTACATTGGCGCTCTCCGGCGGCAACAAACGCGCCACCACTCTGTTCCTGAATGCTTCTCCGTATCGTGCCATCGTTCTTCCTTATCGCCCCCAAGTTCAAGATTATATCGAGGCGACAACTATTCTGACGCGGGGGGAAACCATGCTCATGCCATATATGGCATGAGCATGATGCAATTATCGCACTTACCGCATTAACAATGACTAACTGAAGCAGTTAGTACAAACGCCCTTATTACTAAGGTCGCTGCTCCACCAATTGCCTCTCCACACCATACTGCTCTCCAGCGAACTCACCTGGTACGGCTTGGGCAAGCATATGTGAAGATTTTAGTTTGTCGCACCAATCAAAACCATCGTCAGGTGGCAGGAACGGCTTGGCGTCCGGATAAACTCGTTTCAGCTCAGCCAAGAATTCATGCCCCTGAGCATCATTATCAAATCCTCCCAAGACTTCATACGCATCTTTGAAGTACGGCAACAATTCATCTGCCCCAAACAAGCCGCCACCTTTACAAATAATGGTGTGTTCCGGCCTAATCACTTTGAGGGACAGGGCAGTTAATGGCCCTTCACATATGATGACTTTTCGTGGATCCCCCTTGATAAGCATAGGTCCGCATTTTTTTCCACCTAGAGTGCGCTTGAAGGGCTTGGCGGGGGGTATCGGCTTGTAGGTGCCACGCAGGAATGCACCGCCGCTTTCTCGCCTCATCACGGCATTACCGCGTCCATCAGAATAAACCGTACCGGCTTCGATGAAGTGATTTACCCATTCGGGTGGAATGCCGCGCCCTTCTAAATACCGCACGACTTGCGGAAGGCGCGATGAATCAGGATTTGGCAGTTCAGGTGGAGATGACATGATCTCAGAAACTTCACTACTAGCATCTTCAAGTTTTCGACAGGCAACTGCAGCCGTTGTTGCAGACTGTCCAAACAGTTCTGACAGTCTGCGTACTGCTTCCTTATAGTTGCAGCCCTCGACTTTCATAGCAAGATCAATGGCCCCCTTCCCGCCTTTGCCTTCTTCTTGGATAACAAACAAATCTTTCGTGATTGCAATCTCTTGACCATCCGGGAGTTTGAACTTGCGCGATGCGTACGAGGGCGTTGAATCGGCCGCTTCAATACCTCCAAGCTGCAGAACCACTTCATTCAAATCCAGATCACGCACCTTTGCTGCTATGGCCTTAACTGATTCAAATTCGTTCATGTTATTGCGCACGTTCTCTACCATCTGTTTAGAACGTGAAACTGCGATGTCAGCGGTTTTCGCCCTTGCAGCGATTACAGGAAATGATTTCACCACCCAATCTCGGCGCGCCTTGATGGACTTATCATATTCTTGCCAAGCTATGGATTCGTCTTCATTGATCCATTTAGACAGCGCGTTATTCGCGGGACGAGGACTAGTGGGTTTTGGCAAGATGCGCGGAGCATCGGGCAGCTTGGCCTTTACCAGTCTTGCGTGATCAGCAAGATCTGTGTGCATGGCATGCTCATTCTTCATCTCACCTCGCTCTATCCCAAGGTGCGCCATTGAATTTGCATAGCCCTGCTGCAAATCACGGAGGGTGTTCCGGCTCCCACCAAAGACCTGCTTGAACGACTTCTTGCCATTGGGCTCATGAGCGATGATGACATGCAAATGTGGCGTAAGCTCATCAAGGTGCAAGTCGGCTGAAATGACCATGTCGCCGAATTGTTCTTGGAGCCAAACAATGTTGGCCTCGACCCATTCCTCAAGCGCGCCGGGTTGTTTGAAGAATGTAGGCGATGCGCTCAAGATAAGTTCGCTTCCGATGTTGCCGTTTTTCCGCAGCTTCATACCCTCCAGCTTTGCTCGTAGGGCTGAATCAAGCGGGATGTTGGAATTGCCAATCAAGGATCTATTTAGATGAATACGGCTTGTATCAATGTTTGACGTATTGAAGCCGATACGCCTACGATTATGGCGGTCCGCATTTACCAAGCCTCCTGTGGTTTTGATTTTTGCCAATCGGATCACTGCGTAGTGCTTGCAGCCGGCGCCAGCCCGCTTGAACTTGGAAGATGTCGTGTGTGCCTTGCCGAATGATTTTCGAATTGATGTGTTCATGGTTTTGCCTTTCGATTTTTCTTCCTACTAGTTAGCCTTTGATTTACTTCCGGCTTGGAAAGCGGAACTCACTCCGCTTTCTGACGAAAGCTGCATTCGAAGCATCTCCGCCTCTGGCGGATCACACGCTCTGCGTGTGAGCACTTCTCGCCAAGCGAGAAGTGGAAGGCCAACTGGTAGGAAAAGAATATGGTTTGCATATTTCTTGTTTGGGCGGATGGACGGAATGGACGGTTAATTTCATGTTTTTCGCTCACGAGAAGAAATCTAGAGGGAATTACTGGATATACGCGTCCAATCTGTCCAACGTGTCCTAGGCTCGAAGTCCGACCCCCAGCCACATTCGTGTGCCGCGACTCTTTTGTGGTATGTATCCGCGTTCCCTCAGCCTGTCTGACAAAGACTTTTGTGAAAGTGGCCGGTGCCCGTTCTGCTTTGCCCAGTCAGCGTAGGACTCGTACAAAACTGATGTCTGAGCGGTTGCGTTTTCATGGACGACACAGGCATCGTCAATCCAATGCCCGATCAGATCGGATTCGCCTCGGAATTCAGAATTGGCTCGCACGACTGAATCAGGCAACTGAAGCCCATCTTCCTGGTACATCCTAATTCCATGAAGTGCCCATTGGAGGATTCCATCCTGCTCCTTCTCAAGCTTCTCAATCATCCGTTTATCCCGCTTGCCAGCCTCAATTGTTACCGACCAGGGTACGAGCACCACTCGCCGCCAGATTCCGTTGTCAGTTCCGCTGATTAGCGGCTTGTGGTTTGAGACCAGAATGATTTTGAACTTGGGTGTGAAGGTAAAGAATTCGCGATGCAGGAATCGAGCTGTGATTTCATCCCCTCCTGTGAGCTGCTTGACAATGCCTTCATCAAGGCGAGCACCGTCAGGCCCCTCTTGCGCGACCACTAGCCGCACCTTATCCAGCGCAGCCAGATCGTTTCGAATCCCACCCCTGTCATGCTCAATGAAGGTATCGAACTGAACAGTTTTCGCGTAGCTCCCAAGGAGCTTTTTGAGAATCTCAACGAAAACGCTCTTTCCATTCGCACCGCCGCCATGCATCACCAGAAAGATTTGCTCGTCTATCCTTCCAGTCAAACAATAGCCAGTGAACTTTTGCAGCCAAAACCTCACCTCGGCATCAGGCTGCACCTCCTCCAGGAAACGCTCCCACAAGGGGCAAGCACAAGTCCCCGTCAAGAATGAAGCATTGGACTGCCGCGCCAAAAGGTCGGATGGTGAGCCCCTATTGAATTGGTGCTCAACCAAGTCATACACTCCGTTCTGTACTGCCAATTGGGTATCCACCTTGTCGAACTCATGCTGTGATTTCGCCAGCAATGGTTGCGCCAGCGAAATCATTGCATCTACCCCTCGCTTAGACTGGGTCTTGATTGCATGACTAGACAGGGAGTTAGCTTTCTGAACGAGCTGCTTACGAACCTCTGCATCTTTTTCTTGGTAGGCAAGGACAAGTTGCTGAGACGCCTCGATGAGCAAGTCCTTGGCAAATTGCATTGCAAGTTGCACAACGTGCCGCAAATCATCTGGCCTCCAAACCACACCATCGAACTCCATCCAAAGCCCGCGCTGAGGAATAAAAGCTAGTGTGTCGGCTAAGTCCTTAGCGAAGTGTTCAGCATTCCACACATCAGAGAGCTCTTCACTGCGAAAAGCTAGAGGGGCTTTCATGCTGCACCTCCTCTCGAGCAAGAGGCACTCTTTCGTGGCCTTCCACGACCGCGCTTTGCGGTTGATTCGATGCCATCTTGAATAACTGGAGCTGCAGAAGTCTGCCCCCCGCTCACCAATTCGTTGATATCGCTCATACGGAAGAGCGAACGACCGCCGATCTTTACCAAACGAATAGGAAATTTCAGAGTACTACATTGGTTTCGGATTGTTTTCTCAGACACACCGAGTAATTTTGCAGTATCTCGAATTGATACTAGCAGGGGTGAAACTTGTGATTCATTTACATATGACATAGCAAGCCCTCGCAAATCGTTGCGCAGTAGGCTTGCTGTGTTATCTACACCCATTTAAGGGCAGTCCGTCAGATTACATGCACCTTATTGCCGACTATCCCACGCTCAATATGCCGTGCAGATATTGCTTGTCAGCGTCCTGCCAGTGTCAGTTCACCTTTCGAAATGGACAGCTTCCGTTCTATCAATTGCATAGGTCTTTATTTATTTCCCGGAGGTACGCCCCATGAAATCTCCGTTTGTTCCGACTGGCTGGCTAAATAACATCGGTCTGCTGATCCCGTGTTAACGCTAGTTCGTCACTCCAACACCCTTATCATCCCATAAATTACAAATGATGCAAGTTAATTATTGATTGCAATCATTGTGTTGCGTGAGCGCTCACGACAAACCTGCTTGGGACAAATCTGGGACAGGCATCAAGGGATATGGCGGGATATTTGGGACAAATTTGGGACACTGAATATTTAATTCAAGGCATATTTGCCAATATTTTAATCAAACCCCAGAAAGGAAAAAACCCACTAACTCTATGAATTAGTGGGTTTAAATTGGTGCCGCTTGTCGGATTCGAACTGACGACCTACCGCTTACAAGGCGGTTGCTCTACCAACTGAGCTAAAGCGGCTTTACTGGTCAAATTTGGTGGGTCGGGCGAGATTCGAACTCGCGACCAACGGATTAAAAGTCCGCTGCTCTACCGGCTGAGCTACCGACCCCAAAAAGAGCGCGCATTATACGGATTAAGCCCGGAGTGTCAAACCAGCGGACACCCTTCAAGCCTCCCGATACCTTGTAGGATCGGGGGTTCCAGCCGACTGAAATCCTTCGCGCCGCAGGCGGCAGGAGTCGCAGCGACCACAGGCGCGCCCCTGCTCGTCCGCCTGGTAACACGAGACCGTCAGCGCGTAATCAACCCCCAGTTGCCTGCCCTGCCGAATGATCTCGGCTTTGCTCAAATCGATCAACGGAGCATGCAACTTGAGTGGTTTTCCTTCGATGGCCGCCTTGGTTGCCAGATTCGCCATCTGCTCAAAGGCGGCGATGAAGGCGGGACGGCAATCCGGATAACCCGAATAGTCCACCGCGTTGACGCCGATGAAAATATCCTGCGCCTGCAACACTTCCGCCCAGGCCAGTGCCAGGGACAACATGATGGTGTTGCGCGCCGGCACATAAGTGAGCGGGATGCCGCTGCTGGCCTGCTCCGGCACTGCGATGCGGTTGTCGGTCAGCGCCGATCCGCCAAAAGCGGTGAGGTCGATGCTGATGACCCGGTGCTCGTACGCGCCCAGCACGCTGGCGACGCGCTGCGCTGCTGCCAGTTCCGCATGGTGGCGCTGGCCGTAGTCCACGCTCAAGGCATGGCATTGAAAACCCTGCGACCGCGCCATGGCCAACACCGTCGCCGAATCCAGGCCACCCGACAGCAACACGACCGCCCGTTTCATCGCCCCGCCTCGTTGCCCCACAGGAGCTTGTGCAACTGCAACTGGAAACGCACGGGCAGATGGTCGCGCAAAATCCATTCTGCCAATTCCCTGGCATCAAGTTGTCCCTGCGCCGGAGAAAGAAGCACGCCGCAACGCGCGGCCAATTTGTGTTCGTGCAAGACCTGCTTCGCCCATTGATAATCCGCTTCATCACACAGCACGAACTTGATCTCGTCCTGCGGCTTGATCTGTTCCAGATTGCTCCAGTGATTCTTCTCAACCTCGCCGGAAGCGGGCGTCTTGATGTCGAGCACGATCATCACCCGCGCATCGACCGCGGAAATGTCCAGCATGCCGCCCGTTTCCAGCGAGACGGCATAGCCCGCATCACACAAGGCGCGCAACAACGGCAGGGAATTTTTTTGCGCCAGCGGCTCACCGCCGGTGACGGTCACATAGCGCGGCGCATGCTGCGCCACCGCCGCCATGATTTCCGGCAAAGGCATGGTTTGTCCGCCGGTGAAGGCATACGTGGTGTCACAGTAAGTGCAGCGCAAAGGACATCCGGTCAAGCGCACGAATACGGTCGGCAATCCGGCGCGGCTGGTCTCGCCCTGCAGGGAAAAAAAGATTTCGCTGATGCGCAGCGTGTCGGCAGCGGTTTGATTCATGGACTACAGAGCGGATTATTTGAGCGCTGCCAGCCGCTTCTTGGCTTTGCCGGAGGCATCGCTGCCGGGGAAGCGCGCGATCAATTGTTTTAATGTCGTTTTGGCTGTGCTCTTCTGCTTCAGCAACAATTGGCTTTCAGCCAGATTCAACATGGAGTCAGGCGCACGCGGATGATCATCATGCTTGTCAAGCAGGATGCGATAGGCTGCCACGGCATTGGCGTAGTCTTTGCTCAGGAAATAGGCGTTACCCATCCAGTAATAAACATTGGCTTCATGCATCGATTGCGGGTATTGCTTCAGGAACCCGCTGAAAGCACTTGCTGCTTCCCGATATCTTTCGGCGCGATAGAAACCGTAGGCAGTCTCGAATGCGCGATTTTCGCTTGCCGCATCACTGCCGCCGGAGCTTGGCGCGGCACGCGTCGCGGTGCCCGCCGTTCCGCTTTCCAGCGGACGCAAACGGGAGTCGAGATCGGTATAGAAATCTCTCTGGCGCTTTTCGGCATCTTGCAGCGCATGGCTGAATTCTTCGAACTGGCCGCGCTGCTTGCGCATTTCAGTTGTCTGCATATCAATCTGCATTTGCAGGTCGAGGATGGACCGCACGGCCAGTTTATTCTGAATCTCGGCCTCTGCCAGTCGCCGTTCCAGTTGCACAACCCGCAGTTCCAGTTGTTGAACCTGCTTGCGCGCGTCGTCATCAGCAAACAGCCCCGCAAAAGCGGGGCTGCTGGCCAACAACAATCCGCCCAACAAACAGGAGGCAGTTCTCAACATCTTTACTGTGCGCCGTAGTTAATGTCGGCGCGACGATTTTGCGACCAGGAGGCTTCGTCATGACCGGATGCGCGGGGTTTTTCTTCGCCATAGCTGATGGTTTCGATCTGCTTTGCCTCCGCGCCGCCCAGCACCAAGGCACGCTTGGTATTTTCGGCGCGGCGCTGGCCCAGCGCCAGGTTGTATTCGCTGCTGCCACGTTCATCTGCATTGCCCTCGACGCGCACCTTCACCCCGGGATGCGCTGCCAGATACTGCGCATGCTTCAGGATAGTTTCGCGGTCAGCCGCTTGCACGGCATCCACGTCGAACGGGAAATACACACTACTTTTGCTTTTCAGCGCATCCAGCTCATCGGCGGCAAGTTGGGCCGCTTTTGCGTCGGCGGCAGCCTGAGCATCGACAGCAGCCTGTGCATCGGCGGCAGATTGTGAACTCGGCGCGGAAGTTTCGGTGCTCGCCACCGGAGCAACAGCTTCTTCTTTGGGTTTGTTGCTGGCGCAGGCCACCAGGAAGTTGGTCAGAAAAATAGCCAGAATCAGTTTTTTCATTGCATTTGCTCCTTTTTGATCGTTATTTCGGGAACGGGCCCCACATCGGTTCGCGGATATCCCCGCGCTGGGCAACCATCTTTTGCTTCACTCTGCCATCGCTTGAAACGGTGGCCAATATACCACGGCCCATTACTTCTGTCGCAAACAGGATCATTTTGCCGTTGGGTGCGAAACTGGGTTTCTTTTCCCATCCGCCCGTGGTCAGGATCTGTGCCTGCCCGGTTTCGAAGTCCTGAACGGCAATATAGAACACGCCATCCTTGAACAGGGAGAACACGAAACCCTTGCCATCGGGCGACACCCGCGGTGAGAACGCGCTGCCGCTCTCGAAAGTGAGCCGCGTTACCGTTTCATCGGCCAGCGACAGACGATAGACCTGCGGGCTCCCGCCCCTGTCCGAAGTGAACAACAGACTTTGTCCATCCACCGCGAATGCCGGCTCCGTATCGATCGCATATCCCTCGGTGATGCGTCGCACCCCCTGCCCCCGGCTGCCCATCAGATAGAGGTTGGAACTGCCATCGCGCGTCAGCACCAAAGCCAGTTGCTTGCCATCGGGCGACCACACCGGCGCGCTGTTGCTGCCCGGAAAATCGGCGACCAGGCGGCGCTGGGCGGAATCGAGCGCCTGCACATACACCATCGCCCGCTGTTTTTCAAAACTGACATAGGCGATCTGCCGGCCATCGGGCGACCAGGCCGGGGACATGATGGGCTCTTTCGAGGTCAGCAGGGATTGCTCGCCATAACCATCGCTATCCGACACCACCAGCCGATAGGTGCCCTGATCCCGATTGACATAGACGATGCGCGTGCTGAACACGCCCGCACTGCCGGTCAGCCGCTCATACACCATATCCGCGATGCGGTGCGCGATCGCGCGCGCATGCGCCCGCTTTGCCGTCACCACTTGCGCCATCAGTTCCGCGTTGCGCACCACGTCGAACAGGCTGAATTTGACCGCCAGCTGCTCGCCGTCCACCTCCTGAATTGAGCCGAGCAGCAGCGTTTCCACTCCCGCCCACTCCGCCGCCCGCACTTCAGACACGGCATGCGGCAGCTTGCCCGCCGGATCAATCAGCGTGAACAAACCGGTGCGCGACAGATCGTTGCCAATCACCTCGAGCAGGCTCTGCGCAAGCAACGGGTCGCCGGCGAAACGCACCAGTGCAAGCGGTGTTTGATGTTCGCCCGCCCCGGTGATCTCGATATTCAATTCCGCTCGTGCCGGGGCGGCAAGCAACAACAGGCACAACACAAGCCAACGCACTATCAATTATTTCTCCTCGGGTCTAATGGTCAGGCGCAGCTCTCGAAACTCTTTTTTCAGCAGCGGGTCGGTCGGCAGCGGCAGCGGCTGTGCTTTGTAGACGGCGCGTTCCGTTGCCTCGTCGTAAGCCGGATTGCCGCTGCTTTTCAGCAGCACCGCGTCGAGCACCGAACCGCCGGGCAATAGCGTCACCCTGAACACGACTTCGGCATTCGGCGCCACATCCGGCGGCATCACGATATTGTGGCGGATCTTGCTGCGGATCATGTCCTGATAGCGCCCCACCTCGGCCGCTGTGGCAGCGCTCACTTCTGCCCGCACCCGCATCTGCTCCGCCATTCTGCGCTGCTCTGCCTGCGCTTCCAGCACGCGCTGCGCTTCCGCTTCCTTGCGGCGGCGCAATTCCCTGGCGTTGGGCTGGGGCGGCGTTTTCTTGACGACTTTCTTGTCGCGCAGCTCAATCTCTGCTTGCGGCGCCACGGGCGGTGGCGCTGCAGGCACTATTTCCTGTTTGGGTGTGGCAACCTCTTCCTGTTTGGGCGCCGCAACCGGTGCCGATTCGTCCACGACGACCACTTCATCCAGCGGCAAACTCTGCCATAACTCGACCGAGAAACTATCCGGCGCCCGGTTCTGCCAACGCACACCAACCATCAACAGCAGCAAGAACACAACATGCACCGTCATCGCCAGCATGCCCGCCGCCAGCCGATTCGGATCGCGATAGCGCAGTGCCCCGCTCATCTCGTCCGGGTGAGCAGACCGACTTTCCTGACGTTCTGCTGCTGCAACATATCCATCACATTGATGACTTCTTCGTAGCGTATTTTTTTGTCGGCCGAGATCACCACGGCCTGTTCAGGATTTTTCGCCAGCTTCTGTTTCAGCAAACTGATCAACTCATCGCGCGACACCGGCCTTTCGGCGCCGCCCTGCGCGTGGTCGCGCAACACCAGCGTCGCATCCTTCTTGATCATCACTTCCAGCGGTGCCACGGCAGGTGTCGCCGACTTGCCCAC
>Ga0210022_1002423_pt1 | contig 11575 bp, 3 predicted proteins | sample CryGeymeta201520_FD_183984 | JGI IMG/M metagenome (GOLD analysis project Ga0210022, IMG submission 183984) | Groundwater microbial communities from Crystal Geyser aquifers in Utah, USA - Crystal Geyser metaG 2015-20 (SPAdes) (version 2) | ecosystem: Environmental > Aquatic > Deep subsurface >... | reverse complement strand
CCAATGTTTATAACAAAAGAAGGATACATTGAAAGGAACCCAGCGGGTTCCAATGTGTATAGAAAAGAATAATATATTGAAAGGAACCCAGCGGGTTCCAATGTTTATAACAAAAGAAGGATACATTGAAAGGAACCCAGCGGGTTCCTATGTTTATAACAAAAGAAGAATATATTGAAAGGAACCCAGCAGGTTCCAATGTGTATAGAAAAGAAGAATAGATTGAAAGGAACCCAGCGGGTTCCAATGTTTATAACAAAAGAAGGATACATTGAAAGGAACCCAGAAGGTTCCAAAGTTTATAGCAAAAGAAGGATACATTGAAAGGAACCCAGCGGGTTCCAAAGTTTATAACAAAAGAAGGATACATTGAAAGGAACCCAGCGGGTTCCAAAGTTTATAACAAAAGAAGAATATATTGAAAGGAACCCAGCGGGTTCCAATGTGTATAGAAAAGAAGAATAGATTGAAAGGAACCCAGCAGGTTCCAATGTTTATAACAAAAGAAGAATACATTGAAAGGAACCCAGCGGGTTCCAATGTTTATAACAAAAGAGGGATACATTAAAAAGGAACCCAGCGGGTTCCAAAGTTTATAGCAAAAGAAGGATACATTGAAAGGAACCCAGCGGATTCCAATGTGTATAGAAAAGAAGGATATATTGAAAGGAACCCAGCGGGTTCCAAGGTTTATAACAAAAGAAGGATACATTGAAAGGAACCCAGCGGGTTCCAATGTGTATAGAAAAGAAGAATAGATTGAAAGGAACCCAGCGGGTTCCAAAGTTTATAGCAAAAGAAGGATACATTGAAAGGAACCCAGCGGGTTCCAATGTGTATAGTTATTGAAAAAATCATACATTTTTTAAGATATTTTTATCAAACAAAAAGAGCAAAAATACACGATGAAGAATATTCCTACATTTTAATAGTTATTTTTTTATTTTATCTATGAAATACATATAAAAACGTTTAAATACTTTTTTAAATAAAAAATAATGTGCAAAATAGAACTATTTTACGCATAAATTCTTCATATTTTTTATTTTTAAATAGTGAGAGTAGCATATTTTTAAAAGTTTTTTAAAATAATTTCATTTTTTTTACACCAATTGACATTCAAGGTTTTATCTTATAAATAATGATGTAATTTTATAGGTTTTTAATAGAGTATTTAAAAATTTTTTCTAAAAAAAAGAAAGAAAATTTAAATTATTAACATTCTTTATGGGATGAATTATTTTTTTCCTACATTTATATAGAAATTTATAGCCCCATAAAATAATGAAAAAATACTACCTACTCATTTTTTCTATTTTTTGTAGCACACTTTTTTTTGCACAAAATCCAGGAAATACCCTAAATTTTGATGGAATCAATGATAATGTATTCAGTACATTACCAACCGTCTTTGATGATATTCAAAATAACGACATTACTTTGGAAGCCCACATACGATATCAGGGTACAGGCTTTACCAGAGTGTTTTTTGCCCAAAAGGATGCAAATAACTTTTTTACCATAAGCGCAACCAATGTCTCCGGACAGATGGAGTTGTATTTTTATGTTGGTGCCGCAGGCATAACGCATAGCGTTAGAACAACGACTCCATTAAACCTAAACCAAAACTACCATATTGCCGCCCGATGGACAGCAGCAACCAGCTTAGTGGAGTTGTTTGTTGATGGGGAATTAACAGGACTTGTTTTTGGTGGAGACACCTCCATTGGAACAAATAATGTGATGGCTATTGGTGCACGAACAGACGGGCTTCAATCCTTTAATGGTGACATCGATGAACTTGCCCTTTGGAATGAAGCACGTATCCTTTGTCTAATAGTTCAGGACGCTAATGAAGGGGTTACTTTAGGGCAACCCAATCTTATCTCTTATTATACCTTTAATCAAGGAATTGCTAACGACGATAATTCCGGAATTACCACTCTAGTAGATGCCACCGGAAATCATCCGGGAACCCTTCAAAATTTTGCTTTAAATGGAACAACATCTAACTGGATTCCTTCTCAAGCATTTTCTACGATTATTGAAGGTCCGGATACGATGCCTATAGCTATTTGTAAACCCCCATTTACCATACAATTAGATGGCAATGGACAAGCAAGTATAACCGTTAGCGACATAGACAATGGAAGTAATGACCCTTGTGGTGTGGCTTCTATTGAAATAGATAAAACAGATTTTACTTGTGCTGATATAGGTGAAAACTTTGTTACCCTAACCATAACTAATGTAAACGGAAATACCGCAACGTGTACAACGATAGTAACCGTGGAAGAAAATATTCCTCCAGTTGCTTTTTGTATGCCTCCTTTTACTTTAGAACTTGATACAAACGGACAAGCAACTATTACTGCTGCCATGATTGACAATGGGAGTACCGATAATTGCTTAGATGTTTTTCTTTCCATCGATAAAACAGAATTTACTTGTGCCGACATAGGTGATAACACCATCACCCTTACTGTTACAGATGCCAGTGGTAATTCAGCTACGTGTACCACCATAGTGACTGTAGAAGACAATTTACCTCCTGTAGCATTTTGTGTTGCTCCATTTACAATTTTCCTAGATACCAATGGGGAAGCTACTTTAACCGCTGCTGATGTGGATGGTGGAAGTACCGTAACCTGTGGTTTGGTGGCTATTTCTTTGGATACTACTAATTTTACTTGTGCCGATATTGGTGAAAACACAGTAACACTAACCGTAACTGATGTCAACGGAAATACATCTACTTGCACCACCATAGTAACTGTAGAAGACAACATAGCTCCTGAAGCACTATGTGCTGCGCCATTTACAATCCAATTGGATGCTAATGGACAGGCTATACTTACTGCCGCTATGATAAACAATGGTAGCACCGATGCCTGTGGTATGGATGCAATTTCTATCAGTCCGAGTGAATTTGATTGTTCCAATGTAGGAGACAATACAGTAACACTAACGGTAACCGATGTCAATGGAAATACATCTACTTGCACCACCATAGTAACCGTAGAAGACAACATAGCTCCTGAAGCACTATGTGCTGCGCCATTTACTATCCAACTGGATGCTAATGGACAGGCTATACTTACTGCCGCCTCGATAAATAATGGTAGCAGCGATGCCTGTGGTATGGATACAATTTCTATCAGTCCGAGTGAATTTGATTGTTCCAATGTAGGAGAAAACACCGTAACTCTTACTGTTACCGATGTCAACGGAAATGTTTCTACCTGTACTACAATTGTGACGATAGAAAGTAGTTCAATTCCTGTAATAACCTGTACCGATTTTATATTAGAATTAGGAATGGACGGAACAGCACTTTTAACTCCGGAAGACATTGGTAGTTATTTGAATGCGTGTGGCACTGTTATAACTGCTATTGACATAGAAGATTTTGATTGCAGTAATATTGGCACGCCTGTAGTAGTTACTTATTTTGCCACTGATGGTGCAGGAAACAATGTTTCTTGTACGGCATTAGTAACAGTAATTGATACCTTAGCGCCTGTAATAGTTTGCCCAAACAATCAAACAGTCGATAGCGATCCAAATTCCATTACTTATACTCTTCCTGATTATTTTGGAGAAGGTCTGATAACAGCAACAGACAACTGTACCAATCCGGTAACGATATTCAGTCAAACTCCCGCACCGGGCACCTTGTTGTTAGATGGCACTTATACCATTACTTTTACAGCAACTGACGAATATAGCAACCAATCTACGTGTTCCTTTGCATTAACGGTAGATAGCATATTAGGAGTGGAAAACAAACCACTACTTGGCTCGCTTACTTTGTACCCTAATCCGGCGAGTACTTCAGTAATGCTTAGTAATCCCAAAGGAGTTCCTTTGCATAGTATTAGCATTTATGATATTTTAGGTAGATTGGCACAGAACATACCTTTACATAAATCAACTGAAAATGTTGCTATTGATGTAAGTTCCCTATCGTCTGCCTCTTATATTTTAATAATTGAAACAGAGCAGGGCAGGAGTGTGAAACAACTGCTTGTGAAATAATTTTCAGAGATTGGGTAGTAAAATTCTGCCTTTATGTAAAAATACCCCCAAAGGAAATTACTTCTTTGGGGGTTCTTTTTAACACTTTTTTAAAGCCCAAGATTGTTACTGTTTTCGCTCGTGTTAATCTATACCTGGCTTCACAGTTTGTAGATATTGCTATCGATAAACAGATTCCTGTTCCTTATTTTCTTTTCGTACTCTAGTTAAATTACTCGTAATACGTGTAGTGTAGTATTAAAATCATCCCAACCCCTCCCTATTACATGTACGACAATAATAATTAATAAATACGTATTAATACGTATAGAAGGTAAATTCTTACAATGTATATTTGTAGCAATAATTTAAACCAAACTAAATCATAATGAAAAAAATTACACAAAAACTACTAATTTTACTATTACTAGTTTTCAGTGGGAATGCCCTACATTCCCAATGTACCTCTTCAAATTTTGACCCTTTGGCTTGTGGCGATTTCATTCAAAACACCAATACTAGTAATTTTACTACGGAATCCACGCCCGGAAATGTTCCCTTTGCAACGGCAAGTGATACCTATTACTTACGTTCCAACACCCAAAATCCTTGGGGAAGTACTACCAACCAAGATGCCATGAATTTAGCTTTTGGCGCGGGAAACTGGACTGAAGTCTTTTTTGAAACCGTTAATCCTGCAGTATTGTTTGCTTCTCCTACACGATTTGTGTTTATGGAAGGAAGTGATACTTCTGCAAATGCTCTTAATTCGTTTTTAATTGCTAACCTTACAACCATTGAAAATTGGGTGGCTTCTGGTAATCATTTATTAATAAACGCAGCTCCCAATGAAGGAGGAAATATTAACTTTGGCTTTGGGGGTTCTATATTGATATATCCCTCGTTTAGTAGCAACGTTAACGTAGTAGATACTAACCATCCCGCATTTTTGGGTCCAAATCTTCCGGTTTCTGCCACTATGTCGGGAGGTAGTTATTCTCACGCAAGTATTTCAGGTACCGGATTTACAGATGTTTTAGTAGATGGTTCTAATCCTGCCATATTTCCACTTCGTCAAAAAGATTGGGGTAATGGATTAGTAATGATGGGTGGTATGACCACTACGAACTGGCATAGTCCACAACCTGCAGCCGCAAACTGGAGAGCTAATCTATTAGTATCTTTAGGTGCATTTGTTTGTCCATCAGACATTACAGTTAGCAATGACCCCGGTCAATGTAGTGCTGTAGTAACCTATACACTTAATGAAACATTTCCGCCGGAAACCATTCCCGGTTTTACCTCTTTAGGAAGTAACAACGGAAAATCCTATTACCTTTCAGACGCTGCATTTACACCAGCTGCTGGATTTTCAGATGCTATTGCCAATGGTGGTTTTGTCGCTACCATTCAAGATGCTGCTAAAAATGCCTTTATTAATACGCAAGTAAATGCAGTTGCCTTAGGTGCAAGTGTATTAATAGGGTTTAATGATGTGGCTATAGAAGGTACTTTTGTATGGCAAAGCGGAGCGCCAACTACCTATACCAACTGGACTGTCGGAGAACCCAACAATTTTAATGGAATTGAAGACTACACAGAATTGATTTCTAATGGATTATGGAATGATCAATCGAGTGCCTTTACAGCAAGATATGTATTAGAAATTACCGGAGGATTTGTACAAACCGCAGGTTTGCCTAGCGGTAGTGCTTTTCCTGTAGGAACAACAACCAATACCTTTGACGTAACAGATACCAACGGCAACACTACTACTTGTTCTTTTGATGTAACGGTAAATGACACAGAAGCTCCCGTAATTACTTGTCCTGGTGATATACTAGTGGACACCGATGCCGGTGTTTGCGGTGCAACAGTTACTTATTCTGTTACCGCTTCAGACAATTGCCCTGCCCCTGCAGTGGAATTCATCGTTAATGGTGGGTTTGAGACTGGCAATTTTACTGGATGGAGTGTTGTAGATACTGGTAATGGTACCTATGTAATAAATGATGGCACTTTTATTCCAACAAGTGGACAAGGTGCTTTGCCTCCTATTACCGGCAACTTTGATGTTGTAACAAATCAAGGAGGACCTGGGTTACATATATTGTCGCAATTTTTTGTGGTTCCTTCAAATATTCAAAGTGCTATGGTAAGTTGGAATGACAGAATCAGAAATGCAGCGGGAACTTTTTCCGACCCTAATCAAGAATTCAGGGTGGAACTAATAGATGTATCCTTAAATGTCATTCAAGAAATATATTCTACAAATCCAGGGGATCCTACCATGCAAATAGGACCTAATTTTAGACAATTTGATCTTACGGCATTATTACAAACATTAACGGGGCAACAAGTAAGTCTTCGTTTTTCTGAACAGGATAATTTAGGTTTCTTTAATCTTACTTTGGATGATATCAGTTTTGTCATTCAAACAAATGGTGTTACACAAACTGCCGGATTACCTAGTGGAAGTGTTTTTCCTGTTGGAACTACTACCAATACTTTTGTAACCTCCGATGCCAGTGGCAATACTGCTACTTGCTCCTTTGATGTAACGGTGGAGGACAACGAAGCCCCAATTGCCTTATGTTATGGATCTGTTCCAGTATATGTAGGTTCCTATAGGGTAAGTGATGGACCCAATTGGACAACCAATCCTCCTGTTTATAGTCCCCAGGAAGCTGCGGCCCTTATTTTTGGAGGGAATGCGTCAGATTATGCCATTTCTGTTAATTCCAATACTTCAGACCCGAACACCATTACCAATACAGGCTGGACTGATAGCTGGGGAGATGGCTTTGCCATTAATCCAGAAAATTACAGTCTTGATTTGGGAAATCCCGGATATAATGATCCCGGAGGATCTGCTACCGCCGCTTCCGCTTGGGTAAGTGACCATGCTGATTTTACTAAAATTAACTATGTTTGGGCCACTTCCACTTCGGTTGTTTTGCAGTTGGATGCAAATGGCCAAGCCACTTTAGATCCTGCCCTTATTGATGCTGGAAGCACCGACAATTGTGGTATTGCCAGTATATCGGTAAGTCCAAATAATTTCACCTGTGCCGATGTAGGCCCAAACACGGTAACACTTACTGTAACTGATGTTAACGGAAACAGTTCCACTTGTACTTCAACAGTAATTGTTGAAGACAACGTGGCCCCAACAGCAGTATGCCAGAACATTACCGTTCAGCTTGATGCAAATGGAAATGTTACAATAACTCCAGCCGATGTGGACGGAGGTTCAGCTGACGCCTGTGGTATTGCAAGCACTACTATTGATGTTTCAACATTTGACTGTTCCAACGTAGGTGCAAATAATGTGATCCTTACGGTAACCGATAACAATGGCAATGTTTCTACCTGTACCGCTGTAGTAACTGTGGAGGACAATGTACCTCCTGTAGCCAATTGCGCCGCACCATTCACCATCCAACTGGATGCTAATGGTAACGCAAGCATTACCGTAGCCGATATCGAAAATGGAAGTACCGATGCCTGTGGTATCGCAACGACTACTATTGATGTTTCTTCTTTTGATTGTTCTAATGTTGGTCCTAATACGGTTACCCTAACGGTAACCGATAACAATGGCAATGTTTCTACTTGTACTACCGTTGTAACTGTGGAGGACAATGTACCTCCTGTAGCCAATTGTGCTGCACCATTCACCATCGAACTGGATGCTAATGGAAATGCAAGCATCACGTTAGCAGATATCGAAAACGGAAGTACCGACGCCTGTGGCATCGCTAGCACTAGCATAGACATAACAAACTTTACCTGCGCCGATAAAGGCGATAATGTGGTTACCTTAACCGTAACCGATAACAATGGTAATGTTTCTACTTGTACCACTATAGTTACTGTAGTTGATGTATTAGCAGCACAAATTGTTTGTCCGTTAGACATCGTTATTGATGCGGAACCAGGTATGTGCTCTGCTCAAGTATTTTTTGCAAATGCTTTTGCTTTAGACAATTGCGATGGTCCGCTAGGCACTGTACAAACTGCCGGTCCGGTAAGTGGTAGTACCTTTCCTTTAGGGGATACTACCATTACTTTTACTGCAACAGATTCTAGTGGTAATGTTTCTTCTTGTAGCTTCACCATTACTGTGGAAGACAATCAAGCTCCACTTGCCGTATGTCAAAACATTACCATACAGTTAGATGCTAATGGTGTAGCCGCTATTACTGCCGAAGACTTAAATGGTGGTTCAACTGACAATTGTACCGGCGCTTTAACCTTTGCTGCAAGTCAAACTAGCTTTGATTGTAGTCATGTAGGAGCAAATACCATTATCTTAACCGTAACCGATGCCGCCGGAAACAGCAGCACCTGTACTGCTATAGTAACCGTAGAAGACAACATCGCTCCGGTAGCTAATTGCGCTGCACCGTTCACCATCCAATTGGATGCCAATGGCAACGCAAGCATTACCGAAGCCGATATCGACAACGGAAGTACCGACAACTGTAGTGTAGCATCTATTACCTTAAGCCAAAGCGCATTTACGTGTGCCGATTTAGGAGATAATGTAATCACCCTTACCGTAACCGACCCAAGTGGAAATAGTACAACCTGTACTACTATAGTAACGGTAGAAGATACCATAGCACCGGTAGTAAGTTGTGTTGCCTTTACTCTAGAACTTGGAGCAGACGGTACTGCATTATTAACTCCGGAAGACATAGGAGGAACCTCTACAGACAACTGTGCTATAACCATCACGGCTATAGACATCGAGGACTTTGATTGTTCTGATATTGGAACTCCGGTATTGGTAACCTACTTTGCCAGCGATGCTAGTGGCAATATTGCTTCTTGTACCGCAATGGTAACTGTAGTAGATGTATTGGCTCCAGTTATTGCGTGTCCAGCCGACTTTACGGTAGATACCGATCAAGGTTCTATTACCTACACCCTTCCAGACTATTTTGGGGAAGGTCTGGTAACCGCAACGGACAACTGTACCAATCCGGTAACGATATTCACACAAACACCTGCACCAGGAACCTTGTTACTTGATGGTACATACACCATTACCCTAACAGCAACCGACGAATATGGTAACGAAGCTACTTGTACTTTTGAGTTGACCGTAGATACTATATTAGGAGCAGATGACAACCGCTTAGACTTCAGTAGTCTTACCATGTATCCAAACCCTGCAGAATTTATGGTAACCATAGGTAACCCTAAATTTATGCAGATAGACAACATTGCCATTTATGATATTCAAGGTCGTTTGGTAGTTTCTAAAAACACCCAAGGTGCAACAGGAAACCAATCCCTAGACGTGAGTAACCTATCGTCAGCAGTGTATATGGTAATTATCCAAAGCCAAGGAAAACAAACGGTAAAACGTTTGATTAGAAAATAAGAGGAAAGTTTATATTCTTGGTTATATACCAAACCCCCCAAAGGAGCTCGCTTCTTTGGGGGGTTTTTGGTTTTTTTGCAATAGGGATGTTCAACATGTGATATAAGACTTCACGACTTGCTACTATTTTTTTAAAAAAAAGGTGTGTTTAATGTCTGGTTTTTTTTTATTTTGTTTGCCATGCTTCGCTATATAAAAACCTACTATCAGGTTGAGCCTGCCTGGTCGGTAGGCAGGTGATGTTGTCTTTAGGCGAGAGCCTAAAGGCAGCATGGTATCGAGACCGCTTGGGGTACAACGTGTCTCGATACCATTTTTACTTAGCCACAGGAGACTTTTAATTTTTATTAATAAACATTTTAAATTGGTTATAAATATTTATAAAAGGTAAAATAATAAATAGTCTCCCTAATTATATAAAATGGTTTTGCTTAATTGATACAATTTATAAAGAAATGGCATACTATTTTAAAAAATATTACGTTTTTCAGTACTTTTGTCAACCAAAAAAAAAAACCTACTTATGAAAATGTATTTGCTTACCCTGCTGCTGCTTGCAGCAAGTATTTCTTTCGCCCAAAATAATAAATTCAATTCTTTCTCTTTTGAAATGGGTTTTGGTGTACATGTTCCCTTATCTCCGGGCGACCAAATTTCTAGATCTAATTTTGTAGGACTTGGCAATTTTGAAATTGGTGCTAGATACCAAATCACCCAGAAATTTGGTGTAAAAGTGGCCTATAACAACAATCATTTTGAAGATAAAAACGATGCCGATTCCGGAATCGATTACAATCGGGTAAGTGTAGAGGCGGTTTATAACATAGGAAGACATCTTTTACCTTATTATATTTATGAAAACGTTGGTATTCTTGCCCATGCTGGTTTTGGGTATGCCAGAGCCAAGCCCTTAGCATTACGAAACGCAGAACAAACCGGAAATTTAATTATTGGTTTTCGTCCACAAGTAAAACTGTCGGAACGATTTGCCTTGTATGCTGATGGTAGCTACATTGTTAATTTTAAACAACATTATACCTTTTCTGGAATTCTTCTTTCGCCCGATTTTCAAGATAAAACAGGTTCTTTTGCCACGCTTAGTTTTGGAGTGATGCTTTATTTAGGTGATGGTAGAAGACATGCCGATTGGTATTAAGAGTCTCGTGTCTTGATGCTATTTTTACTTCGCTCGTTTCACAACCAATAAACTATCTTTTAACAAGTCTTAATACCAATTGTTTGCCTTCGCTTTCCACAACTACCATATACACTGCTGCCGATAAAGTACTCACGTTTATGGTGTGGTTTCCAATGGTTTCTTTGGTGTTTTCTTGAAGCACCAATCGCCCTAAAACATCATATATCGTGATGCTTTCTATGGCAATAAAAAGCGGATTATCCATCGTTATGGTTTGTGATGCCGGATTAGGATATAGGGTAATGCCGGTAAAATTGTTTGGATTGTCCATACCACCTAACAAAGGGTTTAAGGTTACGGTAAAAGATGATGTCGCTACATTTCCGGCAGTATCTATGGCTTTCCAGGTAACGGTGGTTATCCCTATTTTGAATATTACGCCATCCAAAGTAGTGCCTGTGCCTGTTGATGCTCCTGTAAGTAGGAAAGATGCTGTTGCTTGGCAATTATCGCTATATAGTGCATCCCAATCGGTACCAGTGTGGGTGTACTTGTTGTAACCCTCGGTATCCTCTAAAACTATATTTTCTATCGTTTGTATTTCAGGCATTTCATTGTCTTCCACTTCTACGGTAAAGCTGCTTGTAGTAGTATTTCCTGCGGTATCGGTGGCAATCCATGTTACGGTGGTTTGCCCTTGTTCAAAAGAAACTCCTTCTAATGTGGTGCCGGTGCCTTGTGTGGCTCCTGAAAGAACGTAGATTGCGGTTGCACTACAGTTGTCCGTAATTTGGGCATCCCAACTGCTGGTGGCATGGGTATAACTGCAATGCCCAATGCTTGTTGAAACAATTTGATTTTCTAAAAAAACAATACTAGGGGCAAGGGTGTCTTCAAACGTTATAAGGATGCTCGCTGTGGTGCTGTTGCCAAAGGTATTCGTTGCAGTTATCGTTATGATGGTATTTCCGGATTGTAAAGGCGTAACGATAAGGGTTCTGTTTTCAGCTAACCCACCTAATTGG
>Ga0210022_1002413_pt1 | contig 11616 bp, 11 predicted proteins | sample CryGeymeta201520_FD_183984 | JGI IMG/M metagenome (GOLD analysis project Ga0210022, IMG submission 183984) | Groundwater microbial communities from Crystal Geyser aquifers in Utah, USA - Crystal Geyser metaG 2015-20 (SPAdes) (version 2) | ecosystem: Environmental > Aquatic > Deep subsurface >... | reverse complement strand
TGGTCAGGCAAAACCCGCAACTGGCAACCCGTCGGACCAGTCTGGCTCAATCCCGAGCGCGACGCCAGCGCCCCTGAAACCAGAGACGCCGCATGAAATCGGCGGACAACTTGTTTGACAAACACCGATGCCGACCCCGTCATGCCACAAGAGCTTCACCAGATCGCCCTTGCGGCCGCGAAAGCAGAAGATTTCGCCGCCATGCGGATCGCGCCCGAGCCCCTGCTGCACCGCCAGCGCCAGGGTGTTCATGCCACGCCGCATGTCCGTCACCCCGCCCGCGATCCACACCTTCGTGCCTGCTGGAAACGCAATCATGACGGATCCAGCGCTTGCACAAGACGCACCAGCACCGCAGGGTCAATCGTGGTGGCGATAGACAGACGCCTGCCGTTCACCAGCGTGATCTCTGCGATATCGCTGGCGGCCGACACAGGCTCCGGTTCTGGCGCAGCGAGTGTCACCGGCATGAACCGCAGCGGCGCGGCACCACCCGCAAGCACGCCGTTGCGATACTGACGTCGCCAGCGCACCAGCAGCGTTCGACCAATATCATGGCGACGCGCTGTCTCGGACATCCTCCCGCGCGGGCCGAAACTCTCTTCAACAATGCGAACCTTTTGCGCATCCGTCCAGCGCCGACGGCGACCGGTATCGGTGACAGATAGGATCTCTACTTCGGGTCTGTATCTATGGTCGGACATAACGTCGGACCTAAGCCAAAACCCTCAGCCCAATAAGACGGCCCCCGGCGAAGGCTTACCGCGCGCGCCTATACACAAGTGTTTTTGTCGTATTCTAACGCTTTGTAATGGTTAGGAATTTTGGTTGCGGGGACAGGATTTGAACCTGTGACCTTCAGGTTATGAGCCGTGGCGAACGAACCATGAACAATCCCTCAGAACCGCGCTATCCTTCGCGTTTTCCGTGGCTTGCCGCCCCCGACCGCAGAACGTCCCTACGAGGGATTTCGCAAGAAACCGCAATGAACCTCTCCCTCTTGCTTCCACTGTGCTTCCGCAGGGCCAACGGTTGATGTTCCGGTAGCATGAACTCATCACCTCGTTCGATCGCTACCGGCCATAGTGTCAACCGGTTTTGCGAACTCATTGCCGGGCCGCTCCCCCGAACCAGCCGTTCAGGTTCCCCGCAGCGAGGCGTATCGTAAGACATCCAGCGGCAATGAGATGCACGGCCGGTTGACACTCAGGCCGCCTTTGCTCACTCGCCATTGTCGTCTGGAACAATTGCGCACAAATGGTTCATCTTGCAGCTCTTTTTTTGTGTCAGGCCAAGTTGGTGCAGAAACCGCCAGACCGAGAGGCGGCAGATCGCGATGCCCTCCGACGTTGCTCTGCGTGCGGGGCTCAATGCCGCCCGTTTCGCACGTCAAGTTCACCATTTCGTTGAGGAACTTCACCGAAACCCGAAACCGCGCGGCGGAAGACCGAGCTCTGGCTGCCGATGTTGAGACTGCCGAGGCGAGGCTTGATGTTGCGATCTGACAGCGGACAATACCGACACCAAAAGCATGACATACAGCCGAAATGCAGGGAGGATTTTGGACTCACGATGGCAATTTTCTTGCGGATCGGGCATCGTTCGGGTCCGGGCGGTTGGGGTTGGAGGGGAACGACCAAATCCACAACGAGAGCACAAAAACATTTGTTGGTTCAAATCCGGGTCTCGTGTAACAATATTGCGTAGAGTTCCCTAGAGGCGAATGAAATATGCCGGGACAGTTCGGTGATAATTTGTCAAACGCATTCAACACGCTGTTGGACGCGTCCCTGCATCGATGTGCTGCTGAATACAAGCTGGTGTCGCGGTCCGCCCAACCGGTGATGCGGTTACAGGAAAACATTGTTGCCGAGCGGCGTGAGCGTTTTCTCGATCTGGTCGGCGGCGGGCCCGAACTCGACAAATCCTCGATCCTGCCGGACAAGAGCCGCTATTGCCTGCTGATCAGCGATGGTGACGGTGTCGTGGTCGAAAGCTACCTTCCCGATGCCGACGCGCAGGAATTTGGCCGCTTCGGTCTGGGCATGGGTGGGCTGTGGGCCGAGACCACGGCGGGAACCAACGGGATCGACATGGCGATGCAGACGGGCCGAGTGGTGACCGTAAAAGGGGCGGATCACTACTTTTCCTGTTTCCACGATTTTGCGTGTAGTTCCGCACCCTTGCGCGATGCGAAGGCCAACCTGATCGGCACGCTGACGCTGGTCGGTTCGGCGCGGCGCCGCGCCGAGGAAATCGCCTGGTGCGAACAGGTGCTGCGGATCGCGGGCACAAGGTTTCAGGCCCGGCTGTTTCGCAAGTTTTATCAGGAGCGGATGACGGCGCGGCTGATCTCGCGCAGCGCCGACCGGATGCACCGGTTCGAGACGATCGTGGCCTGCGAAGAGGATGGCACCATTCTGTCCAGCCTGCCCTTGTGGCAGGATGGCCCGGCCCCCGAGGCGCACCGCAAGCTGGAAGGGCGGCACTTGTCAGACATACAGGGCGCGACCGTCACCCTGCGCGGCCCGGCGATGGTGCTGCCGCGACGGTTGGTGTCGATCGGCGGGATCCCGGATCGCGTCCGGGCGCTGCACAGCCGACCCACCCGTGCGCTGGCCGCGCTGGCCGAGCAGGGTGCGTCGCTTCCCGCCTTGATCGAGCGCGCGCGCAAGCTTGCGGCGCATTGCGTGCCGTTGCTGGTGTGCGGCGAGACCGGGCTGGGTCAGGCAGACTTTGTCGAGGCGCTGCAAGAGGATCTTGGGCTGACGTCGGCCTTCACCCGAACCATCGACGGCAGCCGGCCCCTGACCGCGAACGACTTTGCCGAGATGCTGCAAGGGCTGCGGTTCCTGTGCGAATACCCGGTGGAACACTGCCCGCCGTCGCTGATCCTGCACCATGTGGACAGGTTGCCCGCCGATCTTCAGGTCGAGCTTGCCGGGTTCCTGCGGCGTTTTGACGATGCGGATGGCGGGCCGGTTCAGGCGGCCCTGTGCCCGCATCTGTTCTTCACCAGTGAACGATGCTGGTCAGACCTGAGCGCGGACAAGGCGGTTGATCCGGGGCTTTTGCATCTGGCGGGGCAGGCCATCGTGGAACTGCCGCCGCTCAGGCTGCGCGATTTCAAAAAAGCTGTGGATCAAGTGCTGTCCGACACCGCAAACAACCTCTCGCTATCCGATCCGGCGCGGGCGGCGTTGCTGGCTTATGATTGGCCCGGCAATCTGCGCGAGCTGCGTTCCGTCCTGCGCGAGGCGGCTATTTGCGGCAATGGCACACGGATCAATCTGCTGGACCTGCCCGAACGGGTCAGGATGACTGGCCAGCAGGCCAAAGCCGCAACGCAGCACGACGTGTTGCGCGAAGCGCTGGACAGCACCGGCTGGAACATCAGCCGAGCTGCGCGCCTTTTGGGTAAGAGCCGCGCAACGCTTAACCGCTGGATTGCCGAACAGAAGCTGCACCGCTCCGATTGAATCAGGCCGGACCTTGCGGCCCGGCCTGAGGTCCGATCCGGCCCAAGGGCGGATCAGATACTGTGCGCGTTCATCTCTTTCGCGATATACTCGGCCTGACGGATCGCCAGGGCGACGATGGTCAGCGTCGGATTGCAGGCCGCCGAAGAGGTGAACTGACTGCCATCGGACACGAACAGGTTGGCGATGTCATGCGACTGCCCATGGCCGTTGACCACCCCCTTGGCGCGGTCGGCATGCATCCGGTTGGTTCCCATATTGTGGCTGGCCGGATAGGATGGCAGCTCGTAGACGTCGGTGGCACCAACGGCTTCGTAGATCTGCGCCGAGGTTTCGTACATGTGCGCCGTCATCGCGTAGTCATTGTTGTGCGGGGTCTTCGACACGATCGGCACCGGCAGGCCATACTGATCGGTTTCGCTGTCGTGCAGGGTGATGGCGTTGCGCTCCTGCGCAAGGTCCTCGCCCAGAACCCAGACGCCCGACATGCGGTCGTAGCTTTCCAGCGCGCGGGAAACGCTGCGTCCCCAGCCGGTATTGCCCGGCTCAAGGAACGCCGCCATGAAGGGCAGGCCCAGTGACAGGAATTCGAGGTAGTAGCCGCCGCTGAACCCGCGCGAGGCGTCGTGATGAACCTCGTCGCCGACGATGCCCGCGACCGAGGTGCCGCGGAACATGTGCACCTTTTCCGGCATGGCTGCATAGACGCCGCCTGTCGTGTGGGTCATGTAGTTCTTGCCGACCTGACCCGAGGAATTGGCCAGCCCGTCGGGATACATCGGCGAGGCCGAGTTGAGCAGCAGCCGCGGGCTTTCGATGGTGTTGCCCGCCACGCAGACCACGCGCGCCTTTTGCAGTTGCTGGTTGCCGTCCTTGTCGGCATAGACCACGCCCGTCACCTTGCCGGCCGCGTCATGCTCGATCCTGAGCGCCATGCAGTCGGTGCGGATTTCGCAATTTCCGGTCGCTTCGGCGCGCGGCAGTTCGGTGGTCATGGTCGACCATTTCGCCCCGATCGCACAGCCCTGCATGCAAAAGCCGATCTGTTGGCAGGCCGGTCGTCCGTCGCGCTCGACCGAGTTGATCGCCATCGGGCCAGAGTTGTAGTCGCTGCGCCCGGTCCGCCGACAGCCTTCGGCCAGCACCCGAAAGCCGTTGTTCCAGGGCAGGTGCGGCATGCCGGTGGTCTTGCCGGTCACGCCCATCTTTAATTCGGCCTTTTCATACCAAGGCGTCATTTCGGCCAGATCGACTGGCCAGTCCTCGACGTTCGCCCCATCGATCGCCCCGTAAGTCGTGCGCGTCTTGAACTCGTACTCCTTGAAGCGCAGCGCCACCCCGGCCCAGTGAACTGTCGAGCCACCAAACCCTTTGACGATCCAGGTGGGCAGCGTCGGGTGATTGACCGCGCCGTGCCAGCCGCCGGCGCTGTGGCGCTTGTCAAGCCAGCTGATCTTGTTGAACATCGCCCATTCGTCGTTTTCGATGTCTTCGAGGCCAAAGCGTTTGCCAGCCTCCAGAACCACCGACTTGATGCCTTTTTGTGCCAGTTCGTTGGCGACCGTGCCGCCGCCCGCGCCCGAGCCGATGATGACGACAACGCCGTCGTCGCCCAAATCAAATTGTGCCATGTCGGCCTCCCCTATTGCTGAACTTCGGCCAGACGCTGTTCAAGCGTCGGACCTTGTGGCACGAAAGTGATGTCGGAGAAGCCGCGGTCGAGGTAGCCGCCCTGCTCGACCGAAGAGCCCTGATAGCCGAAGAGCGGCCAGACCTCCTTGTTGTTGTAGATGCCGAAGTAGGCGGTCCAGCGGACACCCTGGAAGAACCCCTCGTTCTGGAACTTGCGCAGGATACCTTCGCGCGCGTCGGCATCCGCGACATCGACGTAATCCACTGCGAACAACTCTTGTGCCAATGCGTTGACCCGCCCCAAACCGTCGATCAATGCAGTTGCCGTCTCGGCGTTGTCCTGGGCACCCTTGATCACGGTGCCGGAGATGGACTCATAGTGCGAGATTTGCAGCAGGCCGGGATGTGGGTAGATGTCTTGCACCATGCGCAGCAACATGGCGCTTTGCCCCGCGTCGAGGGGGCTTGCGAAAGCGGCACCCGCGCTGCCCAGCATCATGCTAGTGGTGATGCCGGCCATTGTCGTGGTCAGCAGAAACATCCGGCGGCTCATGCCGAGATGATCCGGCCCCGATGGCGGGATCCGGTGGAACGTGATCGACATTTTGTATCCTCCCTTATGGTTACCTCTTGCGGCTCAGGCCGCCTGCTGCTCTCCAGACAGCAGTCGTGACAGACGGTCCTCCACCGCCCGTAGAAGCGCCCCCACCACAGAGGCGGAGCGCATCGTTTCCGGCATGAGTTGGCTCAGGGCCACATGGGCCTCGGGCCGCGGTGCCTGTGTCAGACCGGCGGCGCGGTGCAGCTTGGCCAGCGCTGACCAGACCGTGTCGGGCGGCGGTGTCATCAGGATCGCCGCGTGCAGAAGGCCGATGCGCCCGCCCGGCGTGGTGCGCCAGCGTTGCGCGGTTCCGGCCAGCTTGCGCGCCCCCGCCGTCACGTTCCAAGCGCCGTTGCAAAAGGCACCCGACACAGCGCCGGTGTCGGTGGCAATCTCGAACCGGGTCAGTGCCTCGGCCACCGCGCCGCAGATCAGCCGGTAGCCGTGTTCGATACCGGTGCCGGTTTGCAGTGGCGCAATCACTGCAAGGTTCAGCGTGCAGGGGCCCTGCGGCACAGGGCCGCCGCCGCTGCCGCGCGCCAGCAGCGGCCAGCCGGACCGGGCCAGACCCGGTTCCAGCGCGCGCACGCCATCACGCCGCAGCCAAGCCTCGGGCGCCACCAACGCATCGGCCTGCGCCTGCCATAACAGCACCGCCGGTTTTCCCGCCTCCAGCAGAGCCCGCTCACGCGCGATGCCGTCGGCAGCGGTCCGGAACGGCACCACGATCACGGCACAAACCCTTCGATTTCGACGCAAAGCGCGGTCAGGAAATCGGCCGCAGGGGCACCATCGACCGCCCGGTGATCAAAGGTCAGCGACAGCCCGGTCATCGGCCGGAACGCAACGCCGCCATCGGCTGGCACCGCCACATCGACAACACAGCCCACTCCGAGGATCGCGATTTGCGGGGTGTTCAGGATCGGGGTAAAGAATTCAACCCGGCTGAGCCCCAGGTTCGAAATGGTGAAGGTGCCGCCGGTCATCTCGGGCACCGTCAATTTGTTGATCTTGGCCCGCGCCGCCAGATCCTGCCGCGCCGCGCGCAACTCGGGCAGCGTCATGTCCGACGCGCCAAAGATCGCCGGGGCCGCCAGCAGGTTGCCAGGCAGCGCGATCGCCACGCACAGATCGACCGCCTCCGGCAGCACGACCTCACGCTCGCGCAGCGTGCCGTTCAGGTCGGGATGCTGCTTCAGCACCCGCACCAGTGCGGCCATCAGCAGATCCTCGATCGAGACCTTGACCCCGCCCCCGGCCAGCGCCGCCTTGGCCCGCACCAGCGCAGACACATCGGCGCGGGCGTGGTGGGTCAGTTGGGCTGCGTCGCGCAACGACGACGCCATCTTGTCGGCGATCATCCCGCGCATCCCGCGCAGGGCCACGGTGCGGGGTGGGGTTGGGGTGGTCATGTGATCTGGCCGATCACGGTGCCCTTGGCCACCACTTCGTCTTGCTGTTTCAGGATGGTCAGCTTGCCCGAAGCCGGGGCGGTCATCTCATTCTGAACCTTTGCGGTCATGATTTCGGCGATCAGAGCGCCCTCTTTTACCGTCGCACCATCGCTGGCCAGCCAGGCGGTAATGACGGATTCTTCGTCGCCGTCGTAAAGGTCTTCGGGAATACGGATATCGGTTGTCATGGGCATACCTTTTCTGGGGCCGCCCCAAGGCTGGGGCGGCGGCTGGTGGTGTTTGACCGGTGAAAACTGTCAGGCCGGAACGGCGGTGCGGCAGATTTCGCGCGCAGCGGCGGCGACCTTTTCGGGGTTGGGCAGGCAGAACTGCTCCATCCCATGGGCATAGGCGATCGGCACATCGGGGTAGGCGATCCGCCGGGGCGGTGCTTTCAGCGTGATGTCGCCCGCCTCGCAGACCGTGGCGATGATCTCGCCCGAGACGCCATAGCTGTGGTAATCTTCGTCCACCACGATCAGCCGCCCGGTCTTGCGCACCGAGGCGCGCACCGTGTCGCGGTCCAGCGGCACAAGCGACCGCAGGTCCACCACCTCGGTACTGATGCCTTCAGCCTCCAGCACCTTGGCAGCCTTCAGCGCGTGATGCACGCCCATGGCGATCGAGACGATGGTGACATCGCTGCCTTCGCGCGCGATGGCGGCCTTGCCGATCTCGACCTCATAGGCGTCTTCAGGCACATGGACGTTGGCCGCAGCCTCGGTGCCAAGCCAGCCCATGCCCTGCAAGCCCTTGTGAAACATGAAGATCACCGGGCTGTTGTCACGAATGGCGGCGGTCATCAGACCCTTGGCGTCATAAGCGTTCGACGGGCTGACCACCTTCATCCCCGGCAGGTGCGCGAAGCTGCCATAAAGGCATTGCGAATGTTGCCCGGCATCGGAATAGCCGCCGCCCGTCGAGGTCATCAAGACCATCGGCACCGTGACGTGACCGCCCGAGAAGTAGATGTTCTTGGCCATCAGATTGTAGATGGCGTCAAAGCACACGCCAAAGAAATCGACGAACATCAGTTCGACCACCGGGCGCATCCCGTCCATCGCCGCGCCGACAGCGGCGCTGATGAAGCCGGTCTCGGAAATCGGCGTGTCGCGCACGCGGTCTTTGCCGAATTCATCGACCAGACCGCGGGTGTTGCCAAAGACACCGCCCAGTTGCGCAATGTCCTCGCCCATCACGAAAACCGCAGGGTCAATCCGCATCTCTTGCGCCATGGCTTCGGCCATCGCGCGGGCAATCGTCAGTTTGCGTTCGTTTACAATTGTCATTTCATTTTCTCCCTGTTCCGGTCACGCGAAAACTGCGGTCAACGCGTCTTCGGGTTTCGGGGCGGCGCCCTCGCGTGCAAACTTGATCGCCGCTGCCACCTTGACCTCGGCCTCTGCCTCCATCTTGGTCAACTCGGCAGCGGTAAAGGTGCCGTCCGCCTCCAGCCGCTTGCGCATCAATGGGATCGGATCCTTGGCGAACAGTGCGTCCTTTTCGCCCTTGGGCCGATAGCCCTCGGCATCGCCCATGAAGTGCCCGGCCAGGCGGTAGGTTTCGACCTCGATCAGCGTCGGGCCTTCACCGGCGCGGGCGCGGGCAATCGCCTGACCCGCCACATCATAGATTTTCCACGGATCGTTGCCTTCGACGTAGTGACCCGGAATCCCGTAAGCCGCCGCGCGCACGTCATTGCGCTTGACCGGCGTTGCCGCCGATTTGGCAACCGATATGCCCCACGCATTGTCCTCGATCACGCAGATGAACGGCAGTTTCCAGACGGCGGCAAGGTTCATCGCCTCGTGAAACGCACCCTGGTTGGCAGCGCCCTCGCCGATGAAGGCAACCGCCACGCCGGGCTTGCCCTGCATCTTGCGCGACAGCGCCGCCCCGACCGCCGGTCCCATGCCTTGGGCAATGATCCCGGCGCAAGCAAAGTTCACGGCCGGGTCAAACAGGTGCATGTGCCCGCCACGCCCGCCCGACAGACCCGTTGCCTTGCCGAAAATCTCGGCCGCCATGCGGTTCAGATCGACCCCCTTGGCGATGGCCTGATGGTGCGGGCGGTGGGTGGCGGTGACGATATCTTCAGGCTTCAGGTGGGCGCACACCCCGACCGCGACCGGTTCCTGACCGTTCGACAGGTGCATCTCGCCAGGGATCGGGCCATTGGCCATGTTGAAGACCGGCGACTTGCCCTCCATGTAGATTTTTTCGATGATGGTTTCGAATTTCCTGCTGGTGACCATGTTGTGGTACATCCAGCCAAGTGTGGCTTTCGATGGCTGCATAACGTCCTCCCTTTCCTGCGGCGATGCTATCGAAGGGCTAGCGACAGAACCTAGGACTGTTTTTCTGAGGGTTGCCCAGAAGGATGAAATCGTCTCAAGGCGAGAGAAATGAGACATGTAACTGTCTCAAGCGTTAGCCGAACTTCGTCTTTCTGAGAGGGATGTGTCTGAGTCGCTGTGCGGCACAGCCAGAGATGCTTCGACGGCAACCTCTCCCTCCACTGACTGGCCGTTTTTGCGAAGCAAGAACAAAAACCAAAGTCATGCCAAATGGCCGCCTTACGCCCGTCGCGTTCGCAACACCGCCCTGTGCCGACGCAACGGCTGCCACGCACGGCACCCTAATTCGGGCAGGCCGAAAACGTCATCTTCCATCGACGCTCAGCCAGAAGCCATACTTCCTGCCGTGCTCCTTGCGCAGTCGCGCAATGTACGTCTCGTGGCTCTCAAAATCACCGAAGTCATGAATCTGAGTCGCAAGCGCGTCGCATTCAGCCAAGTGCCGCGCCGCGTGCTGGTAGCGGCTCGATTTTCCGGCGTTCAGCGTGAAGTCGATCATCGCGCGCAGCGCCAGGGTGGCGGCCAGCGGATGACGCGCTGACAGGGCCTTCGCTGCGGGCACCAGAAACTCGTAGTGATCGCCGTTGATTTCGCGGTGGCGGTCAATCAGAAGCCGGGCGGCGCGGTCCGGCGAGGGCCAGTCCAGGAAGGAGCCAAGGGCAGGGATAAGGCCCGGATGCGCCGCGGCATGGGCCATGGCCCGGTCCTCGGCTTCGACGTCGTCGAAATCGGGAAGCCGCTTCAGATAGGCGCGCAGGTGATCCGCGGCGAGGCTGCGCTGAAAGCATTCCAGCCGGAACGCCTGCGCCTCGTCTCCCCGGCCGAGCGACTCGAGCACATCCAACCGGACATCCTGCCATTCTTCGGGCACCCAGGCACGATCGCGAAACTCGGCCCGCTCAATGAACCCCAACGCATCTTCTGCCCTGCCTGCGGCCAGCAGGCGCGCCGCGATTTCGGCCGCAATCTTTGGCACCTTGCGCGTGGCGGGATCGTATTGGGCGATGAACGCGTCCACGTCGCCCATCGCGTCGGCGATGTCCTTCAGCGCCATCCGCACCAGGCTTTGCCGAGCCCGTTCTTCCATCTGGTGCGCATAGGTGGCCCCCCCGCTGCCATAGCCCACCGCCTCCCATTGACCCTTCGGCGGCACAGGAACCGGTGTCGCCGCCAGCGCCTCGATCCGCGCTTTGAGATGGGCGAGCCCCTCGGTTCCCAGCGCAGGGGTCAAGATGGCGATCAGGCCGTCATACTGGCCATAGCCGTTGTCGCGCAAAGCCTCGACTGCCGCATCGGCCAACGCCTTGGGCGGCGTTCCGGCTGCAACTGCGATCTCACCCAGCAGCGCGCAGGCATCGTGAAACACGCCAATGACGATGCCGCTGCTGTCATCGCACCGCTCGAACAGCGGTGTGGCGACCTGCATGAAGCGCCAGACCAGCGCCAGCCCTTCGGCAGGGTCGGCGGGTGCGATCTGTTCGCGGATCGCCCGAAGCTGGCTTTCCAGATCGGTGACCAGCGGCTTGCGGTTCTGCCAGTTCACGAAACTGCGCGCCCGCGCGATGCTGGTCAGCCGTTTGGCCACCTCGCGCCCCGCCTCCTTCGGGCTTTGCGCCCCCGCCAGTTCCAGCCGCAGCCGCCGCTTGGCCAGAGCAGAGCCGGTGCTGATCTCAATCAGCAGTTCAGCCAGACGCGCGGCGCCCAGCGTCTCGAGGTTCTTTACGTTAAGGGTCGTCTTCGATGCCATGGGAAATCCGTATCAATTTTGAACCACAATAACAGCGGCATGCGACGAACGAAACACCGGCACTGATTCGACACCAAGACCGGCCTGGGGTCATCCCAAGAAATCTTGGCCGTTCCAACTGCTACGCAGATTTTCCTTTTATTACGCAATTTCAATGTGTTCGTTGACTGTGCGCGGATGATGCCCACTGTAGGGGTCAACCATCATCACCGCGCAGGATCGCTCATGCCAAAACTGACCAAACGCACCATCGACGCGACCGAGCCGCAGGCGACGGAGTTTTTCATCTGGGACGAGGGCATCCCTGGCTTCGGGCTGCGCGTGATGCCCAGCGGGCGCAAAAGCT
>Ga0210022_1002389_pt1 | contig 11684 bp, 7 predicted proteins | sample CryGeymeta201520_FD_183984 | JGI IMG/M metagenome (GOLD analysis project Ga0210022, IMG submission 183984) | Groundwater microbial communities from Crystal Geyser aquifers in Utah, USA - Crystal Geyser metaG 2015-20 (SPAdes) (version 2) | ecosystem: Environmental > Aquatic > Deep subsurface >... | reverse complement strand
GCGTTTCCGGGGGGCAGGTCACCCCACCTGCATAACCCTCGAAAACAACGGAAAAATCCGGCCTCAGCCGGATCGGGAGAACTCTTTCGTGAGGGCAAGTGGCGGAGGGAACGCGACTGCGGGCGAACCTTCTCTGAGGCCATTTGAGAGATTATTGAGCCTTCCGATCCGTCAACGGTATCGAGCTGTCGATGTCGACACCGTTAACGCGGTCAAGCCATCGATGAAGTAGCACCCAAGGGACTGCATTTCGCTTCTCTTCTGCCAAAAGTGCATCTGACAACTCCCCGATGAAACGGCTAGGGCCGACGAACTTCGAAGCGATAGACAGGGGGAGGTCGTTTGCTGTCTCGATCCCCCTCGCCAGAGCACGGATAGACTCGATCGACAAATCGATCGCGAAGATGTCTCCGGACACTGCGGTTGGGCTAGGAGAGAAGTTGCGGTCTGGAGCTGATCTTCGAAAAACCGCGGCAAGCAGTGCATTCAGAGTCTGCCCGCCCCATGTCACAAGCGTTCCGCCGTTCAATTGCCAACGCGCCGGGTCATACCCATTGAGACGTGCCAGCGCCCAAATGATGCTACGGCTCGTTGGTAGAGCCGGTCCTGTAGCCTTGATCTTGGCGAGTGGGTGAGATTTCTTGGCATTGTCTCCGAGGTACGCCGCTCCATCGCCTCCCGCCAGCAGACGTCGCATTGCACCGGCATGAAACAGAGCGCCACCGGTGGTCGATGCGTCCGCGTCTCGGAATGCTGTGTCGCCCGTGCGAATATCGACCACAGAGCTGCTAACCCCACCGGCGATGACGGTATGGATCCGCCCCGCGTCTCCTTCATCGATCAGACGATCAGAAGGCACGAGAGCTCCGCGCAAATCGACAAGGCAGCCCGTCGCCAGCATGTCATGTATGACTCGAGTGTGCTCGTCTGTTCCGGCTTCTGCAGCCAAATGCTTCTCCATAAGGGAACGGTCCTCACGAGTTGCGCGCCAGGCGAGGCTCAGCACCTGCTGAAACCGAACTGACGGGCGATCGTACTCATACACGTCGTCAAGGTCTCCACGGCGACCACAGTCCAACAACGCCTGCACGAGTTGTTCGTCGTCGTCTGAGCTCCGAAATCCGACCACTCTGCAGATCCCAGTTCGACGGTTTCCGCGACCTATCCGCTGTAGGAAACCGTTGACGCTTCGCGGCATCTCGGCGAGTACGACGGTATCAACGTCTCCGATGTCGATCCCGATCTCCAGCGTCGATGTGGCGACACAGACGCCAAACCGATCGCTTCGCATCTGCTCCTCTACTCGCTCCCGCTGAGCGGCAGGCAAAGCCCCGAAATGGAGGTGAACCGGCCACCGGGTGCCGGTGAGTTCCTCGTGAAGATGCGCAGCGATGGCGTGCGCACCATTGCGGGAATTGGTGAACACGAGCACTTTCTCAGCGCCCGCCCTCTCTAGCCACCGGGCGAGCTGCCGGGCCTTTGTCCGGTCTGCTTGTCCAGGCTCTTCCACGACGACATCAACGAGTTCCAGATCAATTTCGCGCGGCGAACCATGAGACAGCACTTTCGCGTCTTCGCCGAGCCAGAGAGCTGCAACTGCCCGCATGTCGTCCAGCGTCGCGGTCATTCCGACGATCTGAAAGTTGTCGCTCGGAGACCGCGGCGTCTTGGCCGCACTTCGGATACGAGAAATCACATGCCGCAGTTGCTGGCCCCGCGCCTGGCCATGGAGCAGGTGAATTTCGTCCACTACCACCGATCGCACCGAATGCAGACGTTCCGGGTGCCTAAGCTGCAGGGAGTCGAGCGCTTCCGGAGTCACCACGACGCAGAAAGCCCCTTCTGCGCGTGAGTACTCGTGGCGGTCTCCAGTGTAGCGAGTGATCGTCCCGGGGTGCTTGATGCCCAAGTAGGTCACCAGGCGCTCGTAAAGATCATTTACGAGTGCCTTCGTCGGTGCCACGTAGATCGTGGACAAAGCCCCGCGTCGGAAACTGACATGCCGCTGATAGAGCGGCGCGACGGCTGCTTCCGTCTTGCCAGAGGCTGTCGGCGCGGCGAACAGCACGCTTCTACCGCGAACGATCTCCGGCATCACGGACGCTTGGCCCTGATATGGCTGCCGTCCAGCGAAGAAGATCGGAAAGGCGTCCGGCATCATACGCGCAAGTTCGGCTCGGCTGTTACTCATCCCAGGGCATCACCTCCCCTGAAATCAGCTTGGCCGCGTCATCAATAATCGCGAGTAGCTCATTGTGCCCTACGGCCGCTGACTGACTCAGCAGCACCGCCGCCGGAAGACCGGCCATCTTCGTCCAGTTCCGAAGCAATTTCTCAGCGTCTGGTGTCTGCTCGAAACGCTCCCTCAGGACGGCAGCAATTTGGGCGCGCAAGTCTGGATCCGAAAGCAAATCCACTTTTGGTCCAAGGTGGCTTGATGCCTCGGTCAAGAACTGGATTGCCCACGCCTCGTAATCAGCAGCACTCGGTGGAGAGAGGTGGACGACCTCATCCGGCGAGTGAATGAGCACGCTCATCTCGCCGGCCTTTCTTTTGAGGTCTTGCGTGTCTTCACCCTCTGTCAAGCCCACGAACAAACCGAAGTGCGGGCCTTCTCGCCAGAACGGCGGAACTCCCGTCATGTCGTAGTCACAATTCGGATCCTGAAGGTCTTTTCGAGGGGGATGAGCACATCGCGCTAGCACATCGAAAAAATTGTTCGCCCGGAGGTAGCGACTAACTGAATAGGTCCTGACGTGCTCCGCTTCATCGATGATCAAGGCCAAGCCCCGATATCCAAGCGCCTTCAACACTTCGTGCAGAACCACCAAGTGATACGAATAGATAAGTCCGGTGTCTTTGGTCTGTGGCATGGTCGGGATCTTGCCTCGATAGCCCTCCCGCCAAGTAACTCTGTTGATAACGCTCTTGAGCTTGACCTGACCTGCAAGCCAGTTGACAGCCGAAACGTACTCTGGGTCATCACGCCGATGGGAGAGGAAATGCAGCGCTTCGATGCCATTCCCAAACCACTGCGACGCCTTCAGGTACTTCAGCGACCGCACAGTCATCCAGTTGTCTCGAATCTCCTTGATGAGATCGAAAAAGTCCTCGTTCCGACTGCCATCTCGGCGCATCGGGAACTCTAGGCCTGCAATTAGCTCTTGGTAGACTGAGAAAGGCTTGGCCGGATCGGCAGCTATAGGGTCAAGCTCGATCGATGCCGTTACCCAGCCCTCACGCAGCGCGATAGCTCGCACAAGCCTCAGGTGGTGGGATTTGCCTGAGCCATAGTAACCCATGAAGATACGGGACGCTCCGCTGCGAGGGGCATCATCAAGGATACTGCGCACATTAGCCGAGATTTGGTCCCCACCTATAGTCAGCTTGATCAGTTGGTCGGGGTTCGATGGCACCACGCCCAGATTGACCGCCTCGAATGATTGCCTGAAGGCCAAGTCGGTACCTTCTCGCACTGGCGCCGAATTCATGACCGGACTACTACCGTTCGGACGAGGCAGCAGTTCTCCAACCCCGACATCGAACGTCTCCCCAAAGAACTCTACGGTAGCCGTCTCGCCGAGCAGAGCAAGAACCTGGCCGACGCCGAATTCCTCGTGCTCAACTTGATCACCAGGCTTGATCACGCGTCCTCCCCCTCCAGAGGCGGTTCGTTGTCGTTCACGAAGTCGCTAGCCTGCTCATTGCTGATTGCGCGTTGGGCCTCGCGCTGTCCATTCAAAAATCGACAGTATTGGTAAACAAAGAAGCGTGGTTTCGGGGTCTCGAAGAGGCTGTCCTTCTGCGCATCGATGATTGCTTTCATGTTCGCTTTTTGGACTTCTTGATCCCATTCAACATCATACGCCTTCGCAAACACCGAAAGCAGTCGGTGTCCAATTTGGTATATTACCTCTTCCGAATTCGCGCTTTCAATGTTGATGTAAGGGACCAGCGGGCTGCCTCGCGAGAAGGCGACGGTACCGATGCGGTCGAGAAGAGCTCGGTACTTTGTAATCACTTCCGAGCGAAAGTCAGGCGTAGCAGAATACAAAAACATAACGCCGCCAAATTCGCCCTCGGCGTTCTGGTTGATCATTGTGAGCAGGTTCTCGATGGCCTGCTTTTGCTTGGCAGATCCCCTTCGGAAGGAGGAGGTACGGTAACCTTCATCAAAAGCAATCAGAAAGCCGCGATAGGCCATCCTCGTTCGAAGGAACGCGATCACAGTCTTCAGTCGGCGAAACGCATTGTCATCTCGCACTGGTTCAAAAAGGCCCAGTGCTTTCAGCCCGGTTGAGCGGACGTTGTCGCCCTTAATCCATGAGATGAGATCGCTGTCGGCCACCGAATCCTGCGCGCCGCAGTTCGTTTTCAGGAGCCGCTTGCTCAGCGCAGTCAAAGCTGAGGCCATCTGCGTATCCGGAGCCCCCCTCCACAGGCCGCCGAGTTGCTCCTCAATCTGACGCTGAACGAGGTCAGGAACATCGCCACCCGGCTCGGCCCCAAGGTCGCGAATGCGCTTTTTGATCCAGTTGTCGATTAGTACGTCGATGCCTTTGCTTTCGATTGTTTCGGCGTCTGTAGGCGGCTGGAAATACTCCATGATCGCCTTGTAGATTGCCGCAGGCGAATTGAATGGACACTCGGCGCCTACAGTCACAAGTGCAGTCACTACCTGATGCTCAGCGGCGCGCTGGGCCAAACTGTTGATAAATTGAGTCTTGCCGCTCCCGTAGTCGCCCTCCAGATACTTGAAGCACCCGATGCCATCGGCGAGATCACCCCGGAAATAGTTTTGATCGAGCGCATCGATTATGTGCTCGGTCCCGACGTTGATAAAGTGAGAATAGCGCCCTGGTGCGATAGGGGAATTCACAAGATTGCTTATGAGTCGCCGTGCGTCCAGTTTTGAGATCGCTACTGTCATTTCTTGCTCCCAGTCACTTTCCAACGCGTTGAATGTAGATCATCGGCCGGACTATTGTTCCTTCTGTATTTCCTGGCACAAAAAAGGCTCGCGACTTCGATCCATGCGCTTGATTGAGAGTTGCGGGCACGAGCTCGAAGCTTGGACCGGATGAGGATTCTCGATTTCGACGCCAATTAATCAGATTGATAATGAATGCGGCCTCTGGAACATCTTCGAAATTTCTTCGAGCCGGACTGTTCCAGAAGCGATCATCCTGAACCGAAATTTTGAAGAGGCGTGCAACATCCGCGATTAAAACATTCTCGTCGTCTCTAAAGTGTCGAGCCATGCTCCAAGCGAGCGAAAGTCTGTCCAAGAACAAATTAACAGGCATCGTCCACTTTTCAACGATCCTCTCGGAAGCTTCGTATGCCCTAACCACATAGTCGACGTCCGCCGGAATCTTCGAAATCATGGCGTAGTGTGGTGTCATCGACCACGACCAGCTCAACCCGCTCTTGTCCGGCACCAAGACAAAACGATCCGCAAAGAAGTGATTGTCTTTGTTGCCCGTGGTCACCCCTTCGAGTTGGCGGAGTACCTGCAGAGCGAAACGCCTTCGGTTCTCCGGATGCCGCATATGGTCTGCATGCGCGTCGACAGCCCTTTGAGCTGCCTCCATTTCGCGTCGAATCCCAGGATCCTTCGTTGCATCTTCGGGGAGCGACAGGGCAAGCAACTCTTGCTGTCGCTCAATCGCAGCTGGAGGGAGATCAAGGCCCTCCGCACGAGTCTTGCCTTGGCCAAGAATACGCGGCAAGCGCGCTGCAAGAATTCCCTTCGCGTTTGCGAGAAGTCCATTCTTTTCGACGTATCTCTCAAGTTCTGGGAAGAGTTGAGCGTCGGCTGTATCTGACATTGTTCTTCTTTCTGTCAGGACTGAGTCACATCGAAGAGTGACTTGTCCATTTTGCGGAGCAGCGGCGGATATTCGCTGCAGATCAGGGCCAAGCGGCGCGCAGGCCGGGAAAGCGCGACATACGCCCGGTTCAAGGTGAAATTCAGTGCGGCGCTCTCGACGCCTTCCAAGCCCATCACGATGCATGCATCAAACTCGAGGCCCTTGATGCGCTCCACCGAGGACGTCAGCAGACCGTCGCCGGATGCGGCCCAAATCGGCGCAAGAGGAACGTCGATGGCTTCCAGTGCCTCGCGAAGAACGTTCAGCGCCTGCTGGTCCTCGTTGATCTGTAGGAGAGCGATACTCGAGACCACATCAGATCTGCGTAGAACCGCCACTAGTTGCTTGATACGCCGAGCATGGCCTTGGTGCGGTGCCACAATGAGCTGGGGCTTCTTGTCCTCCAGCGTACTGTTCACGTCAAAAGTTGGCTTTTCTCGAAAGGCTACCTCGTAGAAGCCCTGCAGGAAGCGACCAATCTGTTTGCTCTGCCTCATGTTCCGAGCAAACGGATAGATCTGCTCTGCACCCTTGCCTCGCAGGGAGCGCCCGATGTGAAGCGCTTCAGCGTTACGCATGCCCTGCACAGGACTCACGATTTGCCGGAAATCTGCGGCAACGGTTAGTGCGCCGTCGGGGTCGACGAGCGAGCCGAGAAGGGACGCCTCCGCCACAGTAAGGTCCTGAGCCTCGTCAATGACGACGTGCGTCCACCGATCGCCTTCGACTTTGGCCGGGCTCAGCGCCGAAGGCATCTCTCTAAAGCGACCTTGGGGCTCCGGTTCTACTGGCAGCGCAAAGCGAAGAAGCCAGGCAATCCACGAAACATCCTCGGGGCCGTAGTTCCGCTCATTCCATTCACGCTGAGCGTTGGCGAGGATCTCAGCTTCGTTCACGCGACCGCCGGTGCCGCGCCGCATCCTGTGTGCTGCTTCTGACTCTCGTGTTCCGAAGTAGGCCGAGATCGCGCTCAGCGGGTCATACACCCAGTACAGCCATTGCTGGAATGCTTCATCAAACTGCCGACGCTCGGCCGGGTTCATGCGATCGCGCACATCGGCGTATGGCTGCGACACCTTTGAGAATATCGCTGCCATGGAAAGAGCCGACGAGGCCGGATCACGCCCCATACTCGCGGTCTCTGCTGATCGCCGGAGTGCCGATCCCAGCGTTGCGACCTGCGTCGCTGCACTTGGTGTTAGGCTAGACCATTTGGCATCCGGTCCATGCTGCAGACGGTCTGCCACTTGATGCTCGTAGAGATCCCAAAGCCGAACGAGGTCGTGCTGATCAGAAAGCCCCAGGATGGCACTTCTCGCCGCTATCTCCAGTTGGGGCAGCCTTTTCTGCCGTGGGCGCGCATTGTGCTTATACAGCCAGACCTGATCGACATAGTTAATGATAAAATCGCTGACGCCTTCAACGACAGATGCAGGGATCGCTAGCTGCTTGCTCAGGAGAGTCTTTGCGTGACCAGCCAGATTTTCATTTGCCAGGAAAACGCGCGTAAGGTCTGGCGCGTACTTCACCAGCCGACCTCCGTCGTCGCGCTGGTCCTGCTGATCAAAGAGAAAGCGGATCCGCTGAAACGCAACAGTCGTCTTTCCTGATCCCGGTGCGCCAGTCACGATCATGAGGCCGCTCATTCGCGAAACGAAGGCCTGCACCTGGTCCTTCGTCATCTCCAGCTTGACCGCCTTCAACCCGGTCTTGGGCTGCACAGCGCGTTGAGGACGCACTGCACCACCGGGCTGATAGACTGCCGATATTTGTGGCAACGCAGCGTCGAAGCGCGCTTTTGCTAGCGGTTCAACACTGCGAAGCTTGAAGCCACTTGCCTTCACGTCGCGGTAGTCGCCGAGGTCTGTGGAAAGAGCCAACTGGATGCCCGGATGCGTCCAGGACAGAACGGCAACGTTGGAAGACCCATCCCGAAACACTTCATTGACTCCGGATTCGACGTTTGCATACCAGAGTTGCTCTTTCTCGATGACCTCTCCACGCTCGCCCACAACCTCGGTGTAGACTTCGACCATCGCTTGGAATGGATCCGACATGATCGCTTCGAGGGCAGCGAGACGCTTATCTGCATAGTCCCTGCGGCCCAGATCGTGTTCGGTGGGGCCGTGCAGCCCACTTTCAGAGAGCACAGGCGCTCGAAACCGGCCGAGTTCATGCTGCGCGCATCGAACTGCTGCTAGCGCGTTCGCCTGGTCGCGTGAAATTCGCTTACCCAAGTCGTCGTGCTCAATTGGTGCGTTCATGGCCACCCTCATCAATCCCGATCAGGGTATGCGTTTTGCGTATCGCTTGACAAGCGGGCCTGATGATGGCTTTTCTAAGTTCTCGCGCGCGCTGACGAGGTCGATGTTCACCTGAGGCCGCCCACGCCGACACGAGCATGGTTCCGCAGGACAGCATATTTGGCCAACATCTCCACTATCGCCGACATCTCCGACAGCAGAGCCATTTCGTCGACCGCCCGCGCTTGGAGCTCCCTGCTGTACTCGACGACGGGCGGACAGGCCCCGACGCTCACAACAACAGAAACGCCCGTTGCGCAGCTGCTTAGACAGATCGTCACAAGACGGAGGGCGACGCGCCGCCGCCTCGAGCATCCGTCTTTGGCCGGCATGGGTTTTCTCCATGGTCTCGAGCTGTTCGGTCAACCGGCCGACGCGCTCGCCCGAGTGGCGGAGGGCCAGCATCAACAAAAGGATCGCGAGTGCGGTGGCGCCGTAGCTGATTGCAGTGCGCGTCCATGCCGGCCCGTCGAGAGTGGCCAGGAGCTCGCCGTCACCGCCGCCCGTGGGCGCGTGACGGAAGAAGTCGTATGCTAAGTCAGAAATCTGTCTCCACGTAGACCCCTGAGCAGTCGTACGCGACTGCAGCAGCTGTTGCGCCATTATTCATAAACAGCCGCGGCGACAGGAACTGCGTGTTCGCTGGCAGGTCCCCTGTGATCTCCTGCTCGAAAACCGCACCGGAGACCTCGTCGACCACCCGCACCCAGACCGAACTGCCATTGGGCGGTGCCGCGATGTAGAGGGTCAGCACCCCACCCGTCGCGATGCCGAAACTCGCCCCCATGTCGGTCAGCGTCGGCGCGCCGGTGCCGTCGTTTGCGACCAGCTGCCAGCGGGTGTGGGTGCCGCGCTGGAAGCCGATGCCGATGCAGTTGATGGCGGCGGCCAGCGTCAGGGTGGTGGCTAGCGCGGCGGTCGATCCGTAAAGTCCGAAGAAGCCCATCCCGGTCGCTTGCAGGGTCGTCAGTGAACTCCGCGTGACAAGAGTCCAGCCGCCCAGTCCCGCCGCATTGCCGCGCCAGCAGGCCCAACCCGCAGAACGCTGTTCGGCGGCCGAATCCACCACCGCAGCCGAAGTCAGGCGCCAGCGGCGCATGCTGGCGGCAAGGTTCGTTGCGGCGAGCGTCGGGTGCGAGACCGTTCCGACCGAGGTGATGGGCAGGCCTTCTGTCGTGATCGTGGTGGTGACCGAAGGCGACCAGTTGGCGATGCGATTCACCCCGAAGTGCGGCTGCAGCGGGAAATCCCGACCGGAGGGACGCATCACGTCGATCCAAGGGGCCCCCGCCCGGTTGCGGGCATAGACGGCCGCTTTGCCAGTGGGCGGCGGGGTTGGCGCGGCACTGAGTCCCGGCAGGATCGTCGGCTGCGGCAGCTCAACCTGGCCATTGGTGCGGTCGATCTTCAGGGCATCAAAGAAGGCCGCACCATCTGGGCTGACCTTGAAGCTGAAATCGTCATTGCCGAGCAATCCGATCAGCGCGCGGGCGGAAAACCCGGTCTTGAAGGCGAAGGCGGCGTCATTAGCAGGCGCTGCCTTGTTGACCGTGGCCTCGATCCCGGCGCCCGCATTGTTGAACAGCATGGCGGGGGCGTTGATTGACAACCGATTGTAGCTGTCGGCTGCGGCCCCGCCGAGGCCGAGAAGCTGCGCGGTCAGGTTGGCTTGCGGCATGCCGACCTGCGTGACCGCATTGGCGAAAGTCACGGTGGGCGTATTCACGACCGTCGTCCCGCTCGCCCCAGCGGTGGCGGACCCGATGTTGACGACCGTGGTCGATCCGGATGCGCCGCCGGTGCCGAGGTTCACGGTCTTGGTGACGCCGGTGGTCGTGGCCCCTGTGCCCATCCCGTAGGTGGCAGTCGTCGTCGCGGTTCCGATGCTGGCCGCCGCCGCCGAGACGGTGACGGTGCCCGAGGCGGTCAGCGTGCCGGTGAAGGTCTTGTTGCCGCTGAAGGTCTGCGTGCCCGCGAGGATCGCCAGTTCAGACGAGGTGTTCGGCAGGGTGAAGGTCCGGGTCGTGCCGGTGGTAATCCCGGTCAGTGAGAACAACGCCCGCTTGGTCGGGTCAGCGCTATTCACCAGACTGAACACGGCATCTGACACATCCTGCGGCACGCCGACGGAGTCCCAGACCGAACCATCCCAGACGAACAACGTGGCCTCGTCCGCGACCCAGGCCAGCCAGCCCGGGCGCGGCACCAGGCGCAGCCACACGCCATCGATCCAGAAGGCCACGTTCAGATCCCAGCCCGCCCAGAGGCCGGTGGCGCTGGAGGCCACGATATACCGGTCGCCATCCGCCGGGCTGGCGGGCGGGGCTGTCAGATCCCGGTCCAGCACCGAAAGCTGAACCATCGCATCCAGCAGCCGCAGCGCCTCGTTGTGGGTGACATGCTTCTGGGCCTGCGCCGCCAGGATATAGGGCAGCAGGAGATGGGTGGTGATGTCGGACATGGATGCGCTTTCAGAAGGTGAGCGTGACGGATCGCCCAGCGCCCCTGCCGATCAGGGCAGAGAGCTGGTAGAGGCGGATCGCGAGGGATTGGCTGGGCCCGAGGGGCGCGCCCCAATCGGCGGTCTGCTGCGCGGCGGTGTAGAGGACACTAGTCGTCGCGGTGGTCAGCGTGCGCTTCACCGCCCCGCCATCGAGAATTTCCACCGCATAGGCCTCGCTATCCTCGGCCAGCGGCACCTCTGCAGCCTCCCAGCTGTCGGCCGCCAAGGCGCGCGAACGCCGGATCCAGCGGATCGTCAGATCACCAGGGTTGCGCGCTGTCCGCCACGGTTGTTCGACCTGACCCACAGAAAACGGCCGCAGCCCGATCCCGGTCGGGGTGAACACAGCGGCTGCGTAGCTCGCGTCGCTGACCGGCCGCGACGCCGGGCCAAAGCGCCAGTTCCACGGCAGGCCGATGTCGGCTTGTGCCACCGGCAGCGGTGTAATCGTCGTATCGAGGATCACCACCCGCGCCCCGGCCAGCGCCGGGTTGGCCATGGCTTGTTCCGTGCCGCGCTGGCCGCGCAGCAACTGGGTCAGCCGATAGCGGCTTGGGGCGATCAGCTCTGCCGTTCCGGCCTGGACGATCTCCCATTGGCCGGGCGCGGCCTCCACCGCGAGCACATTGGCCCCGGCAAACAGGGCGAGGTCGGTCACGCTTTGCAGCGCGCCGCTGGCCAGATCGATCACCAGCGCATTGCCCAGATCGAGGCGCGAAACCGGCCCGGCGTAGAAATCCGCCGCCAGCGTCCCGATCTTCGCCCTCTGGCCGAAGGTGGTCAGCAGGCTGAAGCCATCGAGCGCCGGGCTGCGGAATACCGCCATCTCGCCCGGCCACGGCTGGGCATCGGCGGCGATCAGCGGTTGGTGGGCCGGGATGCTTTCGCTGAGTTGCGGCAGATCGAGAAACAGCACTTCCGGCACACCAAAGGTCACCGGGCGGGCCACCGTGGCTGCGCGCGCCGCGCCGGGTGGCAAGTCGTAGACCGCACGGTCCTGACGCC
>Ga0210022_1002378_pt1 | contig 11709 bp, 8 predicted proteins | sample CryGeymeta201520_FD_183984 | JGI IMG/M metagenome (GOLD analysis project Ga0210022, IMG submission 183984) | Groundwater microbial communities from Crystal Geyser aquifers in Utah, USA - Crystal Geyser metaG 2015-20 (SPAdes) (version 2) | ecosystem: Environmental > Aquatic > Deep subsurface >... | reverse complement strand
CGAGCAGCACTTCCTGGGCGATGCGCAGGTCGAGATCGCTCCAGTACAGGCGAGCGGTCAACTGGCGGTCGGCGGGACTGTTTTCATCCACATTCGTATCCAGCAGGTACAGAGGCACGCGGCCGACGCGCAGTTCCCAGATCCGGGCGGTGGTGGCGCGGTCGGGAAATTTGACGGAAATGGTCACCGGTTCTCCGCTTTCGTTCAGAACCGGCAAGATCGGCAAGTCTTCGATGGCGATGGGGTTGTTCTGCGCCTCCTGCCAGCCGTCTTCGGAGATACGTTGCGAGAAGTAGCCTTCGGCGTACAGGAAACCCACGCCGACCAGCGGCATCCCAAGATCGCTGGCTTCTTTGAGATGATCGCCGGCCAACACGCCCAGGCCGCCGGAGTAGATGGGCAGGATCTCGTGCAGGCCAAATTCCATTGAAAAGTATGCAATCGTCTGGTCGCAATGGCCGGGATGATTTTGAGCGTACCAGGTATCCGCGCGCGTCAGGTAGGCGTCGAATTCGCAGCAGACGCGGTCATACAAATCCAAATAATTCGTGTTCTGCGCGACGGCGTTGATCTCGGAACGTCCAACCTGCTCCAGAAATACGAACGGGTTGTGATTGACGCGCTCCCACAGGGCGTTGTCAATGCGGTTGAAAAGCCGTTGGGCGTGGGGGTTCCACGTCCACCACAGGTTATAGGCCAGTTCGCCCAGCCGGGCGATGCGGCGCGGCAGGTCGAAGTGGTTCGGGGTTTTGGTGCGGAAAGTGGTCATGATCTGTTCCCTCAAGCGGCTAATCATACCATGAGATTCAGCTCACTCTCCATTTCCACAAGTGCTCCAGCCGCCGTCCCCGGCGGCGTTACCCGCGCCGAGGACGGCGCAAGGAGCGAGATGTGGGTAATCACCAGATTCGACTCACTCTCCATTTCTGTTATACAATGGTGCTATGCCCGAAACCGTCCAACTCTTCGTCACCTGCCTGATTGACACCTTCTTCCCGCACATCGGAGAGGCGATGGTGCGTGTCCTGAATCGCGCCGGGGTGCGGGTGGATTTTCCCTCTGCCCAGACTTGCTGCGGGCAGCCGGCCTTCAACGCCGGACTCCGCTCCGAGGCGCGGCCCCTGGCCGAGCACACCATCCGCACTTTTGAAAGACTTCCGAAGTCTCTTAAGACTTCGGAAGTCTTGCCTCCTATCATCATCCCGTCCGGCTCGTGCGCGGCGATGGTCCGGCACGGCTATCTCGAACTCTTCAAGGATGACCCGAAATGGCTGCCGCGCGCGGAAGCCCTGGCCAGGCGCACCTATGAATTCAGCGAATATTTGGTGGACGTTCGCGGCCTCACGGATTTGGATGCCTGCTGGCCGGGACGATTGACCTATCACCCCTCCTGTCATCTGCTGCGCGGCCTGGGCGTGGACCGGCAGCCGCGCGCCCTTCTGGCCGCGGTCAAAGACGCCGAAATCGTCGAACTGCCGGAGCGCGAGGATTGTTGCGGCTTCGGCGGCGTCTTCTCGGTAGAACACCCCGAGCTCTCGGCGGAATTCCTGAAACGCAAGATCGCCAATCTCGAAAAGACCGGGGCACCCACGCTGGTCGTCGCGGATACCGGCTGCCTGATGCACATCCAGGGCGGGTTGGCGCGGCAGGGCAAGCGCCAAAGAGTTGTACACATCGCGGAAGTATTGGCAAACCAGTGAACAGTGTTCAGTGATCAGTAATGGTTGCGCAGTCAGCAACCATAATCAGTGAGCAGTGATCAGTGGCGCTGGAGGCCGCACTATGCACTATCCCAGGTAAAATACCGGCTATGAATGCTCCCATGCGCTATGCCTTTGTGGACGAATCCGGAACAGTCGGCGCATCCAGCGGCAGCCACTTCCTGGTGGTGGCTGTGTTGAGTGCCAGCCAGCCCCGCGAGGTCGAACTGCCAGTGCGCCGGGCGCTGAAAAAATATGGCCCCAGTTTGACTTCGGGAGAAATCAAGGCCGCAGACTTCCAAGAACCTGCCATCCTGCGCTTGCTCCAGGCGATTGCGAGAGAGGAGATTGCCATTATAGCGGTTGTGGTAGATCAACACGCCATTCTTCGTCCTCCGAAAAAGGCTGAGAGCATCTACCGCCAGGCCGTTGCCAGGGCAGTTTATCACTTGGTGGAGCGCTTCCCGCGCGTCGAAATATGCCTGGACAGGCGTTATACCAATGCGCGCATGCGCTTTCTTCTTGAAAAACGCATTCGGCAAGTGATTGAGGATCTGCCTCAGAAAATAGTGCTCATCAGCCAGGAGGAATCTTCCTCGCGCAAAGGATTGCAGGCAGCCGATGCGGTTGCGTGGGCATTCTTTCAGAAATGCGAGCGCGGCGATAGCCGTTTCTATGACGCGATCTCCTCGCGGGTGATTGCGGAGGAAGTGGTCATTGAAAAAGACTGGTCAGGCTATGACAAAAATTAAAATTCCCCCTTGCGGGGGAAATTTACGAGCGGCTCACCCTGGGCCCTGATTTCAGTTTGTCCCGTTCCATTCACCACAAGGGTGCGATGTCAGAAACGGCTAGGACACTCTACGAGTGACCGAGGTCACCAGGCTTTACGATACCGCTCTGTCATTATTCTACTGCTTCCTGACTAAAATTGCAAGTGTTTTTGCAATACCGCAAAAGTCACTATGGGCCAAGGCTGGGCGGGAGAGCCTTCCAGCGTTGGATCAACTTATAAGATTATAAAAGATTATGACTATATTTCGAGAAAAAATCCGCCAATCCATTGCCGATGAAAACTTGCAAGCCGCCCTCGACGCCAACGCCGAGCGTCGCCGCAAGGGACGCGAGGCCGCCTTTGCTTCCATCCCCGACTACCCGGAACGCCGCGCCCGCGCCCACGCCATCAAAGCGGACGTGGTCGCCCGTCTCGATGAATACCTGGCGCAGTTCATCGCCAACGTGGAGAAGAACGGCATCCTCGTCCACCGCGCCGGCGATGCGGCGGAAGCAAACAAAATCGTTCTTGACATTACGCAATACGCAGTACGCAGTACGGGTATACAGGTAGACAGGTACACAAGTACACAAGTAGACACGCAACACGCACCACGCAACATCCTCATCGCCAAATCCAAGTCCATGGTCTCGGAGGAAATCAACCTCAACCACGCCCTCGAAGAACATGGCATCCGCGTCGTCGAGACCGACCTGGGCGAGTACATCGTCCAGTTGCGCGGCGAACGGCCCTCCCACATCATCACCCCGGCTGTTCACCTGCGGCGTGGCGACGTAGGCCGCCTCTTCCACGAAAAATTGGGCATTCCCTACACCGAAGACATCCCTACGCTCACCAACACCGCCCGCAGAGTTCTGCGCGACGTTTTTCTTACGGCCGACATTGGCGTTTCCGGCGTCAACTTTGGCGTGGCCGAGACCGGCGCCCTCTGCATCGTCACCAACGAAGGCAACGGGCGCATGGTCACCACCCTGCCGCCAGTCCACGTAGCGCTGATGGGCATCGAGCGCCTCGTCCCCACGCTGGACGACCTGGCCCTGTTCCTCTCACTCCTGCCGCGCTCCGCCACCGGTCAGAAAATGAGCGTCTACGCCAGCCTGATCCATTCCCCACGCCGCATCGCCGACCCCTCGACTTGGCTCGAGGCATGTCCCGATGGGCCGCAGGAACGCCATCTCATCCTGCTCGACAATGGCCGTTCCGCCATCCGCCATTCGCCATTAGCCGAATCGCTTTACTGCATCCGCTGCGGCGCGTGCCTGAACGCCTGTCCGGTCTTCCGCGAAATTGGCGGGCATGCCTACGGCAGCATTTACCCCGGCCCGATCGGCTCGGTCATCTCCTGCGCGCTGGTGGACCCAAAGTTCGCCTATCTCGCCCAGGCCTCGTCCCTGTGCGGCGCGTGCCGCGAAGCCTGCCCGGTGGATATTGACCTGCCGGGGCTGCTTTTGAGGGTCAGAGCAGGTCACTTGCCAGTCATCAGTGATCAGTGTTCAGTGATCAGTGGCGAGGGTCGGGGATTACCCAGCGTTGTAAAACTGGGCTTGAAACTCTATCGCCGCGTGGCCGCGTCGCCGCGGCTGTTCCGGCTGGTACTGCGGACCCTCGGCTTGTTCCCGCTCCCACAGTGGATCCGCCTCCCGGCCTGGACCGGCTGGGGCTACAGCAAGGATTTTCCGCGGCTGACTGTCCGTCCCTTCCGGGCGCGGTGGAAGAATGTGAAGCAAAGTATCAAGGAAACAGGTAAACAGCTAGAAAGGGAACAGGTGGGCAAGGAAACAAGTAGACAAGTAGAAAGGAAACAGGTGGACAGGGAAACAGGGACAGCGGTTGCCCAATTCACGAAGGAACTGACCGCTCTCGGCGGGCAGGCGTATCTCGTTTCGGAGCAGGAGTTACCTGCCAGATTGACCGAATTCCTGCAATCCAAAGGGGTGGAGCGGGTCCAGGCGGATGAGAGCGTGGCGAAATACATCACAGGGATTCTCGCCGTCCGGGAACCTGACCCGACCATCCGGGCAGGCGTCACCGGTGTGCTGGTCGGGATTGCCGATACAGGGTCGCTGGTGCTGGTCGGTGGGAGGGGTCGCCCGCTGACAGCCTCGCTGCTACCGGAAATCCACGTGGTTGTGCTGAAAACGTCTCAGATTTTACCCACCGTCGCCGACGCGTTGTGCAGGCCCGAGGTCCGCGAAGCCGCCGCCGGGGTCATCGTCACTGGCCCCTCGCGCACCGCCGACATCGAAATGACCCTGACCCTCGGCGTCCACGGGCCGGGCGAACTGCACGTCTTTTTGATTGACGATTCGACCAGCGGATGATAAAATCTCGCCCGCATTCGTTGTCGCCCCCATCGTCTAGCGGCCCAGGACGGAGCCCTCTCAAGGCTCAAACAGCGGTTCGAGTCCGCTTGGGGGCACTGAAAATCTCGGAGTTATTCTCCGAGATTTCAATTTGGCTTGTACAGTTATCATTGACCCCACCCTCATTTCCTTTTACAATACCTCCATGGTTTCCCTGCGCCGCTACTTCGCGGGTATGTTCTCATATTGTGCAGGATTTTTCCGCCCCGATCACGACCCGCCTGCTCCGGCCCTTCGACGCGTACACTGACTTTAGCCGTTTCTAGTTCTAACCGGAGAAAACTATGCCCACCCCTTTTACTTCCCGACGTGCCACCGTCTACGCGGATGTTCCTGACGAAAAATGGAATGATTGGCGCTGGCAACTCAGCCACCGCTTGAATACCGCCGAGGAAATCGAAAAAATCATCCCGCTGACCGAGAGCGAGCGCAAGGCGCTGAATGCCAGCGGCTTGTTCCGCGTGGAGATCACGCCCTATTTCATCTCCCTGATCAACCCAGACGATCCTGACGACCCGGTGCGCAAGCAGATCATCCCGCGCGCCGAAGAGATGCAGGCCTTCACTGCCATGATGGAAGACTCGCTGGCCGAGGACCGCCACTCGCCGGTACCGGGGCTTGTCCACCGTTACCCAGACCGGGTGCTGATGCTGATCACGACCCAGTGCGCCTCTTACTGCCGCTACTGTACGCGCTCGCGCATCGTCGGCGACCCAGGCGCCACCTTCTCGCGCGCCGAGTTCGAGATGCAGCTCGAGTATATCCGGCGCACGCCCCAGGTCCGCGACGTGCTGCTCTCGGGCGGCGATCCGCTCGTGCTGGCGCCAAAAATCCTGGAGGAAATCCTGTTCCGGCTGCGCGAGATTCCCCATGTCGAAATAGTCCGCATCGGATCGCGCGTGCCGGTCTTCCTGCCGATGCGCGTCACGCAGGAATTGACCGACATGCTGCAAAAGTATCACCCGCTGTGGCTCAATATCCACGTCAACCATCCCAACGAGATCAGCCTGGAATTGGCCGAGGCCTGCGACAAGCTGACGCGTGCCGGCATCCCGCTCGGCAACCAGTCGGTGCTGCTGGCAGGGGTCAATGACTGCGTCCACATCCAGCGCAAGTTGGTGCAGGATCTAGTACGCATCCGCGTCCGCCCGTACTATCTTTACCAGTGCGACCTGGTGGAGGGCGCCGGTCACTTTCGCACGCCGGTAGCTAAGGGCATCGAGATCATGGAGGGCTTGCGCGGCCACACCTCGGGTTACGCCGTGCCGCTCTACATGATTGACGCGCCCGGCGGCGGCGGAAAGATCCCGGTCATGCCCAATTACCTGCTCAGTATGTCAGATCACAAGATCGTGCTGCGTAACTTCGAAGGCTACGTCACGACTTACGAGGAGCCAATCGAGTACACAGCCCACGATCCCAAAACTTGTTCCTACTGCCAGAATAAGCGCCTCGAGCCTGGCCAGACCGGCCTCACCGGCCTGCTGGATGGCGAGGGCATGTTCATCAAGCCCGAAGGCTTCGACCAGATCCACGATCGCCACGGGATGCAGCACCGGCTGAAGGACGAAAATAAGTGGAAGCCGCTGGGCATCGGGCCGGGGGCGGAAGAATAAAAAAACGCGGGGACGCGCCTCGAGGCGTCCCCGCGGGGAATAGAAATATGGCGCACAGAAATCCGTGCGCCATAAGTTTTTTAACTTTGAGTTACGCGGCTGGCGGAAGTGGCTCGCTCGGCGGCAGTATTTCCTCCGCTGCCAGCGCCTTCTTCTTGCGCAGGGTCAGTATGCCGACCACGATCGGGATGGCGATGAAAATAATGCCCCCACATAAAGAGGCCACTCCCATAAGCATAGCGGATCGGGGATCCGAGCTGCCAAAGACATCTATTGCTGCCCCCGGAATAAAGCCGGCGATCAAGGAAGTAGCACCCAGACATAAACCCACAAGGCCCGGGCACCCGCACAGGAGTACTGCGACAACCGTCCCGATGATCGCACCGGTCTTGCTTTCTTTCTTTTCAACAGGCATTTCCATAGTTATTCTCCTCTCGTATTTTATTTCTGCCAGTATACATGGGATAGGCTCGGAATGCAAGCACTTCCAGAAAGAAGTTTGCTACCTTCCTACCTTCCCAATTTCCTACCTTCCTAACCTCCTACCTTCCCAACTTCCTACCCTCCTACCCTCCTACCTTCCTAACTTCTCAGAGCCGCGCCAAGTTCCTGCTCCAATCTTCTGATAATGCGCGTGCGGATGCCGGCTACATCCCGGTCTGTCAGCGTCTTGTTAGGAGCCTGGTAGGTGAGGCTGTAAGCCAGGCTCTTTTTGCCTGCGCCAATCTTCTCGCCGCGATAGACATCGAACAGGCGCACATTGGCCACGATCTTGCCTCCGGCTTGGCGGATGACCTCTGCGACCCGTTCGGCCGGCAGGGATTCGTCCACCACCAGGGCCAGGTCTTCCAGCACGGGCGGGTAAGCCGGCACCGGCTGGCTTTCGTAGCGCTCAGGGATGAGGGACAGCAGGGCGTCGAGGTCGAGCTCGGCGGCCAGCAGGGGAGAGTCCGGTAGATCGTAATTCTGGCGGATCACGGGATGCAGCTCGCCAAAGACGCCAATCTGCCGGTCACCAGCCTGGACTTTGGCCTGCTTCCCGGGGTGGAAGCTGGGATGCCCCGCTGGTTCGTAGGTCGGGTTTCCATACCCGACTTCGTCAGGTTTAGAAACCTGACCTACGTGCAGCGCCTCCAGCAGCGCGGCAAGGATGCCTTTCAGGTCGTAGAAATCCATCGTTTCCGAATCGGCCGGCTGCCAGCCAGGGATACAGCGCGGGCCGGTCAGGACGATAGCGAGCCGCTGCAATTCGTCGGGTAAATCATTACCTTCCGAGGCGATAAACACCGGGCCGATCTCGAAAAGCGCCATGCGCTCACGGATGCGGGCATTGCGCTCGACGACTTCCATCACGGACGAGAGCAGGCTTTGCCGCATCACGTAGCGGTCGCTGGCGATGGGGTTTACCAGTTTGACATATTGCTCCAAACGGGGCTTCCCCTCCAAAGCGAATAGGCGCGCCTCGCGCTCGACCGAGGTCATGTGGTAACTGACCACCTCCTGCAAGCCCATCTTGACCAGCAGGTCGCGGATGCGTTCCTCGCCCTCCAGGCTTGGGTTACTGCGCTGCGGCGGAAGCTGGTCGGCCAGCCGCGTCTCGGGGATGCGGTCGTAGCCGTAGACGCGGGCGATCTCCTCCAGCAGGTCAGCCTTGCCGACGATGCCCTCGCCGATGTCGAGGCGGTGGTCGGGGGCGGTGGCGTGAATCGTGATGAGTGATGCGTGATGAGTGATTTCGCAGCGGAATTGGAGGGCTTCCAAGATTTTGACAATTTCCTCGGCAGTCAACTCGATGCCCAACCAGCGTTTCACGTCCTGCGGCGTTATCTCAATGGTGGGCGCGGCGGGAGGAAGCGGATAATTATCAACCAACCCTTTGGCAACCACGCCATCCGCCCACTGCTGCATCAACTCCAGGCCGCGCCGCACGCCGCGCTCAGCCATGGCCGGATGCACGCCGCGCGAAAAGCGGAAGCTGGCCTCGGAAGGCAGGTTTTGGGCCTTCGCCGTGCGACGGATGTTGGTGAAATTCCAGGCCGCGCCCTCCAGCAAGATGTTGCGAGTCCTTTCGCTAACCTCGGACTCGGCCCCGCCCATCACCCCGGCGATGGACAGCGCCCCGGCGGTATCGCACACCAGCACGGTCTTTTCGTCCAGTGTGCGTTCCACGCCGTCCAGAGTGGTGAGCTTCTCACCCGGCCTGGCTGTGCGGGTGATGATCTTTGGCACTTTGTGGGGCGGATTGTCAATCCGCCCGGCAGGCGCGCCCTTTTGCAGCGGATTGCCAATTCGCCCTACCAACACATCGTAATCGAAGGCGTGCAGCGGCTCGCCAATCTCCAGCATGGCGTAATTGGTTACGTCCACGATGTTGCTGATCGGGCGCATCCCGGCCAGCTTCAGCCGCCGTTGCACCCAATACGGGCTAGGGCGAATCTCCACATTTTCGATCAACCCCAGCACGAAGCGCGGATTAAGCTCTGGATTCGTGATCTCGATGGAAACGCGGCCCTCTATCGCCGCCCCTCCCGCCTTCACCCTTCCGCCTTCATCCTTCATCTTCCCGCCTTCATCCTTCATCTTTCCGCTTTCATCTTTCATCTTTCCGCTTTCATCTTTCAAAGGCGCCCCCGTCAACGCGGCCACCTCGCGCGCCACGCCCAGGATGCTGGCGGCGCGGGCAGTGTTCGGCAGGATGGAGATGTCCAGCACGGCGTCACCCATGTAGGCCACCAGCGGCGCGCCGACTGGGGCGTCATCATCCAGAATGATGACACCCTCGTGATCTTCTGAGATGCCCAGTTCCTTCTCGGAGCAGATCATCGAATAGGAGTCGAAGCCGCGGATCTTGGCGCGCTTGAGCGTGGTCAGCACCTGGCCGGGCTGGTGGCCGTCGTAGATTTGCGCCCCTTCGCGGGCATAAGCCACCTTGAGCGGCTTTTCCAGCCGGCCAATGCCTTTGTACGGGAACAGGTTCGGCGCGCCGGTCAGGATGATGTGTTCCTGCTCGCCGTCGTAGAGTTTGCACAATACCAGCCGGTCAGCGTTGGGATGCGGCATCACCTCCGAGACCGAGGCGACGACGATTTTATCGGCAGCCCACTCGATCCCAGAAGTGTTGATCTCCAATACCAAATTGTCGCTCGTGTGGCCTTCGACTTTTCCGGCTGGCAGTGGCAAACCGACATATTGGATGGCTTCCACCTCCAGCCCGGCCAGCGTCAACCGTCGCGCCAGCTCTTCGATGGGGATGGTTATTTCGACGAAATCTTTTAGCCAGGAAATGGGGACTTTCATGGATAACTCCTTCTGATGAAGAGAGTAGAGATTCGAGAATAGAGATTAGTTGTCCTGGGGATCATCGGGAATTTCAACCAGATAGGGTGCTTGAAGTTCATGGATAACCTGGTTTGCGCCAGGTTCGTTGGCTCCCTGTTTACTTTTCTTGAGATAGGCAATGTAGCCATTGATCATGCGAGTTATTTCCTCGCCTTCTCCTGCCAATTCCTGAAAAAGGGAAGCGGGTATATAGCCAATCTCATGGCAGAAAATAATGTGACTGAGCGTTTCTTCAAGGGAGCCGCGGGCGTTGTAACAAAACCGGACGTTATCCTGGTAATAATAGCGACCGTAGCCCTCCGCGATATTTGCGGAGATGCTAACCGAAGAACGCCGCGATTGCTGATTCAGTGCCCATTTCTCTTCGGGAGGTAATAGAGGCAAAATCTCGCGGTAAATCCTCAACGCGAAATCCTTTGATCTGCGCCAAACTTCGAGCCGCTGCAATCCTTGAATACTCATGCTTTCCTCTAATCACTATTCTCTACTCTCTCTTCTCTACTCTCTACTCTCTACTCTCTGATCTAAAACTGCTCCAGGAACCTCAAATCATTCGCCCAGAAATAGCGAATATCCTCGATGTAATAGCGCAGCATGGTGACGCGCTCCGGGCCGATGCCGGCCGCGAAGCCGGAATATATCTCCGGGTCGTAGCCGCCGTTGCGCAGCACGACCGGATGCACCATGCCGCAGCCCATGATCTCCAGCCAGCCGCTAGCTTTGCAGACCGGGCAGCCTTGTCCACCGCACAGGAAACATTCCACGTCAACTTCGGCGCTCGGCTCGGTGAACGGAAAGTACGAGGCGCGGAAGCGGGTGCGTACGTTCTGACCGAACATGCGCCGGGCAAAGTCGGCAATCGTGCCTTTCAGGTCGCCAAAGGTGATGCCGCGCCCGACCGCCAGCACCTCCAGTTGGTTGAACTGGATGTCCTTGCGGGCGTTGACCTCCTCGTAGCGCGAGCACATCCCCGGCAGGATGATGCGCACCGGCGGCGGGTTATCAGGATTGGCCGCCGCGAACTCACGCATGGCGTGGACCTGTCCCGGCGAGGTGTGCGTGCGCAGCATGAGCGGGTTATCGCCCCGCTCGCCGCGGCTCTCGATGAAGAACGTATCTTGCATGTCGCGGGCGGGATGGTCGGGCGGGAAGTTGAGCAACTGGAAGTTGTACTCGTCGGTCTCGATCTCGCGCGAACGGTAGACCTGGAATCCCATGTCGCCGAAGACGCGGAACATCTCCCGCAAAGTCTGCGTGGTGGGATGCAGGCGGCCGAGCGGGAACGGGCGTCCTGGCAGGCTGATGTCCAATCGTTCCTGCCCAAGCGAACGCTTCAGCGCCGCCTGGCGCAGCGTCGCGGACCTCGCGCCGAGCGCCGTTTCGAGCAGCTTTTTCACCTCGTTGGCGCGTTTCCCGATGGCCGGGCGTTCCTCCTTCGACAAGGCCCCCAGCCTGTCGAAGACTCCCATTAGCGGCGAGCTGCGCCCCAGGTGAGCGACGCGCCAGGCCTCCAACGTAGCCTCGTCGCTTACGGCATGGAGTGCTTCTAACGCGGCCTTTTCGATTCCATTTAGCTTCTCAAGCATTCGTACCTCCACACTGTGACATTTTCAAACAATAACCTCCCGCCCACAAAATGGGACGGGAGGGTTTCCCGCGGTACCACCCAAATTAGTCGCTCGCGCGGCTCGCTTGTAGTCGGCTAGTCTCCTAGTCCGGTAGTCCGACCATCTGACTACGTGACCATTTGACTAAGCGACTTCCCTCGTAACGCTGGGACTGCGGCTCAGACTACTTTGTTGCGCAAAATGACATTTTGCGCTACGTTCACCTGAACAGCTCAAGAGGGAACTTCGGCCAGTTGCCACTGAACGCGGGTCTCAGTCTAAGCCCGG
>Ga0210022_1002375_pt1 | contig 11719 bp, 10 predicted proteins | sample CryGeymeta201520_FD_183984 | JGI IMG/M metagenome (GOLD analysis project Ga0210022, IMG submission 183984) | Groundwater microbial communities from Crystal Geyser aquifers in Utah, USA - Crystal Geyser metaG 2015-20 (SPAdes) (version 2) | ecosystem: Environmental > Aquatic > Deep subsurface >... | reverse complement strand
CCGCTTTGGGAACTTGTCCGTTACCTGCGGCAGACAGGCACACGTGGTGGTCATTGCCACATCGTCCCGACATCGTCCCGAATCTCTTGCGGGACATCGTCCCGAATCTCTTACGGGATGTCCTTCGGGAGGGAAGAACGCCCTCCCAGCGGCATCCAAATGGACTTTAAGAAAGCCCTGGCTGTTGCCCCAGTTTGCATAAGGCGGCGGCTTTTTATGCTATGATTAATTCCTGTGGGTAAAGAACCGTTCCCTGTTCTCACTCTCAGCCATGTTCACATCCTCGCCTTTTCCCGGCCTTTATAAAAATACCTGAATTGCGCCAATATGCAAAAAGACCTCCCAATGCAAGCCACATCCGAATTGACCGAGCGCGAACGCGAGATCCTGCGGCTGATTGCCAGCGGCGCAAGCAACAAGGATATCGCGCTCCAATTATTCATCAGCCCCAACACAGTCAAAGTGCATCTGCGCAATATCTTTGCCAAAATCGGCGCGGCCTCGCGCACCGAAGCGGCCGTGTACGCCATCCGCGAGGGAATTGCCCAGGCAGCCGATCTACCCGCGCTTGCGCATGCGACCCAAGAGTCGCCCGCCGTCATCCCTGCGCCACTTGAGACAAAAAACAAAACATACTATTTCTGGATTGCCGCCCTGATAACCGTTCTGTTGGCAGGTGTTGTTGCTCTCATGGTGAGGACCACCCGAGCCCCAACAATTGCAGTCGCCAGTCCTGAGCCTGCCGCCACGCCACTCCCGCGCTGGCAAGCGCGGGCCGATCTGCCTACCGCACGGGGTGGGCTGGCAGTTGCCGTCTACGAGAATCAGATTTATGCGATTGGGGGCGAAACGACCCAAGGCGTTACCGGCATGATGGAGCAATATGACGTGGCGAGCGATACGTGGAAGGCGCTCACACCCAAGCCGCTGCCGGTGACCGATATCAATGCGGCGGTGATCGGGGGACAAATTTACATTCCCGGCGGGCGCCTCGCTTCGGGCCGCGTGACCGACGTTTTCGAGTCCTATGACCCGCGCCGCGCTCTGTGGGAAAGACGCGCGCCCCTGCCGGTAGCGCTCAGCGGGTATGCGCTGGCCGCATTTGAGGGGAAACTGTACATCTTCGGCGGCTGGGACGGTCAAAAATTCCTGGCATCCGTCTACGAGTACGACCCCGGCCAGGACAACTGGATCGAGCGTACGCCGATGCCGACCGCGCGCGGTTTCGCAGGCGCGGCAATCGCCGGGGGAAAAATCTATGTGATTGGAGGAACGGCAGGCGAGCAGGCACTGGGCATCAACGAAGCTTATACCCCCAACCGCGAAGGTGTGGATAATCCATGGGAGAGTTTCGAACCGATGCCCTCGAGCCGCGCCCACCCCGGAGTGGGCAGCGTGGCCGATGTCGTATACATTCTCGGCAGTGCCGCGCCTGAAGAAACCTTCTCCTTTATCGCCTACTTGTCCCAAACGGACGAATGGCAAGCCTTTGAGACCCCTCCCGTTTCAGCGAAGAATAAGATTGCGCTCATCTCTCTTGGTGAATATCTTTACGCTATTGGCGGCACGCTCGAGGGGGATCAGGCAGGGGTGATGCTGGCTTATCGGGCGGTGTATACCGTTGGAATACCGGTGATCATCAAATAGCGGTATCCACCACTAACGCGCCGTCTACCAGCCACTTACGGCAGTCGCGCAGCCATTCTGTCTCGTCTGTTGCCAATTGGGAACCTTGCCAGTTGGAATAATCGTCCACTTGCAGCATCGCCCCCCGGTTAAGATTATTTTGCAGATACGCCAATACTGTCTTCGAGCTTTCGTACCAATCGCAGTCAATGTGAACGAAATCAAAGGCGCGTGCTTGTTGCTGGAGGGGGAGAGTATCTTCGTACTTCCCTTGCACGAACTGCACTTGAGCCAGATCACACACGCCGCTCAATTCATGTTTGACAGTCTCCAGCAGGTTGGAGATATTGCCATAGTATTCCCCGCTCTCATTTTCAATAATGAACTTGTACCTCTCCTGGGCTTGCTCGCCGTCTTTTTCGCCGGGGGAGGGGATGCGACCAAACATATCGTAAAGAGTCAGCGTTCCACCGTAACGGTTGGCCAACCAGGCCAATACCACTGCGCTACCGCCACGCCCGACTCCGAATTCGGCGATCTGCAATGGTCGGCCGGGATGCCTCTTCCTGGCCTGCCGCACGCATTCCACAAAGCTCCACAACTTTGGGGTGGTCAGATATGTCTTTTTACTGTTTTTCAAGCCCCACACGAGCGAGAGCAGATGACTATTGTAGAGACCAATTTTCAACAGGGCAACGTATTTTGAAATCGTAGTAATCATAAATTTACTCGGTCTGGGTTTAATAGAAATACAAGGGAGACCGCAAGATCTCCCTTGTATTGTAGTGTGAGGTTATGGGGCCTGGAAGACTACGGAGCGGCCATACCGTTATAGTCTTCTGAGGCAAAGACGCCGGCCGAGACCTGGGTAGAGACACGAGCAACCACTGCAATCTGGCTGCCAGCCGGGGCAATGACGAGCACACCGCCGCCGTACTGCGGGCCGGCGTAAACGCCGAACTCGGTCAGGCCAGCATTGGTAGCGTTGGAATTTGTCTTGGCGCCCACGGCCAGATCAGCGGTGATGGTGTGCGTGCCGACCACAACGCCATCGCGGTCAATATACTGGACGAGGATGTCGCCAGTGATGGCAGCACCGCCAACGTTCTGGATGGTCAGGTTGACGCGCTGTTGCGTACCGGCGGCCCAGTTGGCGTTGGAAGCCCAGCGGACATAAGGAAGGGCAACACGTGCAGAACCAGAGGAAGCGCCAACGAAGGCGGTGGACAGGCCCAAGCCGTAAGCTTTACCAATGGCGACAACAGGGGTGGTAGCGCTGACAACGGTGGCCGAGCCGCTAAACCCAGTGGCCATGCCAGCAGCATTGCAGGCTATGAAACTCTTCTTGGCGCCGGGGAGGATGTTTTGGGCCTCGGTCGCGCCGTTGCTATAGGTCACGGTCACATTCGTTGCGGTGGTCAGGCTGGTGTTCTGCACGGCGTAAGCGGTATTGGTGCCGCCGAAGGCCTCGCACAGAGCGGAGGGCATGTAGAACGTCATCGAGCCGGTAGCAACGCCTTCAAAGGCCTTGTTGCCGGTGCCGACGATTGCCAATTCCATGGCGCTGCTGATGATATTGCCGTTAGTGAGATCGGAGCGCAATGCGGTGATGACAGCAGAGCCGTTGAAGGAAGCGCCCAGACCGGCCTCCAAGCCCGCGTCCACATAGAAAGATGCGCCAGGTTCGATGGAGGCCGTGATGGTGTCAATCAGGGCCGCACTGGTGTCGTAGAACTTGATGGCGATGTTGTTGGTCTGTGAGTCCACGTTCTGGACGGAGAAGACCGTGTTGGTGTCATAGGTATTCTTGATGACGGTTGCAATCAACGACTGCGCAGCGCCGCTAGAAAAACCATTGGACAGCGGGCGGTTCTTCACTGTTGCGGAGCCCTGAGGCAGTTGCACCAGCGTCGCCAGCAGGGGCTGGTCGGACTGCATGACGGCGGAGCCGCGGAAGCCAGCGCTGATCTCGGCCAAGGAGCCGATATATAGAGAAGTACCCGCGCCGGCGGCCAGATTCGGACGGGTGATGGTGATTGGCGTTGTGGTTGTAGGCAGGGCGTAGAATAGCACCTGGAGGCTAGTCGTGGCAGCCGTGCCAACATTTTGATAGGTGACTGAGGTGGTGTACGAGGTCGAATAGGCCTGAGCCTGCACATTCGGGATAAAACCGGCAAAAGCGATGGCCAGGATGACGAGGGCGGTTACTAATCGAAGTTTCATAAGGGATCTCCTGTTGGGTGGAATAGGATTTTGGCTTCCAACTTGGAAACTTGTTGTCAGTATACAGGCCGCAACCCCATCCGGCAATAACTCTTAAGGGTTATTCTTTCTGGATTGCGTTTCTGAATGGGTTGAGATACGATAGAGCCAGAAAACTTTTTCCAAGGAGTATGATGATGAGACCCAAATTATGGCGGATTGCCCTGACCCTCGCGCTTTTTCTAGTAACTGCCTGCAACGCCTCCTCTCCGACCAATGATTCTAAAACCCCGCTTCCCACCCCGGCCTCGGGAAAAGCCACCGTTACCGGCCGGGTACTCTCGCTGGATGGCAAGCCGTTGCCGCATACCGCTGTCTGGCTGGCAGAGGTTGTTTGCGACGGCCCCGACCCGTCCCGTTGTGCATTCGTTCTGGATGCCGCCTTCAGCCCAGGCGTTTATACCGACAACCAGGGGTATTTCGTGATTACCGATGTAGACCCCAAGAAATACGTGGTGACCATTGGCGACCCGCAAACGATTTACTATAACATCCCCGATGATAGTGGGCGAGCAAAGGCCTTCGACCTCGCTGCCGATAAAATTACCGACCTGGGCGAATTGAAGGCTAATTTAATCGGGCCGTAGCACGGCGTAAAATTTCTCGTGCCCGGCGGCGATTGCCCCAATCGAAAAAGCCCGCACATCCTCTCTGGCACGGCCCGCGAAACGCTCGCGGGTCGCTTCGTTTTCCAGCGCCTCACGGATAGCCTGCGCCAGCGCTGCGGCATCCGCCGGGGGAACCAGCCAGCCGTTCTGCCCGCGGTGGATGATCTCTCTCGTCCCGGCAATATCCGTTGCCACCACTGGCGTGCCGGCTGCCATGCTTTCGAGGAGGACAGTGCTAAGTCCCTCCCACAAAGACGAAGAGACAAATAAATCCAGACCGGCGAGAATGGCTTCAATGTCTGTCTGAGACCCGGCGAAGACTACGTGAGATGCAATTCCCAGGGTTTCGGCGTGTGCCCGCAATTCCGGGCCGAGTGGGCCGTCGCCCACCAGGAGCAGACACACCTCCGGGTGCGAGTCGAGTACCCGGGCGAAAGCCTCCAGCAAGAACGGATACCCCTTCTCCTCTGCCAGTCGCCCTATGCTGCCCACTACCCTGGATTGAGCGGGAATCCCCAAGAAGCGCCGCTTTTCCAATATATCCTGGCGGACGTTGGTAAAACGATCCAAATTGATGCCGTTGAACACACGCCGCGCTTTTTTTTGCAACAGCCGCGCCAAAAAACGGCGGTTCAGGTTGTCCACAATGCTCTGGCTGACACCGATTTCCAGGTCGAAATTCAGGGGGTAGAGAAAATACGAGAGCAACCAGCGACGCAAGGGGCGTTTCTTCCATTCCAACCGGAAGCCATTATGCACTGTGCGCACGATGGCCGGCCGGTTGGGTAGCGTTTTGAGCAACAGGGCGGCCATATCGGCGAACTCCGAATGGCTGTGCAGGATTGATACGGGTTGTGCTCTGAGCGCGGCATGCAAGCTCCAATAGGCCCGCACGAAACTGCCGTAGGGGCTGGATTCATCCCAGCGCGCCGCAGCAAAGGCGTGGATGCCGCGCTCCGTCAGGTGGGCAATGCGCTCCTGCTCGAAAGGCGTGCCCGTATCCCACAGGCCGCAAACACTCACCTCGAAGCGGGCCGGGTCGAGGCGCTGGCTTAACTCTACGCAGAAGCGGCTGGCCCCGCCGCCTCCGCCCTCCACGCCAAAGTCTTTGATCAGTTCCAAAATCCTTATGTGTGAAGCCATGTTAATCTATCAGACTTTCGAAGTCTGACGCCACAAGCCTCCCCGCTTGGCGCGCCTGCTCTACCAGGGATGGGAGAACCCGGCGGAGGGCCTGGCGTACCGCCTGACGCGCCTGCCACAACCCTTCCAGCTTTTCAGCCAGTGCCCCTGAGGTCACGTCGCCAATATCGAGCACCCATTCACCCATCCCCGCCATTTCGGCGATGCCCCGCGTTTTGTGCATGTAACCGATCGCCAGGCAGGGTACGCCCTCGCTCAGGGCAAAAATGTTGGAGTGCATTCGTGTCCCTATGAATACATCCATCCGACCATAGACCGATTTGAGCAGGGTCGGGGGTAGCGGTTGTTCCACCATCGTCACCGCGTTGCTCAGACCGGCCAGTTGCGCGGCAATGCGCCGGGCAGGGACGCGGTCGTCGTGGGCGGCGGTCGGCCCCCAAACCTGGGGGAACAGGATGACCCTGCCGCCGTGATCCTCCAAAAAACGGCGCACCGCCCCGGCGCAGGCCGCCTCGTACTCGCTTTGACGGGTAAAACCGGGGTTTTGCGCGCCCCAGTGGATGGCAGTCAGTCCCAACAGCGGCCGGTCTTTCTCCGGATCAATCCCCTGACTTCGCAGCCATGCATCGGCTTCCGCAAACGGCGCGCCCTCGAAGGCGAAGGCCGTATCCGGCAGCAGGTGCAGGCGTGGGTGCGTGAAGCGGCAGCGGTTCAACATGTTGAGCGAGGCTTTTTCCCGCACCATCACCACCCGCGCCTTGCCCAAAATCCAACGCAGCAACCGGCATTCCCAAGCGCGCACCAGCGGCCCCATGGATTGCGGGAAAACGTAGAACGGCTTGCCCGCCAGCCACGCCAGGGTGAGGATGAACACGGAGATTACGAGCGTCAGCCCCCGGCCGGAGGAATACAGGAACCCGCCGGGTTTGCTCACCACCAGGTCGGCATCCAGGTAGGCGCGCAACAGCGGGCGCAGGACGGCGGGGGTGAGACCAAAGAAGACGCGGTGAAAGATGCGGCGGGAGAACAGGGGCGTCAGCGTGGCGAAGGGCAGCCAGAGCAGGGCGGGCTTGCGCCAGCGTGTGCTCCCGTCTCTGGCAGTAGATTTGACCCAGGCGAAGAGTGAGGGAACCACGGTCACATCGGGATCTGGCTGGTCGGGGTCATCCATTGCCAGCGTGATGCGGCAGCCGGGGAAGTTCTGGCGCAACTGTTGGAGCGTCGCCAGCGTCAGCGCCGCGTCCCCGGCGTTGCGTGAGGAATGAACGTTGATGAGCAAAATGTCCGTCACACCTTCCTCGCCAGCAGATTGATCCCGCTCACGATCAGGCTCGTGAAAGACGGGGCGTGTGCTTTGAACAACCCGGCGTGAGCAGCAACCATGCCCAGGCCCTGGAGCGCCGTCCGCTCGGTGTAGACGATCATCTTCAGCGCCCCGCGCCGTTGCCAGAAGATTTGGCGGAACTGTTCCACCTTCCAGCGATTGAGCGGCGGGCTGATGTGCGTTTTATCCGAGGTTGGGTCATAGGTTTCGGCGATCTCGGCGGCTTTTTCATCCACGAAGCGCTGGATGGTGGTCTCAGGAAACAGGATCTGCGGGTAGGGGAAACCCAGGCGGCGTACGGCGTGCAGCCCCCAGGGGGAGTAATACAGCGGGTCGAAGGTCAGGTAGATCAGCCCACCCGGGCGGGTTATCCGCAGCATTTCGTCCAACGCGGCCGCGGGATCATTGAAATGCTCGAAAGAGTTGACCGAAAAAACCAGGTCGAAAGCCGCGTCGGGGTAGTTCAGCCCCCGGCAGATATCACCTTCAATGAATTTAACACCCGCCTGGTGCGTCGCCGGGTCGAGGATATTGACCACGTCGTTGGCGGTAACATCGAACCCGGCCTGTTGCAGGATAGTCGCAGCCAGTCCGTGTCCGCAGCCGACTTCGAGGAGTCTTTTGCTCCCATAGAGACGGGCGATTTTAGCGACGCGCCCGGCCCACTTGGCCTGGTGCTGTTGCCTGCTCTCGGGGATTTGCCGCATCTGAACGGGGTAGCGAGCACGCATCGCCAGCAAATCCTCGTAGCCGAGTTGCCGCGGATCGGGCCGAGCGATGGAAAATGCCGCCCACACCGGGAGTGTAGCCAAGTGTGAAAGCCGGAAAGCCGCGCTTATCAGGCGACTGAGAAAGAAAAAATTTAACCAGTCCATTATGGAATCCATCCTCTTTTTTGGGGGAAACAGACAATCTCATCCGCGATTATCTGCGTCCAGTCTCTGCCTGCCGCCAGTGCTGCCACGCCAGCCAGCCATACCCGCTGAATAATACCATCTCTGTAATCACATATACCACCGCCGCGCCGCGAATGCCCGCCCAGCGCACGACGAGCAAATTCAGCGAGACGTTGACAAGCACGGCGACCACCTGAACCACGATGCGCCGCGCCTGCAAATTTGCGGCAATAAGAATGGATGCCAGCCCGAAACTGAGCGAGTGTACGAAGAGAATAGCGCTGAGAATTTGCAGCACCTGGCGCGAGCCACTAAAACTCTGTCCCAAGAGCGCTACTGCTGGTACTGCCAGCGTGAACAACGCCAGCGACATCGCCACTCCCACCGCCAGTAGCAACAGCAGGCTGCGCCTGGCCGTCAGCCACCCCTGCCGCACGTTGGTCACGAACAGGTTGCTCAACACTGGCGTGACCACCAGATACACCGCTGCCGGGATGAGAAATGCGGCATTGATGATACCCACTGCCGGCGAATACTGCCCCACCTCTGTTTCACCCAGCAAGAGCGCCACAATCAGCACATCCACCCGCATCGAGGTCCAGGCCAAAAATTCTGAGGCGGCGAAGGGCAGCGTTTCGCGCACTGCACGGCGGGCGGTGGAGAGATTGGGATGCAGCCGCACGACGCGCCCCACCAGTGCCAGCGCGATTACCAAAAATATCGCTTGCACCGCAATGCGCGCCCAAATGAAATTCGCCGCCTGCCGTTCCCCGGCCGCGATCAGCGCCAGCGTAACGGCAAACCAAGCTGTATCTGCCCCACCTTCTAGCAACGATGTGAACTGGTTGCGTAGCGAGGCTTTGAAGGCCGTCAGCGGCGTACTGAAGAACGTATCCAGCCAGATAGAAATTACGGCCAATTGCAGCAGGCCCGCCGGGAATGTGACCGAATCTAGAAACTGAGATAAGGCTAGCATCGCTGCCAGCCAACCCAATCCCAGCGCCAGCTTGATTGCCAGCACACTGCCCACCGCCTCTGCCAACTGCGCCGGGTTGCGTCCTCCTTCCTGTAGCAGCCAGATATCCAGCCCCAGACTGAAGACGATGGAAGTGAAACTGGCGAGGATGAAGCAGGAGGCGTACTGTCCGTAGGTGGCCGCACCGAGCTGCCGCGCCGTGAGCAACAGAGCCAGCGCCATCATCCCCTGGGCCACCATTGACCCGGAGAACAGCGCGGCGATATTTTGTACGACGTTCCTGCGGTTGAGCTGCATCATCTATGTCGTGGAGGGTGATTTTTCCTGACATTGACCGTCAGGACGGGGTGCGAATCAACTTTTTCTCCAGCGTTTGCTGATACATCATTTCCAACTCCACTGCCAATTGATCCCAATAATACGCCCCGACCCGCTCCAAGCCGCGCCGCCGGAAGGTTTCAGCCATTCCTGGGTCTGATAGGATTTGATGGATGGCGTTTGCCAGGGATTCTGCATCGCCGGGTTGGGCCAGCAGCCCCGCGGGCGGAGAGCCAAGTAACCTCTGTCGGTCTCCAACATCTGCCGAAACGAAAGGAACACCGCAGGCCCAGCTTTCAAATAGTTTGAGCGGAGAGCGGCCCCGAGCCGCATCGTCGTCACGCACCGGGTCTACTGAGACATCCGCCAGGTGATAGTAGAGTACCACCTGATCTGGCGAAACACGCCCAGGGAGGAGCACAACATCGCTCAGTCCCATTTGCTGAACCTGTGTAACAAGGTAATCGTAATCCTCACCTCCACCGACCAGTAACAATCGGGCCAATGGTTCTGCCTGACTAACTTGCTTAAAGGCTTCCAATAATAAATCTACCGGATGACTAGGACGGCTAAGACTCCCTAAAAATAGAACTACCTTTTTCCCTTTCAACCCTAGTTGATTTCTTAATTCCTGCAGAGTTGCAGGTGCGGGTGGGATAAAACGGGTTCGGTCTACGCCATTGGGCAAATAGAATACCCGCTCTGGAGAAACTCCGCTGCCGACAATCCGGCCACGATTGAAATAGGTATGGGTAGTGATAAAATCCACCCAAAAGGGCATTTTCTTCTCAAAGAATTCAACCCCCATCTTTTGCCAGCGCGAACTGAAATGCCCCGCACCAGTTTCAGAGTCGTCGCAATCCAGATAGACCTGTCGGCCTCGTAGATATTTGGCAATCAGACCCGCCAGACTATTCATTGGATGAGGTTTGCCAATATGCACGATATCTGCCGGGATGGTCAACACGGCACGAATGAGTTGCCACGTGGCCCATGCAGTTAATAAAAGCAATTTAGAGGCCGGATAGTAACTTTTTACATTCCCGATCTTACTTACATGCATGGGAGCTACATACCATACGCGCACCCCATCAACTTCAAAGCAATGATTCTCAAGACTTCGATAATTAGAGTGCAATGCGGCAATGGTCACCTGATGACCAAGGTGTGTTAATTCCCGCGCTAATGGATAATATCGCCCTAATCCACTGGGACTTTCCAAATCCTGGGTGAGTAGAAACAACACCTTCATTGGAACAACAACTCATCCATATGGGATGCGAAGATCTGGCCGACATGGTTTATATCAAACTTGTCGCAAAAAAAACGATGACCATTTTGCCCCAAGCGCCGGCACAAATCTGGGTTGCTCTTTAGCGTTCTAATAGCCTCAGCCAAAGATAGGGGGTTTTCACGTTTACATAGGTAAACCTGTTCACCGTGGATTAGCGCTTGCCGGACGGCGGGCGAATCGCCGGTAATGACCGGTCTCGCCATTGCCAGACCTTCGTAGATTTTATTTTGCACCGTCAACAGCGATTGCGGTGTAGTTCCGAAAGCTCCCAGACAGACATCCGCCTGCACCACCCGCTTCACCAGTTCAGTTTTTTCCAGCCATTCCACGAAGGTGACATTGCTCAGATGATAGCGATTGGCGATTTCCTGCGCTTTTTCACGTTCAGGCCCATCACCAATAAATTCAAACCGGATGGAGGAATCATCCGCCAGCAGCCGGGCAGCTTCGACGATGTGATTAACACCATGATTGCGGATAAATGTACCGTAATAGATCACGCAGAAAGTGTGGCTTTCTGGCATTGGTAAGAGGATGGGATAAAAGACGCGGTCATCTGCACCGGTAGGAACCAGCCGAAATCGCTGCGTGGGGACACCATGCGTTTTCCCGAACCAGGCGACATATTCAGACGTGTCGAGAATCAATCGGTCAGGCAGGCGGCAGGCGACCCATTCCAAGCGGCGCAACAGGTCAATCGTAAACCGGCTGCGCTTATCCAACCCACGTTCCAAGGTAATCAAATAAATTGACATGAAAACATCCCAAACCAAGGGCTTACGGTGCAGCCAACTCAAAAATCGAGCCAGAAAAACATCAAACTGGCCGGGATATCCCACAATCAGAACGTCATACTTCCCTACCCGCCTGTATTGTAATAATAAGCGAAAATACGTCCGCAACACCCGCCACCAAAAAACGGGTCGCGACCAGCCACCACTCACCGTTTGCACACGGTCTTCTACGCTATGCCACAATGTTTCGTGACATTCAACCACCTCAACGCCGTTGCGGCGCAAGCCTTCGATCATAATTTGGTTGCGGGAATATTCCCGGCGGTAGGTTCCAAAATAGCATACGATCATAGGTTGATCCTGGGTCATCATGGCGTCTGCTGGATTTGGAATATCCATACGCGATCCTGATGATATGCCAAACGGAAATTTGGGTCAGCAAGCAGTTGTTGCGGGTCAAGCACATACGGTCCGCCATAGTTCACCCGTCCCTGCCTCTGACCTATATACACGTACGTGATGCCGCGCGCGCGTAGAA
>Ga0210022_1002355_pt1 | contig 11782 bp, 9 predicted proteins | sample CryGeymeta201520_FD_183984 | JGI IMG/M metagenome (GOLD analysis project Ga0210022, IMG submission 183984) | Groundwater microbial communities from Crystal Geyser aquifers in Utah, USA - Crystal Geyser metaG 2015-20 (SPAdes) (version 2) | ecosystem: Environmental > Aquatic > Deep subsurface >... | reverse complement strand
AATAAACAATCCCCGCTGAGGGGACTGAAACTTTTTATAGGCTGACAGCCTATTGGTGAGTTTCACTGCGGTGACTATTACCACCGCAGGTAAGAAATAAACAATCCCCGCTGAGGGGACTGAAACCAGTGGCTTGCCGACGACGGACGTGGGCGGTGCAACGGGTAAGAAATAAACAATCCCCGCTGAGGGGACTGAAACATTTAGACCCCGGTCCGGCCTCGATGGCCGACCAGAAATCCTTGGGTAAGAAATAAACAATCCCCGCTGAGGGGACTGAAACAATGCCCCCGTACAATACAAACAATACCGCGGCCACAAACGCGTAAGAAATAAACAATCCCCGCTGAGGGGACTGAAACTTTTTTCTTACCGTTCTTGCCTTTGCCGCCCTTTTTGTAAGAAATAAACAATCCCCGCTGAGGGGACTGAAACCTGGTGGGCAGGCTGATCGCGGCCTGCCCACTGCATTTAGTAAGAAATAAACAATCCCCGCTGAGGGGACTGAAACTGAGATATAAACGGCAGGTAGATCTTGAAAGGAGTGGTAAGAAATAAACAATCCCCGCTGAGGGGACTGAAACGTTTATCGTTCAGCGATTACCATCAGCGCTGGCACTAGTAAGAAATAAACAATCCCCGCTGAGGGGACTGAAACGGGTGGAACCCTCGCTAGGAATTTCCGCCGTCAGGTAAGAAATAAACAATCCCCGCTGAGGGGACTGAAACTTCGCAAGGAACCAATTCACGAAAGTTTCCATCGTTGTAAGAAATAAACAATCCCCGCTGAGGGGACTGAAACGGGGATGGGAGTGGCGGTGGGGACGGGGGTGGTGGCAGGTAAGAAATAAACAATCCCCGCTGAGGGGACTGAAACCAGGGCAAGAACAACAAACTTCAAGAAGATCCGAAACATAGTAAGAAATAAACAATCCCCGCTGAGGGGACTGAAACTATGCGAGAGCAAAGTCAATCGCTTCTTGCCATTCGTGTAAGAAATAAACAATCCCCGCTGAGGGGACTGAAACCTTGTCCATGCGGAAAAATGATACTTCCGTTGGACGTCGGGTAAGAAATAAACAATCCCCGCTGAGGGGACTGAAACGCCGGATTGAAGGCCACTAGGCCGCTGGCCTGCTCGTAAGAAATAAACAATCCCCGCTGAGGGGACTGAAACCACTTGGCGAATTGGTTTACCCAATCCCATGCCTGGGAAGTAAGAAATAAACAATCCCCGCTGAGGGGACTGAAACACCGGGGTTCGGGTCAGATCGTTCTGATAATTCCCGGGTAAGAAATAAACAATCCCCGCTGAGGGGACTGAAACTCAATGAGATGGCCATCGGCTCGGCGGCCGCGATTACAGGTAAGAAATAAACAATCCCCGCTGAGGGGACTGAAACCGGCGCATGCCGCGATTACTGCCAGTATTCCAATAACGTAAGAAATAAACAATCCCCGCTGAGGGGACTGAAACCCGAAAGAATTCTCGTCCGATGCACCATGCGCCGACGGGTAAGAAATAAACAATCCCCGCTGAGGGGACTGAAACCATCACGATGATGGCGGGACCTTTAATGATTTTCATGTAAGAAATAAACAATCCCCGCTGAGGGGACTGAAACTTTCTCCCTCGCCTTGCTCGTCCTGTGGCTGTCCTTGACGTAAGAAATAAACAATCCCCGCTGAGGGGACTGAAACGAACCAGAAAGCAACCGCGGGGGTTCAGTTAATCGGGTAAGAAATAAACAATCCCCGCTGAGGGGACTGAAACCAAACGTGTACATTTTTCTCCTTTTTCTTGCACTACCGCAAAAGTCACTATTGCATGTCAGTTTGCTTCTACGGAACACTTTGCCGCCTACCACCAGATATGGGTTGAAAGGTTTCCCCATGCCCATTTAGCCCAGATATAGGCATTTTCCAGCGGTTTTCAGGACAGTCAAAAAGTGAGTTTTGCGGTAGTGCGTTTTTTCCGTGAAAATCCGTAAAATCCGCGCAATCCGTGTACGAATCACGGCAACTCCCAATGAGCCAGTTTTTTTGGGTGTGGCATCCGGATCGTTCACTTCGGCGATCCCGTCCTTACGTTTGCGCTTTACCTTACCGGTGTCACACCAAGTGCGATCTTGTCGCCATGACCAGCCCGCTTGGCGCAAGATCATCCAAATCGTAAAAGTACTGACCTGGGGCAAACCGTCGCCCGCCCGCCGCAGGGCTTGTTGCAAGGTCGAAAGCGACCAACTTGCCGTCCCATCTTGTTCTCGGTCCGGCGTACGCCGCGCTTCGGCAAAAATCCGTGCTTGTTCAGTAATGCTATAGACAGGCTGTGGGCCACCGCCGTGCCGAGGCTCAATGGCGACCAGCCCCTCTTGATTAAAGCGGGATACCAATTGCGAGATGGCATCATCTGAGCGGCGTCCAGCCGCTTGGGCCGCTTCGCCATAAGTTTTACCCTCTGCCACAGCCAACAGAGATTTGGCTCGTGCAACATGACTGGCCGGTTCGCTGCGAGCGCGTGCAATTTGTTCAAGTACATCTCGTTCTTCTTTGGTCAGAGTCCGGAGTGCATCTTTTCGGTGGCGCGGCATAGATTAGCTCCTATCACACGGGATTTGTCAACCTGTGATCAGTATACTATGCTTGGAGAAATCCCGATAAGCATGGCAAATGCCCCACTAGGCGCGCGATCGGTCTGTCCCAGTTCTGCATACAGTTCTCCCAAATTCATCAATATCCTTGCCCCTTTCTCGGATTGAGCTTGGCCGGCGTCGTCCAAAATATTGATGCAATGTTCAAAGGCTTCTTTGGCCAATTCCCGCTGTCCACTGGTTTGATAGGCAACACCCAAATTATTCCAGAGGCTGGCAAATGTGGACCAGTCGGCCATTTCATCCATTCCCTGAAGACTGAGCTTGTAATGGTGGATGGCTTTGTCCCACTCACCGCGCGTATCATATACGCTTGCCAAGTTGGACAGCGCACGTGATCTTCCGGCTGTGTCTTTAATGGATCCATATAATTCGATGACTTGCAGATAAGCCGATATTGCATCATCGTATCTTGCCTGTTCTTGAAAAACCAAACCTAGATTATTCAAAAAAATCGCGCGATCATTTTCGACATGTGCAACTCTTTGCAGGCAATTCAAGCCCCGCTGATACGAGACAATCGCAGACTCCCAATTTTGTACCTGCGCCTGAAAATCTCCCTGCCCCAGAAATATCTGGGATTTTCCCCAGAGGGACAACTCAAAAGATTTTGCGCCATGAATGAGCAGTTGGCTATCCTCCAGGCGCAACTCGTCAATGGCTTGGTAGATCTCCGAGAGCCATAGGGCGATCCCCTTCCGCTCGTCGGTTGTGGCGACAGCGCGTGCGTATTCAATCACGTATGCAATGTCAGCCTTGGACATGTTTGATTTTTTCCTTTAATCTGGAAAATTCCTGGATGACTATGGTGCCGCTTTCATCTGCCCCCATAGAATCCCGCCACAGTTGTATCATGTTGTCACAAAACCATAACGAGGCCTGCACCTCTCCATCCTCTGCATGAGCGATCCAGAATTTACCCAGACGCTCGATCAACTTTTTCAGTTCATATTCGTTGAAGCGGGAGGCGTGCCATAATGCCAGCGAAAAAGATTGAAGGACTTTTGTTCCCGATACTTCCTGTTTGAACAACAATTCAATGTCCCCTTCCTGTTCATAGATCCAGGCAAGGCAGTCGTTGTACTCATCCTCCAGCGCGATCTGTTTTGCATCCTCTAACAAGGGCAGGGCATCTTCAAATCTTTCCTGCGCTACCAACAAAGTACTGATATTTACCAGCAGGTAGGTTTCCATGCGCCGGTCATTTTGGCATCTGGCGATGTGCAGGGCTTTTTCGTAGGCCGCCCGTGCTTCGGAAGCCTTTCTCTGTGAGTGATAGGTTGCCCCCAGAATCTGCCAGGTATGCTTCAAACTGCGCGCTTCCCTGTATCGGGTTTTGATGTCAAGTGCAAGTTGAAGGCGTCTTTCCGCGTTTGTAAAATCTTCGTCAATGCGATAATCGTCGCCGAGAGCGGTCAGGGAGTTTCCCTGCAATTGCAAGCTACCCAATTCCTTAGCGATCTCGTATGCCTGTTGGTGACAGGCTGTTGCAGTTTGAATAGCGCCTTTGAGGAGATGGGTATTGCCTAGATTAATCAGGATTTGTGCCTGTCCGTAGAAGTCGCCTGTCTCCTGCAGTTTCTCCAGCGCGTCTGTATAAATGCGAAGAGCATCATCCCAGTTGCCCAACCCTTCTTCCGCCAGCCCCAAGCTGTTCAGAGTTTCTGCTTCGCCATGCGTATCGTGAATGGCGCGCTGGATATCCAGTGCCTGTTCAAGCAGGCCGTGGGCTTCCGTCATCCGGCCGCGCGTCCAGGCAATTGAGCCAAGATTATGGAGGGCGGAAGCGGTTAATTCCTGATTGCTTGTTTGCCGCGCGAGGTCGCACACTTCACGAAAACAGGACTCTGATTGATCCAGGTCACCCTTTTCGTAAAGCAGCAACCCCATGCCGTTAAGAAGGATGACCCTGCTTGATCCAATGGCCAGAGTGGACTCGAGGGCAGATTGAAAAGCCGCCTGCGCTTCCTCAATGGTGTTGGCGCTACGGCGCAAGAGGTTTGCCAGCCCGGCAAGGGAGGTCAACTCACCCTGTTGATCACCAAGTTTTTGGCGGATCACAATCGATTCTCGGAACGCTTTTTGCGCTTTTTCCCATTTGCCCAAATTGATGAAAAGCAGGGCTTCGTAATATTTCAACATACCCTGGGATTTGCTATCCAAGGAAAATGATTTAAGCACGTGCAGCAGGCGTCTTGCGCGATCGGTTTCCCATTGAACGCGTGCTTTACTGAAGGCAGCTTCCCAATCGCGTAAAGCTGTTTTCTCTCCAGACTCAAACCGCGTCTGTATGGACTCCAGTTCGTAATCGATCTGGGATAACATGGCTTTACTCCACTTTTAAATTTTCCAGCCAAGGTGGCGCTTGCGTATCACCTGAACTATCCATCAGCATTTTTACGCGTTGAAGGATGTCCGCGGACACAGGCAGGGCATGATCGCGAACGGCAATTAGATAATTTTTCCAAACACCCAATTCCCCCGGGACATCCAAAAGGCCCTGTTTGATCTGAGCGCTCTGGACATAACAATGCAAGGCATCTTTTATGTTTCCATTTTTCCCGTACGCCAGTCCGAGATTATTTAAAGTCTCGCCCTGGCCTCCCAGATCGCCCAACTGTTGATGGAACGCGAGATCTTGCGATAAATATTCAATCGCCTTTGCGGGAATATTTTTGGCAATATACAGAGTTCCGACATTGCCAAGTATCTGTGCCAGCAAGTGCGGCGCCTGTATTTGTTGCAGGCAGGCAAGCGCTTGAAGATACTTCTCCTCCGCCTCATCCAATCTGCCAGCAACCTGCAGAACGCTTGCCCAATTGGCAAGGTTGATGGACTTTGTTTCCAGATCATGCTCAGGAATGAGACTGGAAGCCTTTTTAAAATTTTGGAGAGCCTGTGGGATGTCTCCCAGATCGCGGTAAATGGTACCCAAGTTGTTCCACACTTTTACCAGTCCAACTGCGTCCTCCGTCCTTTCGTATGCTTCCAAGGCTTGTGCGTAACATTGAAGCGCATTTTCAAAGTCGCCTGAAAGGTAATAGATGTTTCCCAAATCTGAAACGATCCAACCAAGGGACTCTTCAGACACCACAGTGAGCAATTTTTTATAGATTTGAACGGCTGTTTCCCAATCCCGAACCTGTGCTGCCAGGGTTCCCTGCGCGGTTTTGCTTAGCATGGAGGCAATCTGTCCCGCGGCGGTGTTCAAATCCAAACGTCGGATTTCCCGCAACAATTGATAACAGCCTTTGATGTCCCATGATTGCAGAGCCTGATCGAACATGTTAGACCAGATCTGCAAGCCTTGTTCAGGATCATTGTTCAGGCTGTGATAAAGCAGTTCGAGCAAAAAAACGGTTTTTGGGATCACGGGACGCGCTATGCTTCCTGTTCATCGGCTTCCAAGCCGGCTTTCTCCCGATAATAATTGGTCAGCCTTTGGGTTAATTTTTCATATTCTAATTGACTGGTGAACTTCAGACGTTCAAGCAGCAGTTCACGGATCTTGTCGTGAAATTTGAGTCCGTACTCGTGGCGTTCGACAAAGGAGTGGCGGCTGAGCTTATCGTATATTTTTCTGGCGTCTTCAAGGCTCACTTCCAGCAATACTCCAATGACTTCCGGATTAAACCAGCGTGCGACAACCCCTTTTTCGAGAAAAGCCTGAACCCCTGCCACGCGTTCTTCCCGCAAAATGCGCTGCAGAAGCTGAGTGGCGATTTGATCACGATTGGCAAGGTTATCCAGTTCTCCAATTTTGTCCCACCCGCCAACCTCATGGGCAAGGTAACGTACAAGCACCAACAACATGGGATAACCGCCGGTGAATCTATACACCTGTTCCAGGGCGGCATCATTCCGCAATCCAAAATGAACAAGATATGCCTTTGCATCCGCCTCCGGCAATTCCTCCAATTCCAAGTCGAATAGTTTTTCGTTGAACTCCGACCAATCAAAATTGATTTTTGGAAGGGCGTTTCTGCCGAGAATGACAATCTTTACCTTATCCGGCAGGGCGGGAACCAGCATCTGACACATCCAGTCGTCAAACCCTTCCATTTCCTCATATGTGTCAAAGATAACAGCAGCAATTTGATTCTTTTTTTCCAGCACGATGTGTACGTTCTCTGCCAGTCTGGATACAAGAGTTTTTTCCACACCGCGCAGGTAACGTTCCAAAGCGAATCGATTACTGATATTGCGCTGGACTCCTTCCGTAATGCCTTTGCCCAGCGCCTGAATGATCTGCCCGAAACCGATTGGATCTTTCACGTTTCCAATGGCATCAAAAAGCGTTTGAATACTGCCACCACGCTGAAGGACTTCCTGCACCACAAGATAATCGGCATATTCGCGCTCGAACTCGCCGAAAGCCGAGGAAAGCGCGGGATGAGTGGCGAAGCCTTCTTTGATCGTATACAGAATCCGATCCGGGGTCAGGTCTGGACGATTCCCATCGATAAAGGCCAGGGGAATTTTGCCGTTTGATGCAAATTCTTGCATTTTCAATCCGACAATCGTTTTGCCAATGCCGCCTGGGCCATAGATGTTCAGCATCCCATAACGTGTCCTGCCATTCAGCAGCGCTGAAAAATTTTCAATTTCTTTTGTGCGCCCCACGATGAAGAGTTTGGGTTCCGGCATGTTGACCTCTTTTTGAGTATTGGCTGGATTCAATATACAATAGGGCAGGCAAAGTTGCAAGAGTGAAGTTCGTCTTTGTCCCCAAAATGCTCATGCGCCCGGATCAATTATTTCTCAGCGAGTATTTTCACCAGTTGCTCAGTCTGGACCAAAAGAAAGGAATACAGGAATGGGCAACCGCCTTTGACGTTTATCGGAGCAAATGGCTGCTGGATGATTGCGTCTGGCTGTTGCGTCTTGTAAAGTCCCAATTCTTGACACTGGATTCGCAATGTATCGTTTGTGAGCAGGAGGGATTATTTTGGTTTAATAAAAACGAGTGGCATAAAGCCAAAACATATTTGGAAAAAACCCTGACGCTTGCGAAGCAATTGAATGATATGCACGCAATTGGGCGTTCCCTTGGACACTTGGGCATGCTCGAACAATCCAATGGAAATTTGCCGAGCGCGCTGGAATTATATCAACAGTCTGACCAAGTCTTCGCAGATTTGGACGATCGGCAGGCGCACAGCAACAACCTGGTCAATATGGGCGGTATCTATGACGATCTTGGGGAATGGGACAAGGCGCTCGATTGCTACAAGAAAGCTCTTGGTCTAAAGCGCGAGTTGGAAGATAAACCCGGCGAACAAACTTTGCGCGCCAATATGGCGATCCTATATCGTCAGCGCGGTGAATATTCACAAGCCGTTGATCTACTCAAACAAAGCATTGCATTGAGCCGTGAATTGGTTGATCCGCACAGCGAGGCAATGGCAATCAACAGTCTTGGGGCTGTTTATATTTATACGGGAGATGAACCGGCCGCGGAAGAATGCTTTAAACGTGCGTTGGAAATAATGCAAAAGCTCAATGATTTTGGTGAAGCAGGCGGGGCTTTGAACAACCTGGGGTTGCTATATCGGGAACAATCCCGTTGGGACAAAGCCCGTGAGGCATTTGAACAAAGCCTGGCCATTGCGCGGGAGATACAGGAACTTCATGGAGAGGCGACTGCCCTGACAAATCTGGGAATCATCGCACAGGACACAGGCAATATCCGTGAAACAGAAGGATACTTCAAGGAGGCGTTGAATATTTTCAATTCCATCAAAGCCGAATTGGAGGCAATTCAATTAACGCATAATTTGGGCACCCTGGCATATGAGTTGAATAAATTTCCTGAAGCCCAGGGATATTTTGAAACAGCGCTTAAATCTGCCCAGATTTTGGGCGCGCTACCAACCGAATCCTATGTTTCCAACGATCTTGCTGTACTCTACGACAATCTTGGTAAATGGGAGGACGCGGAACATTTATATAATCGTGTAATGGCAATCAGCGAAAAAACAGGCGACCAAGATGCCAAACTATCGGCACTACTAAATCTTGGTGTTCTTAACCGTCGTCGCGGAGATTTCAAGCAAGCGTTGGATTTTTTCAAGCAAACATTAAATTTAAGTCAAATGTATCGTAACCAGGAAATGGAAGCGCATGCGCTGCAAAATCTGGCAATGCTGGCTGTGGAGAAAAAAGATTTTCAGGATGCAAAAAAATCCTTTGATGAGGCGCTGTCCATTGCAATGAAACGCAAGGATGGTGAACAGGAACACGAAATCCTGATGGAAATGGGGACGATGTATTTGGAGTTCGGCGATATTACGCTGGCCGAAACCATCTATCGGCAGGCATTGGATTTTGCACGCGAGACGGGTAATATTCTGGGTAAAGCCCAATCTATGGCGAATCTGGGTATTTGTCAGCGACGAAAAGGGAATCCCGAAAAAGCAGTCGAGTATTATCTGGATGGATTGCGCACATATGAAGAATTGGGAATGTCTTTTGAGGTTGCTCAAATCCAAACCAACCTAGCCGGCGCCTATCTGCAACTGGAAAAACAAGACGAGGCTTTGACTTGGTACAAAAAGGCTCTGGAAAAATTGGAGGAACTGGGAGAAACGGAACTTTATGATCAGATCACGGGAAAGATCAAAAATCTAAAAAGATAGCGCTGCTCGCAGGAGAGGAATCTTGTTGATTCAACTGCTCTTGTACGACCATAAATCACATATAAAGCCGCAAAACACCCTGTTTTCGGGGATTTACCAAACAAAAAATCCGTCGTACAAGGTTTTGTTGTATACTCTACCTATGGTTGCCTCAGCGAAATACAGTACAGGGTTATCTGGAAAAGCAGGGTTGGTGGACGAGACCTTCGTTGCATTGCGCCTTGTCGCAAACGGTAAAAACGAGGCGGATGTCAAGGCCGCGGTAGTGGTTGATGATTTACTGGGAAAGGCAACCCACGAGAGCCGGAATGCGATTTGGGCCAAGCTCCACCAGCGCTATTTCCGTGATTGGGAACGCGCCGCGTTCCTGTCTAAATTGGTTTCAATTTCGACTTTTGAATTGGGGAAACTTTTTGTTTACTACGAATTCTGCCGCTCGGAATCCATACTTTACGACGCAGTGACACAGCCAATTTACAGCCGATTTCAGTCGGGTTTCAGCGGCATCGAGATCAGTGACTTGCAAGCCTGGCTGGATGGTATCCAGGTAGATCATCCCGAGGTGGCAGAGTGGTCGCCGCAAACGCGCAAGAAGGTGTTGAGCAATATACTGACCGTGCTGCGGGATTTTGGCCTGATGTCCGGGGTCAATCGAAAGTCATTTGAGCGCGTGTTTGTGCCGGTTACGCTGGCAGGTTATGTATTGTATTCGTTGCAGGAAAGCCTGGATGGATTTGGCGCTCGTGCGGTGATCGAGTCGCCGGGTTGGCGTTTGTTTTTCCTGGAAGAAAGTGATGTGGTCAATCTTCTCAAGGAATTGACGCACGAAGGTTATTGCAAATTCCAAAAGCAAGGCGAGATCATGACTCTTGAACTGACACACCCAAATTTGGAGGGATACGTTGAAGCAGTTACGCGATAAGTTCGATGAGTTGGCGGAATTGTTACTCACCCATCGGGATAGCCTGGCGCAGGGGACTGGTGTGCCGTTTGTGCGTTTGCTGTATCACCCCGATGAAGAATTGGAAGCACGTGAACTGACCAAGTTGCTCAAGCAAAAATTGGAGAGGGCCGGCTTTACGCCGGTGGAGATTTGCTGTGGGGAATACCCGTTCAAGTATTACCAGCAGAAGAAACTGTTGGAACTGCGCTTGAAGACCGCGGAAGAACACCCCGCTCAGGCAGCGGATGAGATGGGCAAACATGCTGAAGAAGACCTACTCGCAGAAATCATCCGACAGGCGGAAGCAGCCAACGATAAGACCATCATCCTTTTAACGGAAACTGGACTCCTTTATCCCTTTGCCCAATTGTCCGGCATCCTTTTGGGTTGTGAAAACAAGGTACATGTGCCGCTGGTTGTCCTGTATCCAGCCACTATAGAAGAAGGCAACGTTTTATTCATGGGAAAGCGTGAACCGGGATATTACCGGACGCGCGACATCATGTAAAAAGTCATCAACCTGCTGCGGAGTTTGCAATGCAGATCAACAACATATTTCAACTCGAAATCAAACGCCGGATTCCTGCGGTCGCCAAGGTGGACGATATTGACCCGGCCACCGTCCAGCAGGAAGTCGGCGAGTATGTGGTCACCATGCCTATCGAGGAGGCTCTGGTACGTTTCCTTGATATTTATGGCGAGACCCGTGTCAATCCGACCGATCAGATTGGGGTATGGATTGCTGGCTTCTTCGGTTCCGGCAAGTCGCACTTTGCCAAGATGCTCAATTACCTGTTGAAGAATCCCAAAATTGACAAACAACAGGTCATGGATTTGTTCAAGACCCGCCTCGATGCCCAAAGCGCATCAACAAAAATTATTGTCGGCGGCTTGCATAAGACCCAGCAGATTGACAACCATGTGGTGATGTTCAATATTGAGGCCAACCGCCGCAATACAAGCATCATGTCCACGTTATACAGCCAGTACCTGGAGCAGGAACGCAAGCTGAGTGGGACCATATCCGTCGGGCGACTGGAACTGTCGCTTTTGAGGCGTGGATTGTACGAAGCCTTCAAGAAGAAGGTGGAAAAGGAAGTCGGCGAAAAGTGGGAAGTTGTACGCGAAGACTTTACGATGGTCCGCCCTGCAGCAGTCAAAGCCCTGATGGCTGTGGACCCGGCACTCTATCCGGACAGCAAAACAGCCGACAGGGCAATTACCGATTTACAGGCCCAGGGAAACGCCAGTATCACCGAGATCACCAGGGAATTGGTGGCGTATGTGGATGAACTGCGCGCCCAGGGAAACCCGGAACGCCCGCCGCATTTGCTGTTCATCATTGATGAAATTGGGCAGTTTGTTGGGCGTGAAAAAGACCGCCTGCTCGAGTTGCAAACCATCGCCGAAGCCTTTGGTACGCATGGCAAGGGAAAATTGTGGTTAATCGTGACCTCCCAGCAGGAACTCAAGGAGATGATCTCGGATATCACCACCATTCAGGATGAGTTCGGGCGCATCATCACCCGCTTCGACACTCGCATGACCCT
>Ga0210022_1002351_pt1 | contig 11799 bp, 13 predicted proteins | sample CryGeymeta201520_FD_183984 | JGI IMG/M metagenome (GOLD analysis project Ga0210022, IMG submission 183984) | Groundwater microbial communities from Crystal Geyser aquifers in Utah, USA - Crystal Geyser metaG 2015-20 (SPAdes) (version 2) | ecosystem: Environmental > Aquatic > Deep subsurface >... | reverse complement strand
CAGGGCCTGGACCATTCGGCGCGGCGAGACGGCCGTCAAGGCAAGCGGGGTGATTCATACGGATTTTATGGCCAAATTTATTAAAGCGGAAGTGGTTGACTTTGATGATTTTATAGCCGCGGGCGGCTGGAAAAGAGCCAGAGAACTAGGCAAGATGAGATTAGAGGGCAGAGATTATGTGATGCAGGAAGGAGATGTGGTAGAATTTAAAATTGGCTCTTGAAATAGTTAAATAATTTGGATAAGATACAAATTCAATGAGCATATATGAATTTGCCTTGGTCCTGAGGGAGGAAGCAGGAAAGAGCGAAGCTGAACTAAAAAAAATCGCAGCTGAGATTGTTTCCAAAGTTAAAGGCAAAATTACCAGTATTAATAGTTTGGGGCTAAAGCAGTTAAGCTACCCGGTAAAAAAAGCCTTAAAAGGCTGGGTATTATTTATGGAAATAGAAGCCGAGGGATCAGAAATGAAGAGTTTGGATAGAAATTTAAAAATTAATGACCAAGTTTTAAGAAATTTAATAATTAAGAAGGAGTAAAGGATATGTCGAGCCGTTCTTTGAATAAAGTTTTGTTGATCGGGAATTTAACCCGCGATCCGGAGTTAAGATATACGCCGCAGGGGACACCGGTCTGCACCTTTGGCTTAGCCACTAACCGTTCCTGGCAGCCGTCAGCCGGCGGAGAACGCCAGGAAGAGACCGAGTTTCACCGGATTGTTGCCTGGAATAAATTAGCGGAGTTGTGCAGTGAGCTTTTATTTAAAGGCAGAAAAGTGTTTGTTGAAGGCCGGGTCCAAACCAGAAATTGGACTGATGCTCAAGGCCAGGAAAGAACGACCGTAGAGGTGGTGATCGACAACATGATTGTGCTGGATAATAAACGCAAAGAAGGCCAAGAGGAAAGCGGCAGTTATCAGCAAAAAGAATACCCTGAAGAGACAGCCACAGCTATCCCAGTTGATGAGGGGGTAGCGGCCCCGATGCCGGCACCGGCCCCGGAAGAACCGGATAAGAAAAAAAAGAAAGCAGAAAAGCCAAAGGCCGAAGAGCCAAAAGTAGCCACCGAACCTGAGGACGAGAAAATTAATCCGGACGATATTCCTTTTTAAGCCAAAAAATTATGTTTAGGCCAAAACAAAAATGCTATTATTGCGAGAATAAAAAACTGCCTGACTATAAAGATTTTGAAACTTTAAAAAAGTTTATGTCAGACAGAGGTAAAATTCAAGCGGCCGACCGGACAGGAGTTTGCGCTAAACACCAGCGCCGGCTGACAAGAGCAATTAAGCGGGCCAGGCATTTAGCCTTATTGCCGTTTGTCTCATGAAAATATCTTTAAAACAGATTAGAGTGGGGATTACAGTTTTAAGTTTAATGCTGTTATCCGGCTTGGCTGGTTTTAGGTTAGGTAATGATAAAATAGAAAAATCTTTGGATAAATCCGAGATCGATTTAGGTCTTTTTTGGCAGGTTTGGGATAAGCTGGGAGAGAGCTATTTAATTAAAGAAAACCTGAAGCCGAAAGAAATGGTTTGGGGGGCGATTAAAGGGATGACGGCTTCTTTAGGCGATCCCTATACGGTGTTTTTGCCGCCGGAAGATAATCAATCCACCAAAGAAGAGTTAAACGGCGCTTTTGAAGGGGTGGGGATTGAGCTAGGGTTTAAGGATAAAACTTTAATTGTGGTCGCCCCTTTGGCCGGCATGCCGGCGGAAGCGGCCGGAATTAAAGCCGGCGATTATATTTTTCATATTAAGGATGAGTTAAAGGGAGCAGATACGGAGACAACGGATATGTCTTTGCCGGAAGCAGTGAAACTGATCAGAGGTAAAAAAGGTACTGAGGTAGCGCTGACGGTTTTGCACGAAGGGGAGACAGAAACAAAGGTGATTAAGCTTAAGCGGGATACGATTGTGATTAAAAGTGTGGCCTTGGAGTGGCAGGGGGAAGGTAAAAACGCGGCCTGGTTAAAGTTAAGCCGGTTTGGCGACCGGACACAATCCGAGTGGGATGAAGCAGTCAGCGAGATTTTAAAACACAATCAGTTGAAAGGGATAATTTTAGATCTGAGAAATAACCCCGGCGGTTATTTAAACGGGGCCGTGGCTTTAGCCAGCGAGTTTTTAAAACCCGGCCTGATTGTGGTGAAACAGGAGTCAGCCAAAGGAGAAACAGAGACTTTTAGCGTGACTAAGGCCGGCAGGCTGTTAACCCAGCCTTTGGTAGTGTTAGTGAACAAAGGCAGTGCTTCATCTTCGGAAATTTTATCCGGGGCTTTAAGAGATAACCAGCGGGCCAAATTAATCGGGGAGAAGACTTTTGGCAAAGGGACGATCCAGGAGGCGTTGGATGTGGCTGAAGGCGCCGGCTTGCATGTGACCACAGCCAAATGGCTGCTGCCTTTGGGCCAGTGGGTGAATGAAACCAAAGGGATTACCCCGGAGATTGAGGTTCAGGATGATAAGACAACAGCCAAAGATGAAGTAATGGAGAAAGCGCTGGAGAATCTATGAAGGTGATTATTTTAAAAACAAATGAGGTTAAGGACGTCTCTTTAGGCTACGCGGTTAATTATTTACTCCCGAAAAAATTGGGAGTGATGGCCACCAAAAAAAAATTGGAGCAGTTAAAACAGGCGGCTAAAGAATTAGAAGAAGCCAAAAGCCAGGGAGAGAGACAGGATAAGCAGGAAGCGGAGAGGCTGGACGGCAAAGTGATTGAGTTTAAAGGCGAGACGGTGACTAAAAAGAAAATTGCCGCCAGCCTTAAAATTCTTAAAACTAATGTCATTTTACCCAAGCTGATCAGGAAGCCCGGCGAGTACGAGGTAGAAATAAAGTTTGGTAAGATTAAAGCTAAAGTCAAAGTTAAAGTATGCGGCGTTTCTTAATAATAATCTTGGTTATTTTCATTATTGTTGTTTCGGCTTTTGGCGGAGCAAAATTATTTCCAGCGATAAAATTTAAACCAGCGGAAAAAGAAATTTACCGGGAAGTTTTAAATGAAGAAAACGCGGTGATTAAAGTAGTTGATGCGGTGACTCCGTCAGTGGTGACCATTGGTATCAAGAAGACGCAAAAGACAATTGACCCGATGTCGTTTTTTTTCAATTCTCAGATCAATGAACAATTAATTGAAGAGAATATCGGCTCCGGCTTTATTATTTCTAAGGAAGAAGGTTTGGTAATTACTAATCGGCATGTAGTGGATGATTTGGAGGCAGAATATAAAATTATAACGGCTGATAACCAGGAATTGGCTGCTCAAAAAATTTACCGGGACCAGATTAATGATATGGCGATTATTAAGGTTAGTCCGCCGGCCGAAGGGTTTAAGGCGGTTAAATTAGGAGATTCAGATAATTTAAAAGTCGGTCAGACAGTGATTGCCATTGGTACAGCTTTGGGTGAGTTTCGGTCCACGGTCACTACCGGAGTGATTTCCGGTTTAGGCAGAGGGATTGATGCCGGTTCGGCTTGGGGGGGAATGAGCGAGCGGTTGGATAATGTGATCCAAACCGACGCGGCGATTAATCCGGGGAATTCCGGCGGGCCGCTGTTGAATTCCTCAGGGGAAGTGATCGGGGTAAATGTGGCGGTTTCTCAAGCGGGACAAAATATCAGTTTTGCCATCCCGATTAACATTGTTAAGGAAGCGATTAATACGTTTGAGGCGACCGGTAAGTTTTCCCGGCCCTATTTGGGGGTGCGCTACCAAATGTTGACGGCAAAGACGGCGCTTCTCAATAATGTGCCTCAGGGAGCGTATGTGGTGGAATTAGTAAAAGATTCACCGGCGGAAAAAGGCGGTCTGAAAACCGGGGACATTGTGATGCAGATCGACGAACTTAAATTAGACGATAATAACGGGATTGCCGAAGTGATCGCCAAGAAAAAAGTCGGCGAGGAAATTAAGTTGAAAGTTTACCGAGACGGTCAGGAAATAACGATTAAGGTTAAGCTGGAAGAGATGGGAGGGTAATAAAATTTACAATGAATTTTCAATTAATTAATTTTCAATGTTTGTAAATTTGATTATTGAGATTTGATTGAAAATTGTGATTTGAAAATTGAAAATTAAGTTCTTGAATTACGGGCAATAAATTGCCTGCCATAATTTTGTCTAATTGTTTCCATGACGTCTTGATTCTATGATCAGTGACCCGATTCTGGGGGAAGTTATAGGTGCGGATTTTTTCCGCCCGCATACCGCTGCCCGCCCCTTGGCGGGCTTGGGCGGTTTGAGAGGCGATTTTTTCCTGTTCTAATTGATAAAGTTTGGCTCTTAATAAATCAGTGGCGATTTTGCGGTTTTGCTCCTGAAAACGCTGGGATTGGCAGGTAGTGATAATACCGGTGGGTTTATGAGTTAAGCGGACAGCCGTAGAAACTTTCTGAACATTTTGGCCGCCATGGGAGGAAGCGTGGAAAAAGTGGACCTCGATATCTTTGAGATTGAGCTGAATATCAGTTTCTTTAACCTCAGGCAAAACCGCGACAGTGGCGGTAGAGGTATGAATCCTGCCTTGAGATTCGGTGACCGGGACACGCTGGACCCGATGGCCGCCGGCTTCAAATTTAAAGAGCGAGTAGGCTTGCCTGCCTTTAATTTTAATAATATTTTCATCAAGGGGAATAACTTCAAGTTTTTGGGAGAGAGCAAAGCGGGTGTACATGTTTTGCAGATCTGAAGCAAAGATTTTGGCTTCTTCGCCGCCGGTGCCGGGCCGGATCTCTAAGATGATGTTGCCCTCATTAACACCTAGGGGTGTAACGTTTCCACCCCGGGGTGGAATGTTAATTAAAACTTTTTTTTGTTCGGTGAGTTTGATAATTTCTTCTTCGGCCAGGGGTTTTAATTGCGGGTCGGCCAGCGAGGCCTGAGCTTCGGTTATTTTTTGGTCCAAGCGATCAAGTTCGGCTTGAAGATAGTCACTTAGCATTCTTGGCTTTGGTTTTTTCTTGTTCAATCATTTCTTTTAAGGTTCGCGGCGTTTTAGAGCCGTCATCAACAGGGTGTTTAGATTTTTTGACATATTTACGCGCTTTGGCAGCCCGCTGGCTGGCTTGGAATTTTTCCACCCGGCCCATAGTGTCGACATACTTCATTTGACCGGTAAAAAAAGGATGGCAGGCCGAGCAGATATCGACCTTAATCTGTTTTAAGGTCGAACCGGTGGTAAAAGTATTGCCGCAGGCGCAGGTGACTTGGCAGTGAGGATAGTATTGAGGATGAATGTTTTTCTTCATGGATTACGATTATAGCGTTTCGGCCGGAATTCGGCAAGATAAACACCTAGGGCGACAATAATGACTGCCAAGATCATTAATGGCGAGACCATTTCGTTTAAAAATATCCAGGCGACCGGGACAGCGACGATACCCTGAAGATAGGTAAATAAGCTGGCTTCGGAAGCTTCGATCAGATTTTGCCCGTAGAGAAAAAGAGTAAAGCCTATAATAGAACCAAAGATAGCCATATAGCCGGAAGCTAAAATAACAGAAGGAATAGTTAAGAGGGAAACTGAAGCAGATGAGCTGGTTAAAGTTAAAATTAAAAAGAAGATACACAAGCCGATTGGATAACTAAGGCTGGAAACATAGATTTTCGGGATATGCTTATAAAGTTTTTTTTGAAAAATGACTGAGAAAACATTGAGCAGGTTATAGCCGATGATCATTAAATTGCCAGTAAAAGAAAAGCTGGCAGAGTGGTTTTTGCCAGTAAATAATGGTTCTAAAACAAGTATTAACGTGCCTATAAAGCTTATTATTAATCCAGTCCATTCGAATTTTTCTTGTTTTTCATGCAAAAACAGAATACCGCCTAAGACAATAAACACCGGGCCGGTAGCGCCGATTAAAGAAGCTTCAAGGGCGGTGGTAAGCTGAAGGCCGCGATAAAGCAGGATTAAACCGAAAAAGCTGTAGGCCTCGACAAAAAAGATATTTAAAACAGTGCGGAGATTTGGCCTGAATTTTAAAAAGAATTTTAGTAAAAAAGGCAGCAGCAGGGGGACGGCTATAAGATAACGAAAATACAGAAACTGAGTGGGAGAAACATAGTTTAAAGCAGGTTTGACTATGGGTAGGGCGGCGCCCCAGACAAGAGCAGTGCCCAGAAGAGCAAGATAGGCTTTAGCGCGTGAGGACATTAATCGCCTTTTCCAAAGTTAATGTTTTCTGCTTGCCGCTGGTCATGTTTTTTAAAGTGATTTGGTTTTTTTTGATTTCTTCCTCGCCAACGACCAGAACATAAGGGATTTGGTTATCATTAGCGTATTTTAATTGTTTGGCCAGTTTGACTTGCGGATCAGGATAAATGTCGGTGTTAATTTGATTCTGCCGGAGTTTTTGGGTGATAACTTGAGAGGTTTTTAATAATTGGGAATTAAAAACGGTCACCAAGACTTTTGTTTTAGTGGCAATAGCAGGAAAGAGTTTTAACTCGTCCATTGCCAGAATCGTCCGGTCAAAACCAATGGCAAAACCAACAGCCGGCACCGAGCGATCAGAAAATTTGGCCACCAGGCTGTCAAAACGTTCACAGCCGGCCAAAGATCCGGAAGAAAAATTCTCATCGATTATTTCCCAGATTGTGCCGGTGGAGTAGGAAAAAGAGCGGGCGAGAGTGGGTTTAAACCGGTAATTCTCTTTAAAACCATAATTATCAAGATAATCAAAGATAGTTTTGAGATTATCGTTGGGTTGGCTGTTTTTGATTTGATCGAGAATTTTCCGGTTAAAACCTTTTTGAGTTAGTTCCTTACTGACGCCGACAACACCGATTTTATCCAGCTTATCAATAGCGACAATGGCTGAATAGGGAATATCTTGGTAAAGATCGCGGTCGTTAATGATGGCAATTGGTTTGGTAAAACCCAGGTTTTTAAAAATATCAATGGTTAAGGCGATTGTTTCACCGTCAGCAGTGCGGTTATCTACGCCAAAAATATCCGCGTCGCATTGGAGAAATTCCCGATAGCGGCCTTTTTGGGGTTTTTCGCTGCGCCAGACAGTTTGGATTTGGTAGCGTTTAAACGGCAAAGAGATTTTATCAGGGTATTGGGCGATGACCCGGCAGGTAGGGACGGTTTGGTCGTAACGCAAAGCCACTTTCCGGCCGCCGGCATCGGTAAATTTGTAAAAAAGTTTTTCGTCTTCACCGATCTGGCCGGCAAAAGTCTCCAGATACTCAATGGCCGGCGTTTCTAAAGGCTCAAAGCCATAAAGTTCAAAGGTTTTCCGAATAATATCGATGGCGTACTGGCGCTTTAAGGCCTCTTCGGGTAAAAAATCCCGAAAGCCTTTTAAAATCCTGGGAGTGATGAGTTTTTTGTTTGACATATTCTTGTTAATGTTATATTATAACAATTGAGAAGTCGGTATATGTGCGGATAGCCATGGCCGGCTTTTCGTTTTTATAACAACATTTCAAGATAACTGGGATTTATAGGGTCTTTTAGTTTTCTTTCAATTAATCTGACTTTAATTTGTTCGATCCTATGATTGATGGTTGTAAGAGGCACTGCCGCTTTCATCAATTGATAATAGTTTATAATTATTAGTCATCATAATAAAAATTTTCCTGCTTTAATAATTATTTTACCATCAATTTGCAGAGTTGGCTGAAGAACAATGCCGTCAGAGTGAAAGGGGACATCAACTTTGCCTCCATAGGAAATGTTACTGCCTAAAGCTACATGGCAGGTGCCAAAAACTTTTTCTGCTTCCAAAACATTGGGCGATAGTTTAGCTAAGGTGATGTCAGCAATGGCGCCATCGATAACTAAAATACCCCGAGTTTGGCCTTCGAGTGGTCCAATACAGGCCTCACCGGCCGGTAAATTACCAAAACTGCCGGCTTGAGTATAAAGACCGTTATCCGATTCTCCTAAACGATTACCTAAGGCTAGCTGTAAATTTGTTCCTGCCGGCGAGGTAAGTTTGGCGGTTTGTCCGTCAGTTAAAATCCGGGCGAGTTTATCTGATAATGTAGCGATTTGAGAATAATCAGCCAGTAGTGTCCGCTGGATCATATCCAGGGTAATTCCCGGCATAGAGGCAATCCGGCAGCCGGCGGCGCAAGCCTGTTTGCGTGCTTGAGTGTGGGAGAGGGAATAAGTAGTAATTAATAAAGCCACATCAGCTTTTAACATTTTGTCAGCCACTGACTGCGGCGGTTCCTGGGCGTTTCCGGTCATGCCGCTGACAACGGCAACGTCAACTTTAGCGGTAATTTCTTTGGCAGCTGTTTCAAAAATGCCTGCGAGGAGTCTCCTCGTAGGGTCGGTGACAATTAAAACCGACTCGCCGGGTTTGACAGCCAGACACTGTTTCATGACGTTTCTAGCGGCTTTTAACATAGTTTATCTTATCATTGTTTAGTTTTTGCATCATATAGCAAGAAATTTCAGCATACTGTCCAGCTAAAAGAGGATAAAAAGTGTTGTTTCCAATCGTTATTTCTTGAAAGTCTTTTAAGCCAGTTGGATTTACACCGATCAACTTTCCGGTAACTATAAAATATCGTTGAGTTACAGTTGGCGGTTGTTTATTGAAAAATTCGGTTAAGACTCTGGTTAATTCTTGGCTAGTATCAGGAGAGTCTTTTGGCCCGCACTCAATTTCTAAGGAATTAGGAATAAATTGGCATAGCGGTCCAGTTGGAAGAAGACCAGGCCATAAAACAACGTTAGCAACATCAAATTTTTTAGCCAGTTCAATGTTTTGCCAGTTCGGGTCACCAATAATGATAAAAACGCCGGTATTAGCCGTAGTACCATGAATGTCGATAACCCGTTGATATTCGCGCCCTTTTTGAATTAACCTGAAAGCCAGACATTCCTCTAAAAGTTTGGAATTAGAATTTCCAGGACCAGAGCGGTTAAGATCAATATCAATGAAACGACGGTTTTGAGCTAACGCTTCCGGATTGGCGACCAACCATTCAAAATCAAATTGTTTAGCCAGCCTTTCGATTATTGAAATAGAGAATCCTTCATTGCCATGAACCGCAGTAAAAAAAAGAGTCTCTGACATCATATTGAGGAAACTAAGAATCGGTAAAAAGCCAGCCGGTTAATTTTAGTTACCAAATTTATATTTCCTTTGTTATTTAGCTGACCATTAGTTTGGCCGTTCCGTGTGACAGAAAGTTTTATTTTTTTAGTACCAGTAATAATGCTTGATTTGGCCAAAATGGCCGCGGCTAAGGGGTCATAAAAGTCGATAAAATCCCGGCGGTTATTGACAATAATGGATTTAATAATTTTTCCTTTGCGTGTTCGAGGTTTAGTTGATAGCACTTGTTTTAAAAATTGTTTGTTGGCGGCCGGGGCTTGTTTAGCGGTATCGGTGGCGACTAAAGTAATCGGCAAATTTGAAGAAAAAACAGTTTTTGCCGCCACTGGATCTAAAGCAATATTGTATTCACAAAGAAAATCAGGAGGGATATTGCCTGGTTTAAAAACCGCTCCGCCCATGATTACTATCTCATTAATATTTGATTTTCCTTGAATTGCTTTGGCAATGTTGGTTAAAGGTCCTAGGCAGAGCAGGGAAACGGGGGAATCTAATTTATAGTTAAATTTTTTAATGATAACTTTCTTTGATGGCAATTTTGGCAGAGAGATATTTTTTAGCAAGGTGAGATTATTGGCCCGTCGCCTGTCAATTTTGGGGAAATCAATTTTTTGTTTGGCTGGACTAAATCCCTGATAAATTGGCAGATCAGTTCTGCCCACAAAGGTTAAAAGGCGGGCTAAATTGTTAGTGCCTCTGTCGAGGTCGGCCACGCCCCGAACCGTGCTGATGGCTTTAATATTGATAGCGGGCTTATTAAGCAGCAGGCTGATGGCAACGATGTCATCTACACCCATGTCAGTGTCGATAATAATATTTTTCATTTAACTAACCTTTCTAAATCGTTTGGATTTTGTACCAATAGTGTTGATAACCCTAATGCGGCCGCAGGAGAGATATCAGTGGTTTCCTGATCGCCGACGGAAAAGATATTTGACGGTTGGTATCTTTGGGCCAGCATGCTAAAAATCTCTGTTTTTTGGTCAAAATCTTCTCCGGTATAAATAGCTTCAAAACAATTATCTAATCCTAGAAATTTAATTACTTTTTCTTGCCAAACTTTAGGAGCGGAAGTTAACAGGATTGGTTTTTTACCATCTTCTGGGATTTGTTTGACTGTTTGCACCGCCGTCTGAAAATTGAAAACCAGCCCTTGGGGATTAATATCCCAGACGATATCAAAGTAATTTTTACGAGTAATTCCATACCTTTTACTCAAGAAATTGCTCAAGCCGACTGGATCTTTAAGCCCTTGATCCATTATCGCTTCGGCTTCTTCTGCAGAACACTTCTCCTGATTGAGAATAAACCGAAGACAGTTATTTACAACTTTAGTTTCGAGACTTGAACCAGAGTAGCCTTTATTTTGTCCGTCAAGTTCATATAAAGTTCCATCCATGTCGAAAATAACCACCTGTCTTTGCTGTTCGGCTTCAACTATTTGCAAACAAACCTTAAGATATGCTTTGGGATCAGTATTAATACTAACGGGAATTGTTTTTTCTTTATTGGTGGGAAGGGGAAAGCCGGCCTTCACGAAATCTCTAAATTTAAGAGATTTACCTGTTACATTTTCAAACTTTATTATAAGCGTAATGAAAGATTGGATCATTCCCTGACTGACTGTAAATAACTGGCCGCTTTTTTCTAAACTGGCTGATTCTCCCTGACTCCAGGGGAAAAGATAGGGAACGGCCGTAGAAACTTTATTATTGCGGCTGTTGTCTAGTTGCCGTCCGCCAAAGATACCAAAATCCCGGATGTCGATCCATTCAAACAGGTCAGGAATGTCAGCAATAAACTCAACGGGGGTGCCGTCAACTTGAGTGGTTTGGGAATTACCGAGAAAAGCAATGATCTTTTCTATCTGGTATTTTTTGATACCGAATTGACAAAGCTTGTCGGTAACGAATTGTGCCGTGCCGCCGCTAAATAAACCGTCGTCAACAATAATAACCGGTTTGCCTTTGATAAGGTTGACTAACGATCCAATTTGCTGATCAAGCGGTAAATTACCTTGGCGGGCAGTTTTGTCCCCGCTAACTGTTCTGGTAATGGCCAATCTCATAAATCGATCAGGAAATTTAGACTCAACATCCTTGAGAAGAAAACGATCAAGACAAAGGCAAATTCTCTGCGGATTTTGTTCGAGCGCAGTTGATACTTTTGTTCCTAACTTGAACTGCATTTCAGTTTCTGTATAAGCTTTAATGTAGGGGTAGGCAAGTGAAATTGACTGGATTAGTTCGTAAAGATATTGATCGGATCCGCCATAGAATCGATCAGGATAATTTTTATCAAAGATACTAAGAATGCTTTTAGTGTCTTGAGTAAGTACATAAAGTGGAAAATTTTCGGGGTTCATAAATAAAAAAACCCGCCTTTAGCGGGGTAGAGTAGGACTTTTTAAAAAAGTTTAACTACGGAAATTACCCCGCGTGGACGGGGAATGATGATTAGCTGATAAAATATTTAATTTATTCATATATTAACGTGTTACTACGGTAATATAGCACTAAAATAGAAGTTGTCAAGCGGGGGAAATAAATCCATTAAGGACACACCTTCACTGCGTAAAGGAGTGTCCTTTTTTAAGACGCGAAAGAACCAGCCGGTAGCCGCCGCGGCCGTGCTTGAGCCAATACGCAGTGCGGGTGACGGTGGTGGTGGAGACTGATAATTTTTTGGCGATGGCGGCGTAGGGGAGGCCCTG
>Ga0210022_1002349_pt1 | contig 11800 bp, 6 predicted proteins | sample CryGeymeta201520_FD_183984 | JGI IMG/M metagenome (GOLD analysis project Ga0210022, IMG submission 183984) | Groundwater microbial communities from Crystal Geyser aquifers in Utah, USA - Crystal Geyser metaG 2015-20 (SPAdes) (version 2) | ecosystem: Environmental > Aquatic > Deep subsurface >... | reverse complement strand
CCGGCGGCTGAGAAACGGCTCCTTGCGATTCACGCGCCAGCCGCTGACGATATCGTAGCCCTCGGCCATTTTCGCCAGCAGCCTGGGGATGTCGCGCGGGTCGTTTTGCAGGTCCGCGTCGCTGGTGATCACGATCTGGCCGCGAGCCGCGTCGAAGCCGGCCGAGAAGCCCGCGGTCTGGCCGAAATTGCGCCGGAAACGGATCACGCGCCAGCGCGGGTCCCGTTCGTGCACGGCCTTGAGGCGGGCGAAGCTGTCGTCGCGGCTGCCGTCGTCCACGATGATCACTTCGTAGGCGCGCCCGACCTCCGCCAGCGCCGCGCTCAGCTCCGCGTACAGCGGCTCGATGTTCTCGGCTTCGTTGTAGAGGGGGATGACGATGGAGAGTTCTGAGTTCATATACGAGCTCGCCGAATACCTGCTATCAGGTACAACGCGCCGCCGATCAGCCCGGTGGCGACGGTGATGATATAGACACCCAGCGAAAGGGCTAACGCGGCAGCCTGAGGCACGCCAACGCTGCCGAACAGGCCGACATAGGACAACTCGCGCACGCCCAGCCCGCCGAAAGCCGGCAACATCAGCGCGACCGCAGTCAGCGGCACGAAGGCCAGGTAGGTCGCCACCGGCAAATGCAGTTCCAGGCCCTGGGCAATGGCGAGATTCCAGCCGATCTGGAGCAGGTTGAAGGCCAGGGAGGTGACCAGTCCGCGGACCAGCGCGGGTCGATCATAAGGCGCCAGCGCCTCGGCCAGCGCCGGCAGGCGCAACAGCCGGACCGCCCGGCCCAGGAAGTCGGCGCGCGCGCCCCAACACGTCCACCAGCCGCGGCGCAGCAGCCACGCAGCCAACAAGCCGCCCCCGAACAGGCCCGCCGTCAATAGCATCACCCCTGCCGGCGCGACGCCGGGTTGGAACAGCGCGGCCGCCACGCCCATCGCCAGCAGCACCATGAGCCCCAGATAGCGATCCACCACGACGCTGTTCAGCACGGGGCCGGGCCGGCGGGTATCCTGGGCCAGCTCGGCCACCCGCACCGCGTCCCCGCCGAAGCCGGTGGGCAACAACACGTTGAAGAAGCCACCGATAAAGTACCACGTGGTCAGCTCGCCCAACGGACGGTGCACGCCCAGGGCGTCCAGCAGAACTTGCCAGCGCGCCGCCCGGACGATCACGCCCGCCACGAACAGTCCCCAGGCCGACGCCAGCCAGCGCAGATCGATGCGCCACAGCGCGTCCCGCACCTCGGCCCAGTGCACCTGGCGCAGGATCAAGCCCAACAGCAGCCCGCTGAGGGCGATCTGGATGATGCCACGGAGTTGCTTTCGATGCAAGAGCTGGATCCTCACGTACTGCGTAGTGCGTGCTGCGTACTGCATAACCCCACCGTGGCTCGGTCAGGAAACTGCATCGTGAGCGGCTCTTCCGAGCTCGTCGAACGGCGGCCACAGCGAGCAATCCCCAATCCCCAATCCCTAATCCCCAATCCCCAATAAACCTCACCGCTGGACGAGCCTGGCCACGGTCACGCCCTCGCCGCCTTCGTTGGCCTCACCGGCGCGGAAATCGCTGACCAGGGGGTGGCCGCGCAGTTCGTCGCGCACGGCCTGGCGCAGCGCGCCGGTCCCTTTGCCGTGGATGATGCGCACCCAGGGCAGCCCGGCCAGATACGCCGTGTCCAGATAGCGATCCAGCTCGACCAGCATGTCGTCCACGATCAGCCCGCGCAGGTCCAGCTCCATGCCGGGATCGGCCGGCCGCGGCACGGATGGGCTGGCCTGCACCGCGGGGCGCGCGCCACGCTCCTGCAACTCCACGCGGTGCGGGGCCAGTTTCAGTCGGAAAGAGCCGACCTTGACCTCCACGTCGCGCGGTCCGACGTTGACCACGTCGCCGGCTGCCTGCAACGACGGCACCCAGACTCTGTCACCCACCTCCAACGGCCCGTCGATCACGACCGGCACGGCCGCGGCAGGCGGGGGGAGCGGTTGCGCCTGTTGCGCGCGTCTGGCCAGTACCGCCTCGGCCTCGGCCAGCCAGGCGCGGTGCAGGCTGGCCGCGGCGCCGGGGCTGCCGGCCGGCGGTATCTCGACCGCGGCCAGCCGTTCCTGCACCTGAGCGATCTCCTGGCGAGTCGCCGCCAACTCCGCCCCGGCCTCGGCGCGCGCGGCCGAGAGCACCTCGCGGCGGGCCTCCTCGATCCGGGCTAACCGGTAGCGCAGGTCCGCGTTGAGCGCCTCGGCGCGGCGCTGGGCGGACTTGGTCTCCGCCTCGGCCGCCAGCGCAGTCTCGCGCGCCCGCTTGATCTCGGCCAGCATCGTCTCGGCTTCCAGCGACTGGGGTGACACCAGCGCCTCGGCCTGGGCCACGATCACCGGCGCCAATCCCAGCCGTCGGGCGATGGCGAAGGCGTTGGACTGGCCGGGCAGCCCGATGGTCAGTTTGTAGGTCGGGCTGAGGGTCTCGATGTCGAACTCGACGCTGGCGTTCGCCACGAAGGGCGTGCTGTGGGCGAAGACCTTCAACTCGGAGTAGTGGGTCGTCGCCAGGGTGGTGACCCGGCGCTCCAGCAAGGTGTTGAGCAGCGCCTGGGCCAGCGCGGCTCCCTCTTCCGGGTCAGTGCCCGCGCCCAATTCGTCCAGCAGGACGAGCGACCGGGCATCCGCCTGCTCCAGGATCTCGACGATGTGCGTCATGTGCGACGAGAAGGTGGACAGGCTCTGCTCGATGCTTTGCTCGTCGCCGATGTCGGCGAAGACCTGCTCGAACACCGACACGGCCGCGCCCTCGGCCGCGGGAATCGCCAGCCCGGCCTGCGCCATCAAGGTAAGCAGTCCGGTCGTCTTCAGCGACACAGTCTTGCCGCCGGTGTTGGGACCAGTGATCAACACGATGAAGTAGTCGTCGTCCAGGTAGATGTCCACGGGGACGACCGTCAGCGGGTCGAGCAACGGGTGCCGCGCCTGGAGCAGTTTGATGACACTGCCAGGATGTTCGATTGCAGATTGCGGATTGTGGATGGCAGGGGGCGGACTTGCTTTGCGGTGCTTTGCCTTCAATCCGAAATCCGAAACCTGTGCTGAGCCCGGTCGAAGCATCCGAAATCCGAAATCGTGCAGCTCCGGCTCGACCGCGCGCAGCTCGTTGGCGTAGCGGGCCTTGGCGAAGATCAGGTCCAGGTCGCCTAATGCCTCGACGATGATGCGAATGGTGTCGGCGTGGGCCGCGATGACCTCGGTGAGCGCCGCCAGGATCCGGCGGATCTCCTCTTCCTCGGCCAGTTGCGCCTCGCGCCACTGGTTGTTCAGGTCCACCACGGCCATCGGCTCGATGAACAAGGTCGCCCCACTGCCCGATTGGTCGTGGACCAGGCCCGGGATGCGGCCTTTGAATTCGGCGCGCAGCGGGATGACGTAGCGGCCCTGGCGCTGGGTGACGATCGGCTCCTGCAAGTACTGCGCATTGGCCGGCGTGTTGACGATGCGTTGCAGCCGTTCCAGCAGCCGGCTGTGCGCGGTGCGCAGCTCGCGACGGATGCGGCCCAGGGCGTCGCTGGCGCTGTCCAGCACTTCGCCGCGTTCATCGATGCAGCGCCCGATCTCGTTGATCACCGTCATGGGCACTGCGATGCGCAGCGCGACATCGGCGACGTGCGGGAACTGGTCGGCCAGCCGGCTCATCGCCCGTTGTAGGGAGCGGGCGCGCTGCAACGTGTAGCGGATGTCGATCAGATCGGCGGGCAGCAGTGGGCTGCCGCGCACCGCCTGTTCGACCTGTGGGCGCAGATCGTGGACGCCGCCGATGTAGATGTCGCTCTTTTCCTCCAGCAGCCGCCGCGCCTCGCGGGTTTCCGCCTGCCACTCCTGGGCCAGGCGGATGTCGTCAATCGGCAGGAGCGCGCGGGCCCGCTCGGCGCCCAGTGAAAAGGAGGTGAAATGGGCCAGCCGGTCGCGGATCTTGTCGAATTCGAGAACTCGGAGGGTTCGTGAGTCCATGTGAGACAGTATAACACAGGCAGAGATAATGAAAGCTGTCCAGGCGGTATAGAATACCATCCGCCAGCAATCCCTGGGCAAAACCCGCTTGTCCACGGTGGCGCGGTCACAGACCGGCCACAGCCCCGGATTATTGAGAAGTCGCCATGAACTTCGTTCACCACCAAGCATGAAAACGGGTAGCGAACGTCCATTTTCAGATCAGTTTCTCATGCCGCGCGCGGCGCCTGTCCTGAGCCGCGTCCTGAGTCTATCGAAGGGCCGCGTCGAAGGGCCACGGCGGATGAAAACGCTCGTAGTGACGACTTTAGTCGTCCTGTGACAGACGAACGGCTGAAGTCGTTACTACGAACCCACCCGGCGGCTATTTTCAGGGCAGATCGGGGTGACACTTGCGAGAAACAACGGGTTTTCCTCAACGTAGTAAATGACCGGGGCGGTATCCAGGAAGAGGTGTGTGACTTCAAGAAGCGCCTCAGCAACCTTCATAGTGTCCTTTTCCATCGTTGCTCGCGGCTTTCATCGTCTTTACGCCGATTGCGCAACACCCATGCCTGGGCGTCTTCACCGACCATCGGACAAGGCGCTGCTCCGCGAATCTCGCGCCACCGGCGCCCCGACCCGTTTGACCGATAAACTCGCTGCATCTTGCCTGCAAGCAAGGCAATCAGGTACAACTGTTCATTGGCCGAGAGCGCTTCGGCTTGTCTGGCTATCTCCATCACTGCATTGGTTGTCACGTGCATCACCTCAGGCATGGTATGGTCGGTAACGTTGAAGTGGAATGCGACATTAAGCGTTCCGCCAGGTCGGTCACCGGTACAATACCATAGATGGCGTATTCTTGCAACCAGACTAACCTGCAGCAATTCCACATATGCCCCAACTGCCCAAAGGATGAACTGCCGCTTGTCCAACGCCCTTTCCTGTGATAACATGCTGCTTGTAACGCATTGCGCCAGCGTGTTACAATTCCGCTGTTCATTCCCAATCCGCAGTCCGCCATCTATAATCAAGGAGCTTTCATGAAAGCGGTCGTGATGGCTGGGGGCGAGGGTTCTCGTCTGCGCCCGCTGACCCTTAACCGACCCAAGCCGATGCTGTCGGTGGTGAACCGGCCGATCCTCGGTCACATCCTGCACCTGCTCGAGCAACATGAGATCCTTGACGTGGTGATCACGTTGCAGTACATGGCGGCCCAGGTCCAGGATTACTTCGGCGATGGCCGATTGCTCGGTATGAATATCGAGTATGCGATCGAGGAGTCGCCGCTGGGCACGGCGGGCAGCGTCAAGAATGCCCATCCCCTCGTGGCCGATGGCGAGCCGTTCCTGGTGATCAGCGGCGACGCGCTGACCGACCTCGATCTGACGACGCTGCTGAAGTATCACCGCGACCGGGGCGCGCTGTTGACCATGGCCCTCTACCACGTCCCGGATCCGCTGGAGTACGGCGTGATCAACGTGCACGAGGATGGCCGGATTGCGGCGTTCATGGAGAAGCCAAGTTGGGGGGAGGTCACGTCCGACACGGTCAACACCGGCATCTACGTGGTGCAACCCGAAGTGCTGGCGCGGATCCCGACCGGGCAGGCCGTGGACTGGAGCCAGGATGTGTTTCCCGAGATGCTGGCGCGGGGCGCGGGCATTTACGGCTACGTTGCCGGCGGATATTGGTGCGACATCGGCACGCTGAGCGAGTACCGCCGTGCCAATGGGGATCTGCTCAACGGCCGGCTGCGGTTGGGGGACCTGGGCCAGCATATCGGTGGTGGCATCTGGACCGGCGGCGCGGTGCAGATTGCCCCTGACGCGCAGCTTTTTGGCCCGATCTACCTGGGAGAAGAGGTGCAGGTCAAAGGGGGCGTGTTGGTTCACGGGCCGGCCGTCGTGCGAGACTACACGATTCTGGACAACCGCGTCCGGGTAGACCGCAGCATCATCTGGCGCAACTGCTACATCGGCGAGGGCGTGGAGCTGCACGGCGCGGTGATCGGCCGGCAGTGCAGCTTGAAGGCGCGGGCGATAGTGTTCGAGGGCGCGGTGGTGGGCGATCGAACGGTAGTCGGCGAGGGCGCCGTGATCCAGTCTGGCGTCAAGATCTGGCCTGGCAAGGAAGTGGACACCGGAGCAGTCGTCAATCACAGCCTGATCTGGGGATCGCAAGGGCGGCGGGTGCTGTTTGGTCGGTATGGCGTGACCGGCGTGGTCAACGTCGATCTGACTCCGGACTTCGTGGCCCGGCTGGCCACGGCCTTTGGCTCGGTGTTGCCCAAAGGCAGCACCGTCACCATCAACCGAGATGCCCATCGCAGCCCGCGCATGATCAAGCGAGCCATGATCTCGGGGCTGCCAGCGGCGGGCAACAACGTGCGAGACCTGGGCACCGTGCCGATCCCGGTAGCGCGTTATTACACCCGCACAACCGGTGCGGCCGGCGGCGTGCACGTTCGGCTCTCCCCTTACGATCAGCGGGTCGTAGACATCCGTTTCCTCGACTGTAACGGCCTGAACCTGACCCGGGAACGGGAACGCGCGGTCCAGCGAGTGTTCTTCCGCGAGGACTTCCGCCGGGCCTACATGGAGGATATCGGCAGCATCGACTACGCGCGAGACGTCGTGGATGTCTACACGCAAGGATACCTGGCCGTGATCAACAGCCAGGCGATCCGCGCCGCAGCCTTCAAGATCGTTGTGGATTATGCCCATGCGCCGGCGGCCGATGTGCTGCCCAATCTGCTGGAAAGACTCAACGTAGAAGTCGTGCCGCTCAACGCCCGCATCGACCCTAACAAGACCTCGATCCTCCAGGCGGAGTTCTGGTCCGAGCGCGTCCAACTGGCCAAGATCACCGCGGCGTTGGACGATATCAGCCTCGGGGTGCGGCTGGACGTCGGGGGCGAGAAGATTTTCGTGGTGGATGATAGTGGGACCAATCTGCCCGATCCCGTCATGGCCGCGGCGATGGCGGAACTGGTTTTCCGGACGCATCCAGGCAGCACAATTGTGGTGTCGGTCGATCAGTCGCAGCTCTTCGAACGGTTGGCTGCGCGGCATGGTGGGCACGTGCGCCGGTGTCCGGTCGAGAGCCAGGCGTTGATGCAGGCGGCCGTCCAGAATGCGACCGCGATGGCCTGCGATGGCACCGGCAATTTCGTCTTCCCGGCGTTTCATCCGGCGGTCGATGGTCTGATGGCGCTGGGCAAGCTGTTGGAGTTGTTGGCGTTGCAGCGGACGCGGCTCTCCGCGGTGGTGGCTGACCTTCCGGCGTTCTTCATGGCTGCTGACGAGGTCGAAGGCACGTCCGAGACCAAGGGCCGCGTCATGCGGCGCCTGATGGAACATTTCGCCGGTCGTCGTCAGGAGATGTTGGACGGGATCAAGGTTTTCCTGGACGACGTGACATGGGTGCTGATCTACCCCGATCCTGACACGGCACGGTTCCACGTGGTGGCTGAGGCCGATTCGGATGCCGCGGCGCAGCAAATCGTCGCGGAGCACTCTGAGCTCGTGCGCCACCTGGTACAGAGAACGTGCGCCGACGTGGCGCAAGTAGCGTAGGATCCTCTCGGTTCTTCGGGGCCCGGATTGTTGAACAAATATGTAGCGGAGCATCGATCATACTCGACAGGTGAGGGTTTATCACAATGGCTATCAAGTTCGGCACGGACGGTTGGCGGGCGGTGATCAGCGACGAATTTACGTTCGCCAATGTGCGCCACGTGGCGCAGGCGATCGCCGAGGTATTGTTGGAGGATGCCCCGGCGACTCAGGCCCCGTGGGCAGTGGTCGGGTTCGATACGCGCTTCCTCTCCGACCGGTACGCCCAGGCTGTCAGCGAGGTGCTGGCCGGCAACGGGTTGCGTGTGGCCCTGGCAAAGGGCGACGCGCCCACTCCGGTGATTTCGTTCGCCATCCCGCGGATGAACGCCGTGGGTGGCGTGATGATCACCGCCAGCCACAACCCGCCGCGCTACAACGGCATCAAGTTGAAGGCGGCCTACGGCGGCAGCGCCAGCACCGCGGACACGCGGCGGGTGGAAACGAAGCTGAGCGCGAATCTGGCTGCGGGCTGTGAGCCAGCGCGCCTCGATGTGGAGGCCGCGGCCGCGCAGGGGCGCATCGTCCGGTTCGACCCGTTCCCTGACTACCGGGACCACGTCAGCCGGCTGCTGAATCTCAGCGCTATCGGTCGGGTGGGACTACGTGTAGTCGTCGACGCCATGTACGGGTCGGGACGCGGCTATCTGCGCGATCTCTTGATCCAGGCGGGCGCCCACGTGGTCGAGATTCGCGGTGAGATGAATCCCGGCTTCAACGGCATCCATCCCGAGCCAATCGCCCGGCACCTGGGGCCGCTGATCGAGCTGATGCAAAGCGGCGGCTTCGACCTGGGGCTGGCCACTGATGGCGACGCCGACCGCATCGGCGCGGTGGGTCCCACCGGGCGGTTCATCGACCCCCACTGTATCATGACCCTGGCATTGCGCTACCTGGTCGATCAGCGCGGGTTGCGCGGGTCGGTGGTCAAGACGGTCTCCACCACGCAGATGTTGAACCGCCTGGCGAGCCAGTATGGATTGGCGCTGCACGAGACACCGGTGGGTTTCAACTACATCAGCGACCTGATGTTGACAGACGATGTATTGATCGGCGGCGAGGAGTCGGGCGGGATCAGCATCAAGGGGCACATCCCCGAGGGGGACGGCGTGTTGATGGGGTTGCTGTTCGCCGAGCTGATCGCGCGTTCAGGCAAGTCGCCCGAGGCGCTGATGCGTGAAGTGATGACGGAGATCGGGCAGTTCGACTACGCGCGCAACGATTTTCAGGTACACCCGTTCGACAAACCGACGCTGATGGCCAGGCTGGTGGACATGGCCCCGCCGACCCTGGCGGGGATCGCGTTGGCGACCGTCAATACCCGAGATGGGGTGAAATATCTGCTGGCCGACGACAGTTGGCTGTTGATCCGCCCGTCGGGCACCGAGCCGGTGTTGCGGGTGTATGCTGAGGCGCACAGCCCGGACACGGTGCAGGCGCTGTTGGCCGAAGGCCGCGCCCTGGCCGATGCCGCGGGCGTGTAATTATGACTTCGGACGAGTTGCGGTCTGAGTATCGTCGGGAAGACTTCGGGCCGATGGTGCGCGGGAAATACGCGGCGCGCCTGAAAGAGTCCTCCAATATCATCGTTCTTGATCCCGAGATCGCTGAGGCTTTCCCTAACCCGGACAAGCCGGAACCAACCAGGCACATGCCATCAGAAGATTCTTGTCTGTCGTGCAAGGATTTAACTGGTTAGGGCCTAATGCGCAGGCTGTCAACGATGCTTTGCGCGGCCTGCTCGCGTTGGCCAGGATGAGCGCGCATCTCCCCTCGCAGTCCGTCCCGCCGCCCGTACAGGCAATGCGTCCGTAGTGGTTTGGGGTACGTCTGTTTGGCCGGTACCTCGGTCTGACAACGCCATCCACCTGACGCCCTGAGCGGGCGCGATGAAGAACCGGTTTTCGTTGTGTAGGCTCGTAGTACTTTGCGGCGGAAATCCTTGTGCAGTTGAAGGATATGCGCAAAGTACTTTAAACAGTTGGGCGGCGTGTTCTGCAACTGCCAAAGGACTTACGCCCAACTGTAGTAGTCTTGTGCGCCGAGTCTGGACTTGACGGCGCAGGTGATGGAGGGGCCGATAGAAAGAAGCCGGGTTTCTTTGAGAAACCCGGCTTCTTGAAAATCTAATACTCGATTCCCCGGCCGAGATTCCTGGCCTGGGCTACCCAATCCTCGACCTGGGCCATCGTCGGCGCGCGGCGGGCGTCACCGGTCTGGGTCTGTTCGATCAGCGCGGCGTGCAGGTTGGTTGCATTGCGCCTGGCCAACTCCGCCATGGTGTCCACGCCGGCCAATTCCAACAAGTTGCTGTAAACTTCCCCAATTCCCCGCACCCGCGCCAGGTCGGCCCGGTTGACGAGTCCCAAGATTTCGCTTTCATCGACGCCGACCTTGGCGGCCAACTCCTTGCGGCCGGCCGGCGTTCGCCCAGCCTCAAGCAACACTTCAGCGGTCTTCAGGCCTGCGGCGGCCAGTTTCTCAGCGACATTGACCTGGATACCCCGAATTTCATGTACGCGCATGTGACCCTCCTGGATGAGTGAGTGCTCGGCATAGCTGCCGACTGGGCTGATCGTTCGGAAGAAAACCGATCGCTGGGCGAGGGGGCGCAACTCAGTGCTGTCGGTATGACTTGCGATGTCGGTGCAAGCCCGGCGGTGGACTCCCTGGCGATCGAACGGCTTTCATATTCTATCATGAAGTATGGCGCTTGACAATCATCTGGAAGGGCGAACTTCCTCGCTTTCGTGTGTCTTAATCTAACAGAACGCTAATGTTTGCCTTATACTAATCTAATGAAACAGGGTTATACTGTGCATTACGATGATTGGGAATAGTTTTCTTGGCAGTACCGCAAAACTCATTTTTGTCACCCCTTCGCTTCACCCCTCCCGAGTACATCGCGGGGTGCAACGAACGGATTCCCTTCGACCTGGCCCTTCGACAGACTCAGGACGCGGCCCTTCGATAAACTCAGGAGGGGCCTCAGGGCAGGCTTCGCTGGTATCACGCCGTAGCGAGAAATTTGGGACAGACCCGCTCAGAATGACAGGCAACAGATCGTGGGTTTTGCGCTATCGCCTTTCTTGTTTCCGGGAAGGAGTGTGGCGATGAGTAAAGTAGTCGGGATTGATCTGGGTACGACAAACAGCGTGGTTGCTGTGGTTGAGGGCGGCGATCCGCTGGTGATTCCTACGGCGGAGGGGGGCCGGCTATGCCCTTCGGTGGTGGCTTTCGCCAAGACCGGCGAGCGGCTGGTGGGCCAGACCGCCAAGCGCCAGGCAGTGGTCAACCCGGAGAATACAGTTTTCTCCATCAAGCGTTTCATGGGGCGGCACTACGACGAGACCACAGCCGAGCGGGCGATGGTGCCCTATCAGGTCGTGGCCGGCAAGGCGGGCGACGCGCGCGTGCAGATTCCGGTGAACGGCAAGGAGTATACGCCGCAGGAGATCTCGGCCATGATCCTGGGTAAGCTGAAGGCGGACGCCGAGGCGTATCTGGGCGAACCGGTGACGCAGGCCGTGATCACGGTGCCGGCGTACTTCAACGACTCACAGCGCCAGGCCACCAAGGACGCCGGCAAGATCGCCGGCCTGGAGGTGTTGCGGATCATCAACGAGCCGACCGCGGCCGCGCTGGCCTATGGCCTGGACAAGAAGTCCAGCGAGACGATCCTGGTCTTCGACCTGGGCGGTGGCACGTTCGATGTCTCGATCCTGGAGGTGGGCGATGGCGTGGTGGAGGTGAAAGCCACCCATGGGGACACTCACCTGGGCGGCGATGATTGGGATCAGCGCATCGTCGACACCGTGGCCGATGAGTTCAAGCGCGAACAGGGCATCGACCTGCGCAACGACCGGCAGGCGTTGCAACGGCTGAAGGAAGCGGCGGAGAAGGCCAAGATCGAGCTCTCCACCGTGATGGAGACTGAGCTCAACCTGCCCTTCATCACCGCGGACGCCAGCGGCCCCAAGCACTTGCAGATGAAGCTGACGCGGGCCAGGTTCGAACAGGTGACCGAAGATTTGCTGGCGCGTTGCCAGGGGCCGTTCGAGCGCGCGTTGGCGGATGCCCGGCTTAAAGCGAGCGACATCGATGAGGTGGTCCTGGTGGGCGGCGCCACGCGGATGCCGATGGTGCAGGAGTTGGTGCGCCAGCTCACCGGCGGCAAGGAGCCTCACCGGGGCGTCAACCCGGACG
>Ga0210022_1002339_pt1 | contig 11822 bp, 4 predicted proteins | sample CryGeymeta201520_FD_183984 | JGI IMG/M metagenome (GOLD analysis project Ga0210022, IMG submission 183984) | Groundwater microbial communities from Crystal Geyser aquifers in Utah, USA - Crystal Geyser metaG 2015-20 (SPAdes) (version 2) | ecosystem: Environmental > Aquatic > Deep subsurface >... | reverse complement strand
ACCTTCAGCAACAACTCGACAAGCGGCGGCGCCGGCGGCGGAATGAACAACCAGGCATCCGGGTCCGCCACGTTGACCAACTGCACCTTCAGCGGCAACGTCGGCCGTGGGCTTTCTACGATTAGTGGGTCCAACTCCACTGTTCGGAACTGCATTCTCTGGGGGAACACTCCTTACGAGTTGTGGACAGTTGGCGGGATGACCGCCAGCTATTGCGTCATCAAGAACGGCGAAATCTACTACCTCGGGGCGACCATCATCACCACTGACCCGAAGCTTGGCACTCTCGGGAACTACGGCGGCTACACGCAGACCATCCCCATCCTGGCAGGGAGTTCGGCGATCGACGCGGCGGACGATAGCGTCGCGCCAACGACCGACCAGCGGGGAGTCTCCCGCCCGCAAGGCGCCCACGCCGACATCGGCGCGTTTGAGTCGCAGGGGTTCACCCTCGCCGTCGCCGGCGGGAACGGCCAAAGCGCTGCGATTAATACCGCCTTCACCAATCCCTTGAGTGTCAGCCTTACGGCGAACGGGGCGGGCGAGCCGGTGGACGGCGGCAGCGTGACCTTCACCGCACCTACAACCGGCGCCAGCGCGAGCCTGGCCACCAGCCCGGCGACCATCAGCAACGGCGCGGCGAGCGTGACGGCCACCGCCAACGGAACCTCTGGCTCCTATCAGGTAACCGCCAGCGCAGCCGGCGCCAACTCGGTCAACTTCGCGCTGACCAATACCTTGCCGGAGATGGACGTTGAGGGCAATGCCACTCCCATTGCCGATGGGGACGCGACGCCTTCGACAACGGATGACACCGACTTCGGCTCGGCGGATATCGCCACCGGGGAAGCGGACCATACCTTCACGATCAAGAATACCGGCAACGGGGACCTGAACCTGACCAGCGATCCGAAAGTGAAGATCACCGGCGCGAACGCGGGCGACTTTACCGTGGCGGAACAGCCGGCCTCGCCCGTTCCAGGAGGCAGTTCAGTTACCTTTACCGTTCGCTTCGACCCGAGTGCGACAGGAATCCGCACGGCGACCATCAGCATCGCTAACAACGACAGCAATGAGAACCCGTACGATTTTGCGGTCCGCGGGACCGGAACCACTCGGGCGCCAGACATTGAGGTTCTGGGCAACGGTCGCTCCATCGCCAACGGCGCCGCTGCGCCTGACCAGGGACACCACACCGACTTTGGCCCCGTCAATATCAGGACCGGATCGGTGGAGCATACCTTCACCATCCAGAACAACGGCACCGCCGAGGACTTGCTCCTCACCGGCGACCCGAAAGTCGTCATTAGCGGCGATAACGCCGCGGACTTCAGCATAACGCTCCAGCCTTCCAGCCCGGTGAGCAGCGCCGGAACCACCACGTTCCAGGTGAAATTCGATCCCGGCGCCACGGGCGTCCGCACCGCCACCGTCAGCATCGCCAGCAACGATTCCGACGAAAACCCCTTCGAGTTCACCATCCAGGGGACGGGCACCGCGACGCCCTCCAACGTCGTCCAGATTGATGTCAGCAGCATCTTCAACAAGGACGTGATCGCCAACAACGGCGGGACGGACCGCACACTCACCGCCTGGGACATCAATGGCGACGCCACTCACGACTATGTCGCGTCGGGTGTTGCTGCCAGTTGGATGACGCAATCGGTGGCCAACGTGCATACCGGCGCGCCCGCCTCCCAAAGCGATCGCAACGCGCTGCCCGACTACGGACTCTTCCCGGCCAATGCCGACCACCCGGACGTCCAATTGGCGTACCGCAATTCCGATGATGGGCTGAATGCCTACGGTTCCAATGCGGGCGATACCACGTTCAGCTTTACCGTGCCAACCGGCCGCTACCAAAAGCTCCAGATCTTCGCCGCGTCGACTTACGGCAGCTCGACGCTCAGCGCTACCTTCACGTACGTTGGCAACTCGACACAGGTGCAGTCGGACATCAAAATCGAGGATTGGTTCCAAGCGCCTCCCCCGGGAGGTTTCACGCTCATCGGCAGCCGGGACGTCCTTTGGTACATAAATGGCCATTATGCCTACTATAACAGTAATGGTCCGGATATATTCGGCGCGAACCTCACCCCCGACAACAGCAAAGAGCTGAAGAGCGTAGAGATGAAGAAGACAGCCGGTGGCACCAGCGAGCTGACTTTCTATGGCGCGACGGGTGTTCTGCCCGCCGCACCGGAGATGGACGTTCAAGGCAACGGCGTCTCCATCACCGATGGCGACACGACGCCTGCCGTTGATGACCACACCGATTTCGGCGCGGCGGACATCGGCGCCGGCACGGTCGAGCGCACGTTCACCATCAGGAACACGGGATCGGCGGACCTGAACCTGACCGGCGATCCGAAGGTGACAATCACCGGCGACCATGCCGCAGACTTCAGCGTGACGGAGCAGCCAACCAGCCCGGTGGCGAGCGAGGGGGGAACGACAACGTTCCAGGTGACGTTCGATCCCACCGCCACCGGCACGCGCACGGCGACGATCAACATCGCCAACGACGACAGCGACGAGAACCCGTACGAATTTGCAGTACAGGGAACCGGGACGATTAGTGGTGACATCTACGTAGACCAGAACTGCCCCGGAGCCACGCATGATGGAACGAGTTGGGAGAAGGCGTACCTGGACCTTGCGCCCGTGCTTGAGATTGTCGTCAGCCCGTCTACCATTTACGTCGCCAGGGGATCCTATACGCCGACCACCGATACCGACCGCACGAGGACTTTCCAGCTTGAGAGCGGTGTGACGCTCTCAGGCGGCTATCCCACCGGCGGCGGGACGCGCGACCCGGGGACGTACGTGACCACACTCAGCGGCGACGTCGGCGTTGCCGCCAATAACAGTGACAACTCCTACCACGTCGTCACCGGGAGCGGGACGGATAGCACCGCCGTGCTGGACGGCTTCACCATCACGGCGGGGAATGCCGATGGGACGTCTCCCCACAACGCGGGCGGCGGCATGTACAACAACGGCGGGAGTCCGACGCTGACCAACCTGGCCTTCAGCAACAACTCGGCAGGGGCTGGCGGCGGAATATACAGCAGCGATGCCAGCCCGACGTTGACCAACGTGACCTTCAGCGAAAACTCGGCCCCCGGGACAGGCAGCGGTGGAGGGATGTACAACTCCAACGGCAGCCCGACACTGACCAACGTCACCTTCTCTCGCAACTCGGCCGGTTACGTGGGCGGTGGGATGTACAACGTGTCGAGCAGCAGTCCGACGCTGACGAATTGCACCTTCAGCGGCAACTCAGCCATCGCGGCCGCCGGGATAGGTTGTGGTACGGGGACTACCCCGACTGTCCGTAACACCATTCTGTGGGGAGACAGTAGCGGCGAGATTGGCGGCGGCGGCACTCCCACGGTGACCTATTGTGTTGTGCAGGGCGATCCCGTATACCCGGGTACGGGGAATACCAACGCCAATCCGAACCTGGGCATCCTTGGCAACTACGGCGGGTACACGCAAACGATTCCTATTGAGGATGAGGGCTCAGCAATCGACGCGGCAGACGACAGCGTGGCACCGAAGACCGACCAGCGAGGCGTGTCGCGCCCCCAGGGCGCCCACGCTGACATCGGCGCGTATGAATCGGTGGTCGCGCCCGAGATCGACGTGCAGGGAAACAACGCTCTGATTGCCGATGGCGACACGACACCCGCCGCTGAGGACCACACCGACTTCGGCTCGGCGGACATCAGCACAGGCACGGTGGAGCGCACGTTCACCATCAAGAACACAGGATCGGCAGTCCTGAACCTGACGGGTGATCCGAACGTGACGATCGGCGGCGACCATGCCGGAGACTTCAGCGTGACGGAGCAGCCGTCCAGCCCGGTGACGAGTGGCGGGGGGGCGACCACGTTCAAGGTGAAGTTTAATCCTGCTGCCACGGGCACGCGCACGGCAACGATCAGCATCGCCAACGACGATTCAAACGAGAATCCGTACGACTTTACAGTTCAAGGTACCGGCACAGCCGCTGCCGAAATGGACGTCCTGGGCAATGGAGTCTCCATCGCCGATGGCGACACGACGCCTGCCGCTGAGGACCACACCGACTTCGGCTCGGCGGACATCAGCACAGGCACGGCGGAGCGCACGTTCACCATCAAGAACATAGGATCGGCAGTCCTGAACCTGACTGGTGATCCGAAGGTCACGATCGGCGGCGACCACGCCGGAGACTTCAGCGTGACGGAGCAGCCGTCCAGCCCGGTGACGAGCGACGGGGGGACGACGACATTCAAAGTGAAGTTCAATCCTGTCTCCGCGGGCACGCGGAGGGCGACGATCAGCATCGCCAACGACGACAGCGATGAGAACCCGTACAACTTCGCAGTTCAAGGTTTGGAGACGATGACCCACGGCGACATCCATGTTGATCAGAACTGCCAGGGCGCAACGCACGACGGGAGTACCTGGGCGACGGCGTATCTGGACCTTGCTCCGGTTCTGTCCGGTGCGCAGAGCGGAGACACGATCCACGTCGCAAAGGGAACGTACCGACCCACCGCGGGCGGTGACGGCGCGGCCACCTTCCAGCTCAAGAACGGCGTGACGCTGCTGGGCGGCTACGCGACGGGCGGCGGGACGCGCGACGGGGCGACAAACGCCACCACCCTCAGCGGCGACCTCGGCATTCAACAAGACAATAGTGACAACTCCTACCACGTGGTCACTGGCAGCGGGACGGACGCGACGGCAGTGTTGGATGGCTTTACCATCACAGCCGGAAACGCCAATGCCTCGTCTCAAGGTATCAACGGCGGCGGCTTGCTCAACAATGGAGGCAGCCCGACGCTGAAAAACCTCACCTTCTCCGGCAACTCTGCGTGGTTGGGCGGGGGAATGTTCAGCAGCGGCAACGCGACGTTGACCAACGTCACGTTTTCCGGGAACGAAGCCGGTTTTGGCGGCGGGCTATACACCGAGAGCAGCCTGACCTTGACCAACGTCACCTTCACCGGCAACTCGGCCCCGGGCCGCGACGGTGGTGGGATGTTCGATGCTAACGGCGGCTCGACATTGACCCATGTCACGTTTTCCGGCAACTCGGCTGGCCGCGGAGGCGGATTTGCCTCCTATGTGACGGCACCCACGATCCGCAATAGCATCCTGTGGGGGAACACCGCCAACCAGGGCGCGCAGATTTACGCCATCTTCTCCAATATCGTTGTCAGCGATTGCGTGGTTCAGGACGGATATTGGCTTGGCACGAACATCATCACCGCCGACCCGAAGTTAGGGACTCTTGGCAACTACGGAGGCCACACGCAGACGATCCCGGTTCAGGAAGGGAGTTCCGCCATTAACGCCGCCAATGCAACCTACGCTCCCGCAACCGACCAGCGCGGCTACGACCGCTCCGGCGCGCCCGACATCGGCGCCTACGAGTATGGCGGCGCGCCGTCGTGGGGTGTGCCCGAGATAGACGTGCTCGGAAACGCCGTCTCCATTGCCGATGGCGACACGACGCCTGCCACTGACGACCATACCGACTTCGGCGCGGCGGACATCAGCACAGGCACGGTCGAGCGGACGTTCACCATCAGGAACACGGGATCGGCGGACCTGAACCTGACGGGCGACCCCAAGGTAGCCATCAGCGGCGACCATGCCGCAGACTTTAGCGTGACGGAGCAGCCGTCCAGCCCGGTGACTAACGGCGGGGGGACGACAACGTTCAAAGTCAAGTTCGATCCCAGCGCCAGCGGCGCCCGGACGGCAACGATCAGCATCGCCAACAACGATGCAGATGAGAACCCGTATAACTTTGCGATTCAGGGGACGGGCACGGCGGTGCGGACGGTGTCCTTTACCTCCGCCAGTCAGGCAAGCACACAGGAGAGTGGGACGCTGACGATCACCGCCGAGCTTTCGGCGGCCTCTGACAAAGACGTGACCGTCCCGTTCACCCTCTCCGGCACGGCGACGAAGGACACTGATTACTCCATCACCGCGACCCCGATTACGCTCGTAGCGGGACAGACCAGCGCGAACATCACCATCACCATTGCGGCCGACACTGTGGACGAGAGCGATGAGACGGTGGTAGTGACGATGGGCGATCCGACCAACGCGACGAAGGGCGCAACGACGGTGCACACCGCAACCATCACGGACGACGACACGGCGGGGATCACCGTCGCGCCCACGTCGGGGCTGACAACAACGGAGGCAGGCGGCGCGGCGACATTCACGGTGAAACTCAACAGCCAGCCGACCAGTGATGTAACCATCGGGTTGTCGATCTCCGACACGACGGAAGGCGCGGTGTCGCCATCCAGCCTGACGTTCACCACGGCGAATTGGAGCACCGCGCAGACGGTGACGGTGACCGGGGTTGACGACTGGGTGGACGATGGAGACATCGGCTACACGGTGGTGACAGCCGCGGCAACCAGCGCGGACGCAAACTACAACGGCGCGAACGCGGCGGACGTGTCTGCGACCAACACCGACAACGACGGCGCGGGGATCACCGTGAATCCGACCTCCGGTCTGACGACGACCGAGGCGGGTGGAACGGCGACGTTCACCGTCAAGCTGAACAGCCAGCCGACTGGAGACGTGACCATCGCGCTGTCCAGATCTGACGCGACAGAAGGCGCGGCTTCCCCTGCGAGCCTCACCTTCACTGCCGCCAACTGGAGCACGGCGCAGACGGTGACGGTAACCGGCGTGGATGACAATCTGGACGACGGGGACATCGCTTACACCATCGCCACCGCAGCAGCCACCAGCGCCGATGCCAAGTACAACGGACTCAACGCCGCCGACGTGTCGGCGACGAACACTGACAATGATGCGGCCTCGGTAAGCTTTGCCGCCGCTGCCCAGAGCAGCGTGCAGGAGTCGGGAACGATGACGGTCACGGCGCAGCTCTCGGTCGCGTCTACTCTCAACGTAACCGTGCCCTTCGCCCTGTCGGGCACGGCGACCCAGGACGCGGACTACACGATCCCCAACAGTCCGATTACGATACCGGCGGGTGCGACGACGGCCGCGGCGACGATCGCGATCAAGGAGGACACCGACGATGAGCCGGATGAGACGGTCGTCCTCACAATGGGCAACCCAACGAACGCGTCGAAGGGTGCCATCACCGAACATACGGCGACGATCACCGATGACGATACCACACAGCCCGACCTGTTGATCAAGCGCGACGGCGATCCCGACGCGGACTTCGCCTTGGACGACGAATATCAGCTTGTTCCCGAGGGAGAGCAAATTGTCGGACAGATCGGCATGAAACCTGGAGAGAAAAAGGACTACCAGGTGAAGGTGGAGAACGATGGCAACGGCGACCGGGTCTACCTGCTGTGGGCGGAGGAAAGCTCCGAGTACGGATGGACGGTCACCTACCTGCTGGGAACCACGGACATCACCGATCAAATCCTGAACGAAGGGTATCTCACCTCCGATCTGGCGCCGGGAGCGAGCGAGACCATCACTCTCGAGATGACGCCGGAGAGTGGGCTCCCCGCCGGCGCAAGCAAGACCGTGACGGTGATGGCCTTCCTGGAAGACTTCGACTTCCTCTGGCAAGACGCCGTGGAGGCAGTGACCATCTATTCTCGTGGAGTGCGTCCCGATGCGATGATCAAGCAGACCTCCCAGCCCGACTCGGCCTACAGTACGGACAATGAGTATTACGCCTATGCGAAGGGGGAGCAGATTGAGCAGCAAACGATCGATCCCAGGGAAACAGCCTCCTACCGGGTGAAGATACAGAACGATGGGCTTATCCCGGTCTCATTCGTGGTGAAAATGGAGGAGAGCGAGGAACCGGGATGGTCGGTGGAGTGCCGGGCCGGTTTCTGGCCCATCACCGAACAAGTTTTCAGCGCCGAGGGGTACACCACAGCATTGTTGTCGTCGGGGGACAGCGAGGTCCTCACGCTGAAGATAAGGCCGGGTGACAGCCTGGTGTGCGGGAGCGAGAAGAGCGCCTGGCTGTACGTCTTCCTGGATGGCGATGACACCATGGTCCGCGACTGCGTGCTGGCGGAGACCACGGTACTGCCTGCTCCCGCGCCGACCGTCACCCGCATCATGCCCTATGGAGGACTGAACAACGGGCCTGTCGCTATCACTAACCTCTCCGGTTCCAACTTCCGTCCGGGAGACGAGGTGAAACTGGTCAAGGAGGGAGAGACAGACATTGGGGCCGCCAACGTCACCATCGTCACTTCGTCAAAGATCACATGCACCTTTGATCTGACCGGCAAACCCGCCGGCGCGTGGGATGTCGTGGTCACCGATGACTGTAGTCAAAGCGGGGCCCTGGCCGGAGGTTTCACGATCGTGGAGGCCAGCACGGTCACGCATGACGTGGCCGTGACGGCGCTGACGGCCGCGCCGAATCCCGTCTTCCGGGGCAGGACCGTCACATTCTCCTACACCGTTGAGAACCTGGGCAACGTCCCCGAAAAACAACTGACGGTTCGGTTGACTTACAGTGGTCGAACGCTTGCGCCGCCGCAGACGATCCCCGTCCTCAACCCCGGCCAGCAGCACAACGGGGAGTTCAAACTGAAGATTCAGGCCAGCGCCCCGCCGGGGGAATACCTTTTCACCGTCGAGGTTCTCCCCGTTATCGGAGAAACCGACAGCGGCAACAACAGCCAAACCGTGAAGGTGACAGTGAGGTAGAAATGAGCCACGAACATGAGAGAGTGGTTAAGGGATGAGCTGGTCAACCATGAGCGTGAGCGATTGGTTGTGAGATGAGGCGATGAGCCACGACCAGCCTGCCCCGATCCCTCGACGTGATTTATTCGTCCAGGAGTCCAACACCCCTGGCCGGTCAGGCGGACGAACACGATAGATAACTCGACTGCTGTGATTTGGGTTGAGCCTCGTAAATCGATGAAACCTCCGGGACAGGAAGGGACATTCAGACAGGAACGGTTTGTACGCAAGCCGCCCGAACCGCCCAAACTACCCGCCGCAGTGTGGATCGATCCACCCGCCAACAACAATGACAATGACAACCAACCTACACAATCAAAACGCTACACTAATTCCGTAACGAAGGTGTCCCAGAAGTATTGACAACTTCCGGTGGATGTGACAATAACCCGTGCTGCAAAGGCACATGGTGTGCAGACTTCGATGACCCTGGTCAACCGGGCTGTGCGACCTGTTGCGATAACAGATGTGGTAGAGGGAACCATGGCCAGTGTGGCGAAACAAAGGACACAGGACCTGCCTGCAACTGCAATCATCCTAGTTGCTGCGCTCCCGGAAACAGTGGTTGTTTTCGTTGTAAGTGCAATGGTCTGTTCGGCTGTCACCGCTGTAACGCGTCAAGGAGAAGCAACTGCAACCCCAATAATCTCAATTGTTGCTTCTGTCCAGGTGGTGAAGGTATTTGTAACGACCCCCAGTGTCCTGCGTGACCAGCATGGTTTGAGATACAGACAGGTGAGAGGAGATGCCCACCTCCCACACAGGGCGAGGCACTCGAATGCATGACATGCGGGGAATGTCGCTCGAAAGAAAGTATTGCATCATAACGATACGGAGGGGTGATTGGGAGTGAAGTTGAAGGTGAAGAATTGGGACAAGAATGACAGCGGCAAATCATCAGGGCTTGTTCTGCTTGTTGTCATGTTGACGATTCCTGGGCAGACTATGTGGGGCATCGCTGCCGGCGTCGCGGCAGACTGGCAAACGCGTGCAGATGCCGTCGCAAAGACGTATGTGACACTCATACAGCAGAACAAATTCGCAAGTGCCTATGAACTGCTCTCAGACTCGCACCGTACGAGCGTCACGTTAACCGATTACAAGGGAGCACTGGGAGGCAGCTCTTCGATGCTCCAAGGAAAGATTGTCAAGTGCAGTGTCTTGCCCGTTGCTGTCGATAGAGTCACGGCAAACGTAGTGCTGCAGAGTGACAACAAGGTAACTCCACCTCACTCAATCGAACTGCATCTGATCAAATCTCCGAGTGGAAAATGGAGAATCACTTATGGAGACGAACTGTTGCAGTTCGTCAATGGATTTCGGGCCGAGCAGGTCACAAACACCGTGCAGAAATACGCAGAAGCGTGGCTCAATCATGATTACGACGCCATGTCCGCTCTGTTAGATCGGGAATGTCTGAAAGAAACATACGGTGCGGCGCCATACGCGAACAAACTGCGCGTCAGTTGTGAGAAATGGGAGTCAGAGCGTGCACGATTGGATGGAATTAGCTGCAGTTCTTCCTATGTCCATCATATGCGAACCGGTGAGGCTACTGTTCCGGCGAAGTTCTGCTATACAGACCCAGACAAGCAGCGACGATTCGTACCTTACCTGATTCGGCTACGACAGAACCCTAGTACCCGACGATGGATGATCACTGAATTGCGCCAAACCGATACCTATGAGAGACCACCAGATGTGGACCGCTTGGTTCCTCCTGAACGACTGAAGGCAGAAGCAGAAGCCGTGAGCAAATAGCGATTGCAGGTCTGTGTATTGACAGACCGATCTTCGTTCATTGAATAGGGGGGTAATGAAATATGGCAAACGAGAAGTTGAAAACAAAACGACGGTACATTGAATCGTTGACCGCCCTCGTCATTGCACTTGGAGGGTCGTCGTTTGGAAATGAACCTCTGACCGCAGCAACCCGCGTTCCCTTTCCTGTATACTACTTTCGCGAGGACAACAGCCTTCGCATTGTTCTCAATGGTAAGGCAGGAGACAACGCGACTCTCTCCCGAACAGCAGCTCTCAACGCAATAAGCGATAGAGGTAGAGAGGACAAATTCCACCTCACCTTGCGTGAGGTCTCTCAGGAAGGTTGGCAGACCCAAAAGCCAACGAAGGAAACTCTCGAGGAGACCAAGACGATCTACGGCGACAAGTACTCCATTCCCATCCGCCTGACTTCCGAATCTGCTAACCCGGTTCTGGAATATGACCTCGTTGATTTCCCCGGAGCGCCGTGGCGGGAGGATGGGAAGTGCGGCGCCTGCAAGTGTGATGGCGCGTGCGGTAACGCCTGCACGGTGACGATGCCGTCTCAGTTCGTGAGTGAATCGCTCGATCCTTCACGGTAGGCGGGACTGGAGTATCAGGTGAAACCGACCGTCCTGAAAGCGGGGAAGCCGAACGTGGTTGAGTTGTCGGTAACGGTCAAGTCCACTGATCTTCTGGACAAACCCAATCTCACCTTGAACCTGACCCAGACGATAGCGAAGCCGGTCGCCACCAAGGCCAACGCCGCATCGAAGGATGGTTGCGGCTCGGGGTGTGGCGGAGGTGGTGGGGGATGTAGCGAACATTCGTCCTCCGCGAAGGCCGCGAAGGGCAAGCCATTGTTGAGCCTGAAGGCGTTGCAGTAGGGGAAGGAGTTGAAAGCCGCGTCCGATGGGTGCGGGGGTGGTTGCGGCGGCGGGTGTGGCTCCGGCGATTCCGAGAAAGGGACGCTGACCAAGTCGCTGTCACCCGGCACGGAACGAATCATGCTGAAGATCGCCGTGACGCCAACGCAAGCGGGGAAGATCGAAATCCCCAACGTGTTCCAGATCAGCGGAACGCTCAAGGACAACACCATCCTTCCGAAACTGACCTTGCTCGATGGAAACAAGGCGATCATCCCGGAGGAGCAAATTCGGCGGATGGAGACGACCAGTTTCTCGTTCACTTCGGGGTTGGTCCTAATAGTGAAGCCGTAGTCTGAACCGCAAAGGCGCAAAGGACGCGAAGACATTCCATAATAGCCTCTGCGTTCTTTGCGGTTGGGATGAAATCCTAAAGGAGGCGACTAAGAATGAAATTCC
>Ga0210022_1002337_pt1 | contig 11842 bp, 9 predicted proteins | sample CryGeymeta201520_FD_183984 | JGI IMG/M metagenome (GOLD analysis project Ga0210022, IMG submission 183984) | Groundwater microbial communities from Crystal Geyser aquifers in Utah, USA - Crystal Geyser metaG 2015-20 (SPAdes) (version 2) | ecosystem: Environmental > Aquatic > Deep subsurface >... | reverse complement strand
GTGGTATTGGCTTGTGCGGTTCCTGCGCAACTTCAAAAGGATATAGAAGTTGCGTTGACGGAACTTTTCTAAAAAATAATCAACTTTTCCATCAATCTCAATTACCCGAGCGACAGTGAAGGGTGAAGATGAACGAAGTTCATCGACTATGATTCTGAGAGAGTTTTCAAGATTAAATCGGTTATGTCTATGTTTGCTTCTTTTTGCTCGATGGTGTTGGTTAAGTAAAGTTTGGAATATTTTTTCTTAATTTTTGAAATACCAGCAGGTATCACTCCGTGAGTTATTAGGGCAAGAATTTTTTTTGCCCCAGATTGTTCAGCAAACTCAGCAAATTTCAAAAGGGTGCCTCCGGTCTTAATCATATCATCGGTTACAGCCACAATTTTCCCCTTAAGATTAATTTTTGGTGAAAGAATTTTGACCGAAAAAGAATCGTATCTTTTTTTTCGAAAACCAGAAATTTTAGTCCTTCTTTGACCTCCCTTATCCGGTGATAAAAATAAAATATTCCCGGCGGAAAAATCTTCTTTAGCTTTTTTAATTAAAGAGGGGATAGCCGAAATAGAGATTATCGGGTATTTTTTCACCCATTTTCTTCCGTCAAAATGAGGGTCAATAATATAAATTTTTTTAACTTTGTAATAATTTATTAATTTTTCAATCAAATTTTCAGCCACATTGGTCTCACCTTTTTTAAAGACTTTGTCTTGCATTCCGTAGGGGAAATAAGTGAAAAATATCTCGGGTTTTATATTATTGTCTCTTAAAATTTGTAAAATCAACTCTAATTCAGTTAATCCCTCATTTGGCTTTGGCGCTCCAGAATACAAAACAATAACTCTTGAATCTTGCAGTTTTTTAGCTTTCAAAATTCTCATGTAAATTTCTCCATCTGGGAAATATCTTTTTCCGTCTCTGCTTAGGTCAGGAAAAATAACTTCGAAATTCTTAGCGATTTTTAAAATATTTCTGGCTAATTTCTCAGTCTGAGAAGTTGGAATGATAAAATTTTCCACCCCGTAGAAGAATTTCCAAATAATTTACCTGCCCGAGGGCTTAATTTGGAAATCCTGGTTAATGTTTATATTTTTTACTTTATTTAGAATATCTTGTCCCCGTAAATTATCAACGCCCGAGGGCATTGGAAATTTCTCTACGGGGTTCATCGGTTTTTAAAAGCCTCAAGTAAATCCCGCACCTTACTTAAACGATTAATTATTAAAGTTAACCTAACCGAGAGCTAGTTATAGCATGTAAGGTGCGGGATAAATCTTTTTTCATCTCTAAGGCTGCCTCCCTCGCGGCTAAGTGAAATTCTTCAGGTTTGAACTTGTTGTTATATGGTTCTTTTTTCCACGCAAAAATTATCCCCCTAGCATTATTGACTATTGCTCCCTGGTCATCCTCGTTGAAATTCGGTATTGCCTCTCCCGCTCCACCTCCCTGGGCTCCATAGCCGGGAACCAAAATAATGCTTTTTGGCATTATTTTTCTCAATACTTTTGCTTCGCCAGGATAAGTAGCGCCGACCACTGCCCCAACTATTTGATACCCTCTTTCTCCCTCAGTTCCTGCTCCCCATTTTTGAACCATTTCTCCAACCACTTCATACAGTTTTTTACCATTTTCTAAGACTCTATCTTGAAAATCGCCGGAGGAGGGATTAGAAGTTTTAACTAAAACGAAAATTCCTTTCCCATATTTTATTGCCTCGTCAATAAATGGTTTTACCCCGTCAATCCCAAGGTAGGGATTGCAGGTTATTGCATCAACGTCAAATCCTTCTGGACTAAGGTGTCCCTGAGAATAGGCTTCAGCAGTTGGGCCAATATCATTTCTTTTGGCATCCTCAATTACTATTTTATTTTTCTTTTTCAGATAATTAACAGTATCTTCAAATGCTTTGATTCCTTCTGAGCCGTATTTCTCATAAAAAGCTATCTGGACTTTAAAAGCAGGAACAATATCAAAAGTGGCATCAATTATCATTTTGTTAAAATCAAAAAAAGACCTAGAAATAACCTCTTTTGTCTCTTTATATTTTCTTTCATTTTCTTTTTTAATGAAATCAGGAATATCTTCAATTCTTGGGTCCAGACCAATACAGCTTGGATTTTGAAATTTCTCTATTTCAGCTAATAATCTATCAGCAAAATTTTTCATAGACGAGTGAACGAAGTGAGCTCGTGAGAGATGAGAACAAAGTTCTCATCGAACTAATTTTAGTTTCTTGACCCCATATTTTTCAAACTCTTCTTCGACTTTTTTGGCTATTTCTCCTTTTGGCTTTAATCTTTGATAAGCTAAGGGCAAAAGTTCTAAAGCATTTGACATTTGAAGATAAGGGATACCTTTTTTCTCAACTGCTTCCTTGACGCTTTTTCCATCATCTCTCAATTCCATTCTGTTGGTTAAGCCGATGGCGGCAATTGTTTGAATTTTGGCTTGGGTCAAATGAGCAATTGTTTCAAGTAATGAACTGCCGGTGGTGGTGACATCTTCAAGAATAACCGTTTTACCCTTTGGCTGGCCAAGAAAAAACCTATCTTTTGGTTCGCCATGATCTTTTGGCTTTCCTCTCCCCATCGGAAGAATATGGCTTCCCGAACCATAATTTTTAGATTCTTTTGCCCATTTATATTGGGTGATAATTCCTAACTTTGTTGCTCCTTCGGGAACTCCGTAAAAACAGTCTGGTTGAAATCCTAGGTCTTCAACAAATGCCATAATACAATCTGAAAGTTTATCTAATAAAAAAACATCTTCGGCAACAATTCTCCAATTTACATACCAATGAGAAAGCCTCCCCGATTTTAAAGTAATAGGTTCTTCAAAAAAGCCAACTACCTTGTTTTCCAGAATAAATTGGTTAAATTTTTCCTGATTAAATTTAGCCATCTTTTCTTCACTCATTTTATATCAAGGGTTTTTCGCAGTCAACATCCTAAAGTTACTTTATAGAACCGAGCCAGGGATGCGATTTTTTATTTACCGAGCCCCGCAGTAGCGGGGCGAAGGTGAAGAAGAGGACGAAGTCATCTTCGCCTACCGAGTCCCGCTTTGCGGGACGAAGGTCGAAAAGAGAATGAAATTCTCTTTGAGCTAAAGTTATCCACAATTGATTTTTACTTAAAATTAAACTATAATGAATTAATAATTATGGTAAAGATCAGCTTAAAAACACTCAAAAATCAGGCCCAGAATGAGATAAAAAAGACGACGGAATTGAAGGAATTAAATGAGATTTTCAAAAAATATTTGGGTAAACAAGGAAAGCTTACCCAGATTTTGAGGTCTTTAGAAAAGTTGCCCAAAGCAAAAAGAGTAAAAATTGGCAGAGAGGCAAATGAACTGAAAAATTTTTTGCGGGAGAAAATGGAACAGAAAAAATCCTCCTTCGTTAAAACTACGGAGGACAAGGAAGAGTGGCTCGATATTACTGCCCCCGGAAAGAAACTTGCCTTAGGCCATTTACACCCACTGACTCAGGTCAAAAGAAAAGTTGAGGAAATCTTCCAGACAATGGGATTTTCGGTAGTGGAGGGACCAGATATGGAAACCGAATGGTATAATTTCGATGCCTTGAATATTCCAAAAGACCATCCAGCCCGAGACCTCTGGGACACTTTTTATTTAAAAACCGAGCTTCCGAAGGAAGCGAAGGTGAAGATGAAAACGAAGTTTTCATCGCCTAATGGACTCTTGCTTCGAACCCATACCAGTCCGGTTCAGGTGCGTTATATGGAAAGCCATCAGCCACCTCTTAGAATAATAGTTCCCGGTAATGTTTACAGACATGAAGCTACCGATGCTTCTCACGAATTCCAACTTTATCAAGTTGAGGGATTAATGGTTGATGAAAAAGTTTCAGTTGCCAATTTCAAAGCAATAATCGGAGAATTTTTTTGGAGATTTTTCGGGAAGGATATTAAATTCCGTTTGAGACCCGATTACTTCCCTTTCACTGAGCCATCTTTCGATGTTAGTATAACCTGTTTAGTTTGTGGAGGAAAAGGATGCCCGGTCTGCAAAGAAAGTGGCTGGGTAGAGATGGCTGGCGCCGGAATGGTTCACCCCAATGTTTTTAAAGCCGCTAAATTAATCCCTCACCAACGCTCAAGTTTGGGATGGCAAGGATGGGCATTCGGCTTTGGATTAGATAGATTAGCAATGATGAAGTATAAAATTAATGATGTTAGGTTATTCCGTTCCGGAGATTTACGATTTTTACAACAATTTTAACTATTCGTATATTCGTAACTATTCGTAATTCGTAGGGTTATGGTATTTTCTTATAGTTGGTTACAATCATTTTTCAAGCGAAAATTGCCGGCTCCAGAAAAATTAGCCGAGCTTTTAACTTTGCATTTTGCCGAAGTAGAAGAAGTTAGAAAAGAAGGGAAAGATTTTGCTTTAGATATTGATGTTAAGCCAAACCGAGCCGGAGATTGTTTTTCCCACTCAGGCATTGCCAGAGAGATATCAGCTATAACCGGCTTAATCTATGGAAGTTCAACTTCGATAATTAGGGAAAACAAAAATATAAAAGCTAAAGACTTTGTTCGTGTTGAGGTGGAAGATAAAAACGCTTGTCCACGATATACGGCTAGGGTGGTTACCGATGTTAAAGTTTTTCCCTCACCAAAATGGCTCCAAGAAAGATTAATGGTCTGTGGCTTGCGGCCAATCAACAATATTGTTGATATCGCCAATTATGCAATGTTGGAGACTGGCCAACCCCTCCACGCTTTTGATGGTGAAAAATTAGAAGGCAAAAAAATCATTGTTAGGTTTGCCAAAGAGCGTGAAAAGATTGTTACTTTAGACGAGGAAAAATATGATTTGGATGAGGATATTCTGGTTATTGCCGATGAGAAAAAACCAGTAGCTATCGCTGGAATTAAAGGAGGAAAGATTCCGGAAATTGATAGGAAAACAAAAATTGTTGTTTTAGAGTCGGCTAATTTTAACCCAAGGATTATTCGCCAGGGTTCAAAGAAGTTAGATTTAAAGACCGATGCCTCTCTAAGATTCGAGCATGGAATCGACCCAAATTTAACCGAATTTGCAATAAATCTGGCAGCTTTCTTAATTCAAAAAATTGCCCACCCGCAAGGCGGGTACCCGAAGGTAACTAAAGGTTTAATTGATTTTTACCCCAAAAAAGTTTTACCAAAGAGAATTAGATTAGATTTGAATTATGTAGAAAAATTACTGGGAGTAAAAATTTCCCAAAAAGAAATAAAAAATATCCTCAAAAGATTAGGTTTTAACTGCAATGAGGCTGGGCCTCATTGTGTTGAAGTTTTGGTGCCGACATTGAGATTGGATATTTCCATACCTGAGGATTTGATTGAAGAAGTTGGCAGAATTTATGGCTATCAGAAAATTCCTTCCGCCTTTCCAATGGCGGCTTTGGTTCCGTCAGAAAGAAATTTAGAGATTTTCTGGGAGGACCTCACTAAAAATATTTTAAAGGAAGCTGGCTTTACCGAAGTTTATAATTACTCTTTTGTAAGCGAAAAAGATATCAGTATCTATCAGCTAGATCAGACTAAATCAGCGTTGATAGAAGTGGAAAATCCAATCAGCGTTGAGCAAAAATATTTAAGGCCGAGTTTAATTCCGAATTTATTAAAAAATGTTGAAAAAAATGCTAAGTATGTTAGCGAAATTAAAATTTTTGAATTAGGGAAAATTTTTGAAACACCCAAGAAAGAACAGAGGATACTGACGGGAGTAATTACGGGGGATGCCTTTTACCAAGCCAAAGGAATACTGGACTTACTTTTAAATAAATTGGGAATTAGCAATATCTGGTTCGCTGAGCCTTCGGCTCATCTCACGCCTCACCCCGCCAAGCGGGGCTCGGCGTACGATGAGTATCGAACAGCATCTGAGACAGCTAAAATTTCTTGGTGGCATCCGAAAAAATGCGCAGAGATTAAAATAAAAAATGAGGAAATCGGATTTTTAGGAGAGATTTCTCCCCGGATAACCCTGAGCCTGGATATTCCCTCAAAGGTTGTTGTTTTTGATATTGATTTTGAAAAATTAGAGAAACTTTGTTCGGAAGAGACGATTTACCAACCAGTCTCTCGTTATCCTGCTGCTGTCAGAGATTTAGCAGTTTTAGTGCCGCACGAGACTCGAGTGGAAGAAGTTTTAAATAAAATTGAAACGGTTGGCGGAAAATTAGTTAGCGATATTGACCTCTTTGACATCTACGAGGGAGAGGAAATACCCGGAGGTAAAAAGAATTTGGCCTTTCATATAATTTTTCAGGCAGAAGATCGAACCCTTTCTTCAAAAGAAATTGAGGAGCTCCAAAACAAAATAATTAAAGCTCTGGAAGAAAATCCAGAGTGGGAAGTCCGTAAATAAATATGGCGCCTAAATCTAAAAAAATAAAAAAACAAGAATCTACCTACACAGCTAAGGATATTTACGTATTGGAGGGATTGGAGCCGGTGAGAAGAAGGCCGGCAATGTATATTGGGACCACGGGACCGGAAGGTCTCCATCACTTAGTCTGGGAGTGTGTTGATAATTCTTTAGACGAAGCGATGGCCGGTTTCTGCAAAAATATCGAGGTTACTCTTTTACCTCAAAATCGGGTAAAAACAGTTGATGACGGCCGTGGTATTCCAGTTGAAAAACATCCTCAGACAAAAAAATCGGCTTTGGAAACGGTAATGACCACTTTGCATGCTGGAGCAAAATTTGGAGGTAAGGCCTATCAGGTAGCCGGCGGACTGCATGGAGTTGGGGTTTCGGTGGTTTGCGCTTTGTCTTCTTGGATGAAAGCCGAAGTTTGTCGCAATGGGCAAAGATTCTTTCAGGAATATGCCAAGGGAAAACCAAAAGCCAAGATTAAAAAAGAAGGGAAATGCAAGCAAACCGGAACAGTTGTCATTTTTGAGCCAGACCCAGAGATTTTCAAGGAGATTAAATTTGACCTGAAAAAAATTTTAAATCACTTAAGACAGCAGGCTTATTTAACTAAGGGGGTTAAAATAACTGTCCAGGATCATCGAGGCCCGGAGAAACGGAGCTACACTTTTTACTTTGAAGGAGGCCTTGCTTCTTATGTTAAATATTTGACTCGGGGAGTAACCCCTCGCCATCCAAACATTTTTTATGGCTCGGGGGAAAAAAATGGAATTATTGTTGAGGTCGCTCTTCAATATACCGAGGAATACGAATGTTATGAAGAGTCTTTTGCCAACAACATTTATACCGAGGAGGGCGGCACTCATTTAACCGGTTTTAGAACTGCTTTAACCAGAACCTTTAATGACTATGCGAGAAAAAATGGTCTTTTGAAAGAATCTGAGGAAAATTTTAATGGGGAGGATATCAGAGAAGGGTTAACCGGGACAGTGGCAGTTAAAATAAGAGAACCCCAATTTGAAGGTCAGACAAAAGCTAAATTAGGGAACCCGGAGGTTAAAGTAGCCGTCGAGGCAGTGGTTGGAGAAACCTTAACTGATTTTTTAGAAAGAAATCCTCAAGATGCCCGCTCTATTATTGAGAATTGTTTAATAGTGGCTAAAGCCAGAAAGGCAGCTAAAGTTGCCAGGGAAACAGTTTTAAGAAAAGGGATTTTGGAAGGTCTGGCTTTACCAGGAAAATTGGCTGATTGCTCTTCGAGAAAGCCCGAAGAGTCAGAATTGTATATTGTTGAAGGCGAGAGTGCCGGCGGAAGCTCAAGGCAAGCCAGAGATAGACACTTCCAAGCCATCTTGCCTTTGCGAGGGAAAATCTTAAATGTTGAGCGGGCTCGTCTTGATAAAATTTTATCCTCAAAAGAAATTAAAGCTTTAATCATTGCCCTGGGAACAGCTATTGCCGAAGATTTTAATATTAATAAGGCGAGATATCAGAGGATAATAATAATGTGCGATGCGGATTCAGACGGAAATCACATTAGAACCTTGCTTTTGACCCTTTTTTTCCGCTATTTCAAGCCGGTAATTGAAAGAGGCTATCTTTACATTGCCCAGCCCCCTCTCTATAAAATTCAAGTTGGAAAACAAATCGAATATGCCCATACTGAAGAAGATAAAGCCGAGATTTTAAACTCGGCAAGAAAACAAAAAGTTTTCTCTCCCTCTATTCAGAGATATAAAGGTTTGGGAGAGATGAATGCCTCTGAGCTTTGGGAAACAACTATGAATCCAGAAAATAGGGTTTTGCTTCAGGTTAATATTGAAAATGCCAAAGAGGCAGACAGAATTTTCGATATCTTGATGGGAGACGAAGTTTTACCCCGCAAAAAGTTTATTCAAACACATGCCAAGAAAGTCAAAAATTTAGATATATAGATATATAGATATATAGTTCTTGGCATGTTGAAAAGAGCTTTAGCTCTTTGAACACACGCAAAAAAGGGTTAGAAACCTTGACCCCGTAGTGAATTTTTGACCTTTTTCTTTCAGAAAAACCGAATATCGCGAAGCCCCGTAGAAGAATTTTGAAACATTTTTCTTTAGAAAAATTAATTAGCGAAGCTATTCAAAATTTCTCTACGGGGCGAAGCGAGTCAAAAATCTACTACGGGGTTGACATCTAAATTTCAGTCGGCTATCATAAACTCGATGGCCGTCGAGGCCATTTTAAAATCGACGGAGTCGACTTATAACGCAGCGTTAAAATAAATTCAGGCGAAGAGGATTTCGTCCTCTTCTTCACCTTCGCCCCGCCCTTTCTAAAAGAAAGGAAAGGGCGGGGCTCGCTATATGAAAGTTTTTACTAAAATTACAACTTTTCTCAAAGAAGTCAGGTTGGAGATGAAAAAAGTTAATTGGCCCTCCAGGCAAGAAACTGTCAGAAAGACTCTGGTTGTTATTGGAATTTCAGTAGCCATCGCCATCTTCTTAGGCGCCATCGATTTTGTTCTCACAACCTTATTAAATCGATTTATATTAAGATAAAACATCCCACATCGGAAGGGGGTCGGGGAAACCCTTCGGTTTCCCCGTGTAGGAAAACAGGCTTTCGTCGAAGGCGAAAACGTTAGAAACCGTGGGTTTCTAAAGAGCGAGCCCGAAGCGAGCGACTAACTTTGTATTACCACTACTATGCCTAAACAACAATTACCTCAACAAAAGAATTGGTATGTCATTCACACTTACTCCGGCTATGAAGATGCGGTAGCTAAGGCCCTAAAACAAAGGGCGGAGTCTTTGGAGATGGAAGATAAAATTTTCAATGTTATTGTCCCGAAAGAGAAAAAGATTAAAATAAAAGATGGGAAAAGGAAAGTGGCGGAAGAAAAAGTTTATCCCGGCTATGTTTTAGTGGAAATGATTGTTACCGATGATTCCTGGTACGTGGTGAGGAACACCCCGAATGTTACTGGCTTTGTTGGAGCTGGCACCACTCCGGTTCCTGTCTCAAAAGAGGAGATTGATAACCTGATGAAAAGAATGGGGGTGGAGGAACCCCAGTATAAGATTGAAGCCAAAATGGGGGATTTAGTAAAAATTACCGACGGTCCCTTTAAAGATTTTGATGGTAAAGTTTCTGAAATCGACGAAGAAAGGGGTAAGGTGAAGGTTCTGGTAAACATGTTTGGAAGAGACACGCCTGTTGAGCTAGACTCGTTACAAATTAAAAAGATATAAGTTTATTCGTATATTCGTAATAATTCGTAATTCGTAGGGATATGAAAAAAGTAAAGGCAATTATAAAATTACAAATTCCAGCCGGACAGGCTACTCCGGCCCCACCTGTGGGTCCGTCTTTGGCTCAGCACGGTTTAAACATTGGCGAATTTTGCCAGAAATTTAATGAACTAACCAAAAGTCAAATGGGCTGGACTCTTTCCGTAGAAATTACGGTTTATGAAAATAGAACCTATGATTTAAAGATAAAACAACCTCCTGCTTCCGAATTGTTGAAAAAAGCGGCGGGGATTGAAAAAGGTTCCGGCGAGCCCCAAAAAACCAAAGTTGGCAAAATTACCAAAGCCCAATTGAGAGAGATTGCCGAGAAAAAAAAGACTGATTTAAACACTGAGGATGTAGAAAAAGCAATGAAAATCATCGAAGGCACCGCCAAACAAATGGGCATCGAGATTGAAAAATGATATCATAAATAAGCGATGCCACTATGATACTTTCTGACCGCGATATAAAAAAATATCTCAAATTAGGGAAAATTAAGATAAAGCCCAAGCCAATTTTTAAAGAACAGCTAGGACCCTGCTCTATGGATTTACATTTGGGCAATGTTTTCAAAACCTTTAAACCCGCCCCTTATCCTTACTTAGATATTAAAAGAAGTATTGACTTCGAGGAGTTTATGGAAGAAATAGTAATCAAAGATGGAGACCCATTTATTTTACAACCGAAATCTTTTGTTTTAACCGTCACTAAAGAAGAATTTTCTATTGATGATGATTTAATGGCTCGGCTTGATGGAAGAAGTTCTCTGGGTAGATTAGGGATAGTGGTTCATTTGACCGCCGCTAGATTTGATCCCGGCTGGCAAGGAAAGGCAGTAATGGAACTAGGGAATATGGGAATAATGCCGGTTGTTTTATATGCCGGGGTAACCAGAATTTGTGCTTTGACTTTTGAAACTCTTTCCAGCCCAGCTGAAATCCCTTATTTAAAACAAAAAGATCACAAATACGCTAAACCAAAATCTCCTCAGGCAAGCAAATTAAATCAAGAAATTAAAACCCGGAAGAGTTAATTATGGCTCCTCTTTTGACCTCGGATTTAAAAGTTAAATTCTTAGGAATTACCCCAGTCTTTAACGACAAGACTGGTATTTTAAATCCACAAGAAATTGCTGCTTTTTCCGCCCTTTTGACCTTTAAAGGGAAATCGATAAAAAACCTTTTAAAAGATACTTTAAAAAAGGGAGAAAATCTGGAAGAAAGAGTTGGTAAAATTTTACAAAAATCTTCACTCATTGGCCATGCTTCAGTCGCAACCACGCCCTCTCTCTGCCTAAATTATGAGGGAAGTAAATTTTTAGATTCAGCCCTAACCGGTATTGTTTTTTCTTCTTCTTTAGTTTCATCTGGCAGGCGAACCAAAACCAGCGAAAAAGACATCGTTTACCCCAATCGAATTTTCAAAAATAAAAAGGCAAGAAAAATCTACCAGGCCATTTCAGAAAGAATTATAAAATTTTTCAATTTCCTTTTATCCCAAGGAATTCAAAAAGACGAAGCAAGTAAAATCTTACAATACGGAATTTATAGCACTGGCATAATTCAACTGCCAATTGAGACGATCATCGGGCTAAAAAGAGAGTGGATATCAGAAAAAGAGTGGATGCCAGAAGAAATAGGACTTCTATCCAAAAAAATAGAGAAAGAGGCAAAAAAAATGGGAGTTGACTTATTATATGCTACCAGAGAAGCCGCCCCGAGAAATGTTTATCCTTATCCAAATATTTTTAAAAATCCAAAAAACCAAAATTTAGTTAGAGGGCTTAGGTCTACCGAAAAATTAATTGATGGCTCAAAACTGATTTCAATTGATGTGGCAATACCTCAGACCTTGGAGAAAAAACTGGCAAATTTAGAAAAAAAGAGAAAAGCCACATTTTCTTCTTTAAAGCAAATTAAGAAAGAGTGGATGAATCTTCTATCTTCGCTTCAAGAAATTTTCAGGGACTATAATTTGGCTTTAAAAATTAAGGTTTTGTCTTCTATTCCTTGGCGGGTCTGGGGAGAAAAAAAGAGACATCGAACCTGTCCCCAAATTGTAGAATCAATTTATTATTGTATTGAAAGAACAGCAAAGCAGTTTAAAAAATTTAAAAAACAAATTAAGCAAAAGAAAATCAATGAGGCATTAGTCAAAGAAATTGAAGA
>Ga0210022_1002334_pt1 | contig 11864 bp, 9 predicted proteins | sample CryGeymeta201520_FD_183984 | JGI IMG/M metagenome (GOLD analysis project Ga0210022, IMG submission 183984) | Groundwater microbial communities from Crystal Geyser aquifers in Utah, USA - Crystal Geyser metaG 2015-20 (SPAdes) (version 2) | ecosystem: Environmental > Aquatic > Deep subsurface >... | reverse complement strand
GGGAGTCCATTGGCCGTGACGGTGGCGGTGAGGTTGGCGGAGTGCTCGCCATCGGCCTGCACTTGTTCCACGTCGGAATACACCTCAATGGCGTAGGTCACGTTGTCGGGGTCGCCGAAGTCCACCGCGATGATTCTGCCGGAGTTGGCGACATTGGAGTTGTCGGTGTTGGCGGTGACAATGTGGTCGTCTCCGGCAACGCTGGAGACGGTGAACTCGGCCAGCGCCGCGCCCGCGGCGTCGGTGTTGGTTGTCGTCGACGCGGTGTGGTTTGCTCCGAATCCCGCATCCGCTGCCGCGTTCTGCGGTTCGGGGTCCTGATGATTGAACGTGACAGGGACGCCCGCGAGGTTGTCACCCCCGTTGTTGGCCACCGCGGCCTCGATGACGGTTGAGGTTCCTTTCGGCACGGCGATCGTGGTTGTGGCATCGGGGTTGGTGATGGTGACGGCGTTGGCTTCGACGTTGCCGCTCCACTCCGACTCCCAGTTCGGATCATACGGACCTCCGCCTCCGCCGCTGGCGAGGGGCCAGCGTTTGCCTTTCACTCTGACGGTGTAGTGCTGTTTATTCACCGGCGTCTGCCAGACGTGGCTTCTAATATAGCCGAATTGTACATCATTCTCGGCAATCCAGTCATCCCCCACGTTCGGCACAATCCATTCGAGGCTGGCGCGCTCGTATTTCCACTGGGCGCTGTAGAGCCACGTCGCGTCGGCGGAAGTGATGCCCAGGTCTATCCCAAACCGATACCGCGCTCCGTCGGCTAGAACATCGGACGCCAGATTCGCCTCTTTGGGACGCAGAGTGAACGTCCTGTGAACCGGAACCTGAGCCAGTGCTTGACCAGCCAACAGGAACAGCAAAAACGATGACCTATAGACCCCGCGGAGTCCCACGATTGCCTCGCAGGCAGAATTACTGGTCGCGAACTCAGGTCGGGAACACGAGCGTAAAGATCGTCCCTTTACCGACCTCGCTGGCAACTTCCACCGTTCCTCCGTGGAGCTCAACGAGGTGCTTCACGATCGACAACCCCAGTCCCGTGCCCCCCATCTCCCGGGAACGCGCCTTGTCGACCCGATAGAAGCGCTCGAAGACACGGGGCAAATCGGTGGAGGGGATGCCGATGCCGGTGTCGCGGACCTGGATGCAGATACCGGGCTGTGCGCGTTGTGGCGTCACGCTGTCCGCCGTACCCGCGGTGAACGCTGCGATGGTGATCCCCCCCTCGGCAGGAGTGTACTTGATGGCGTTGTCGATCAGATTGACCAGCATTTGCTGCAAAGCATCGGCGTCGGCCAGCACGTCGAGTGCTTGTTCCGCATCGATTTCGACACGCAGGGACTTGTCCCGAATCTGAGGCTGGAGCTTCTGCACGACTCTCTCAATCTCGGATCGGATCCCGATGGTCATTTTACAAATCTCGCGTTTCCCGGAGTCCATCGTGGAAATGGTGAGGAGGTCGTTCAGCAACGTGCTCAGCCGAATCGACTCGCTGTGGATCGTGTTCAGGAACCGGTCAGAGGCCTCGGGGTCGTCCTTGGCCCCCATGAGAAGCGTTTCCACCATGGCTCGAATGGACGCCACTGGAGTCCTCAATTCATGGCTGACATTGGCGACGAAGTCCTTGCGGTTGCCCTCCAGTTTGCGTATCTCTGTGAGATCGTGCAGCACCACCACCGTGCCTCTAATGGCACCAGGGTCCGTGCGGATGGGAGCGATGTAGCAGTCCAAGATTCGGTTTCGAGGCTGGAGGAGCTGAATCTCCGCCGTGTTCGTGGTCTCATGAGAAAGTGTGTGCGCGATCAAGTGACTCAAGTCATAGTGCAGCGTGGACTCCGCCAGAGTCTTACCCAGAGCTTCTTCCCTGCCTACGCCAAATATCTCTTCTGCGGATTGGTTGAAGAGAAGCGCCTCACCTTTGGGATTTGTGACGATGATTCCGTCGGCCATTCGGGAGAGTATGGTCTCATCTTTGGACGCGTCACGCTCCATATCCTCAAGCATTCCACCGACGTGGGAGGCCATGCTGTTGAATGCCGCCGCAAGCTGCCCAACTTCGTCACTCGTCCTGATATCTACGCGCTGCCGCAGGTCGCCTCGCGCCATCTCGCTTGCAGCGCGGGTGATCTGTGTGATGGGGGCAACGATCGACCCGGCGAGATAAAAACTGAGGATTGCCCCGATGAGAACAATGGCGAGACCACCGACAACCACCCTCCGGTAGAGATCCCGCGTGGAGGACGTACCATGCGGAAGCCGAACAGCAAAGCGCAGCACCCGAACCGGAGGCGCTGATGGGGGTAGCGCGATTGCGGCGTACAGCATGGATGCTTGTGGGGCGTGGCTGAACCAAACACTCCGGCCCTGACCCGCATGAAGTGCCTGCTGTATCTCGGGGCACTGCAGTTGATTCTCCACGCGAGCGGCGTCGGAGTGGCTGTCGGCCAGCACGGTGCCATCGGCTGAGATCAGCGTCACGCGTGCCTGAACAAGTCGTCCCACCCGGTCGCAGATTTCTTGCGAATCGACATGCTCCCCTGAGTTCGCCAGCAGGTACTCACGGGCCAACTGCAACTCCTGAGAGAGTCCGGCGGAGATCGTGTTGACGGTATGCTCCTGCAGCCGATGCCCCAACCATACAGCCAGAGTCGACAAAGCCACAACCATCAGAGCGACGTAGCTGAGCGTGATCTTCCAACGTATGGAGCGAGGCTTCTTCATGGTATCTATGCGCGGGTGCGTCCCGGATTAACGGGAATGGGTCTTCCGTAGGATAAAGCTCCAGCTTTGTCCGTTGTCCATCCCATTATGTAGCCGAGGACGGACAAAGCTGGAGCTTTATCCTACGGAAAGCCCGTTAATCCGGGACGCACCCTCTATGCGGCGTGAACGAGAGGCAGGGCCTTAGCCCCATCTTCCGCTTTAGCGGTTTGCTGTTACTTCGATCTTCATAGCGGCGGTCAGAGTCTGTTGGTTGGTTAGATTCGTATTCATGTCAGTGAGCAGAGAATCTGAGTTTCAGCGGTCAGGTTTGCCGAGGTTGGTCGGCTCCAGAGTGTCCCACCGCGGTGCAGACGCGGGGATGCCTCATAGACTGGCAAGCGTTGCCGTGGGCAGACCGATCCCCAAGGCCGCCAGCAGCGATTTCTGTTGCGCCGACGGTTCTTCGCGGACTCGCAGAGTCCGACAAAAGCCAGGCTTCTCCTTCACCGATAAGGCAAATCTTATGAGCACAATAATCGCCAAAACCTTCCAGCACTTTGCGACCCGTCCACCGCGTTCCCGTCGCGCGTCGGTACAGCACTTCAATGAGACTGTACACCATCAGCGCAATCACATACAGATACATCGGACTCACAGAGTCCGCGAAGAGCCTCGATCCGTTTATCGTCCTGCAACCACACTGGACGCAATACCAAGTCCGTCTTCATATTCCGATGTCGGCTCTCCACCCAATGCTGTTCTTTGTGCCAGCCAAACACCGTCTCTGCGTCCTCGTCCCACAGGTCCGTCACCACCACGTATTTCCCATCCAGCTTCTCCCGTTCCGCAAGCGCCTCTTCGTCCCGCCACCAGCGCAAACTCAACTGACCGTCTTCCCCCGATACTTCATAATGAACATACTGTCCGAAGGGTGGTTTCAGGGCCGCTGTGACCTGCTGCTGCACGTACTCGCGCCGCGCATAGCGACGCTGGTTCAGGTAACCGCGAATCTGCATCAAACGGTCCTCGATCTTCTGCAGGGCTTTCTCCCGTCCCTCCCGGTCATCCCTGGTTTTCCGCTCACTGCGAATAATCAAGGCTCGCACCAGCAACTCGTTCGCCGCAAGGCCTTTCGGAGGTTTCAGGGCCAAGGTGCGTTCCGCCATCCAGTAAGGGTTCTTCGGGTCATGTTGGCTGTGATACTTCAGAAGATGAAACTCGGCGTCTGGCGCCGCTTCGATCCAACCCGCCGGCACGAGCTGGCGGCTCAGCGGGCTGACAAAATGATGTCCCTTCCGGCGCAAACCCCACAGATTCTCAAAGGTGGCGAAAATCCGATCAGTGACAAAGAGCTGACTGTCTCCCCCGAGCAAACGGCTCACCTGGTCGACGGCCGCGGGGAAGGTGCCAATGCCATTCTCGTTGCCGGGAAGAGGCTTGCCCCAGACGACAAGACCCTCCGGTCCTACGACGTCCAACCCGACATTGATCTGTTTATCCTGACTCCCTTGCGAGTTGTATCCGTGGGTAATCGTCTCGCTGCCCTCATATTCGCCGGCGAACAACACCGAGGTCAGGTCATGGTGGACCGCGCCTACCACCGGCTCAAAGTGACTCAGCAGATTCAACGACACCGTCTGCAGCGCCTCTCCCGCATGGGGCAGAAAGGCGTCTAGGGCATCCCCCATCCGATCATCATTGAAGTGGGAACTCTCGACTCCGTAACACAAAGCCAGACCGGAGCGATCCATCCATGCGTCCAAGTGATACAACGGAACCCGCTTCTTCCCCAGACTATCGACAATATGGGCGACCAGAGCTTCCAGCGCCTGACCGTGAGTCAAGTGCCGTTGGCGCTGCATGGGGACCTCTTCATCCACCACCCGCCGCAAACCCAAGATCCGCAACAGCGGCAGGACCAGGGGCGACCGACCCAGGTTCCTCCGATCCGTCACTCGAACGCGTTCCGCGAACTGACTCGCCTTCTCCGATGCAAACCAAGGTGCCATGATGACTTCGTCTCTTGCTACGTTGATTGCTACCACCGTAAACTGGGGAATTCTCCACCCACTTTACCGGTTCGCTCTTTGCCTGTATATTTTGACTGTTTTTCATACCCAACACAAATCGCTTAAAGCGGAAGATGGGCTTAGCGAGCCCTCTCGAACCGGTACCCAACGCCTCGCACGGTAGCTATCTGCGTGGGGTTTCCGGGATTCCTCTCGATCTTCTGGCGCAACCACCGGATGTGTACGTCAACCGTGTGGGGCTCGCAAAAGGCATCCTCTCCCCACACCCTGTCCAGAATCACATCGCGGGAAAAGGCGCGTCCGGGGTTGGCGACAAGCAGTTCCAGGAGGCTGAACTCCCGGGGTGCCAACTCCACCGCCTTGCCGCGAACCTCCACCGTGTGCGCGGCGAGGTCCATCTTCACGTCGCCCGCCTCCAGAACTTCCCCCGTTGCTTCCCGCTGGTCTGCGCGGCGTAGAACCGACTTGACGCGTGCGATCAACTCTCGCATGCCGAAGGGCTTGGTCACGTAGTCGTCCGCTCCCATTTCGAGACCAACGACCTTGTCAACTTCCTCCGATTTCGCCGTCAGCATGATGATGGGAATGGCCGCCTCGCGGCGGAGAATGCGACAGACCTCCATGCCGTCTATGCCCGGCAGCATGAGGTCCAGGATAATGAGGTCCGGGCGCTGGGTTCTGGCTTCACTCAACCCCGTCTCGCCGTCCGCGGCCCGCAACACCTCGAATCCTTCTTTCTCCAGCGCATATTGCACAGAGTCGAGGATGGGGCGTTCGTCTTCAACGATCAGGATCTTTCGTGCCATTCCTTCCTCCATCGTCCCGGTTTGCCATCTATGGTTACGCATTGTAGAGAGGTCAGCGAGGCTGAGTCAAGTCTTCGACTGCCCATTCACCTTCCTTAATGAAACCTTAATTCGTCCCTGACATGCCCTTGATTAATCCTGCGTATACTACCCACTCGACAGGCAACGTTGGTGCCCAATGGATTTTGACCCGATCTTGATCTTCTGGTGACCTGACCTTGATTGTTGACTGGTAGACTGTCTGGTGGCGAGAACAGAGCGTGTAGAAACTCGAGCGAAAAGGACAACCGAACATGGCAACGTTGACAATGGCTTCACTGGAAGATCTGATCACGACCGGGCAATACCAACTGCCGTAGGACACAACAGAGACGAGAGGGGGTGAGGAAGCAAGAGCATGTTAGTTTGTGGTTCCCGTCGGTATTGTCGAGGAGACTGCTCCGTCTTCCTCGGGTGAAGGGAACGTGGAGACTTCCGCCGAGCGATGGACAGACCTCGGCAACAGGTGGGAACAGTTAGTCAAGAAACCCGGTGCGGTGAATCGCACCAAAACACTTCCAAAAGAAAGTAGGGGCAAGTAACCGAACAATGAAATACAGAGCGTTAGTTGTCACGTTGCTGGCAGCCATCATGGTCGCGCCAGCATTCGCTCAACAGCCCAACGTTGAGCAACTGATGAAAGAGCTCGAGAACCTGCGCAAGCGGGTGGACGAGCTTGAGAAGATGAAGAACGAAGACTTTCCCAAGGTCAAGGAGGAGACAGCCAAGCTGAGCAAATCCGCCAAGGACCTGGAGAAGAAAGCCAAGGAGCTCCAGATTTCCGGAGACGTCCGCTTCCGTTACGACCACCAGGAGAACTTGCTGGCGGGAGCCACCGATCGCGGTCGGGAACGGGTCCGCCTTCGGATGAAGGGCGCCAAGAAAGTCGATAACTACATCGACTTTGGCATGATGTTGGCCACCGCTGCCGATCCCATCTCCGACAACCAGACACTGGAGAGCATCGGTCAGGACTTCGGTATCTATTTGGACCAAGCCTTCATCGGGTACTCTCCCAATGGTCAAAGGTCCCGGCTGGTGGGCGGCGTGATCCCCAATCCGTTCATGTCCACCGAAATGATCTGGGACAGCGACTACAACTTCCCCGGACTGGCACTCTCCCATGCGCTCAAACAGGAGACTGAAGAAAGCCCCGGAGAGGTGAAGGTGGTCCTGGGACAGTTCGTGGTGGACGAAGAGGGCAATAACGCTGACGCACGTCTAACTGCTATCCAGCTCCAGGGAAAGAACTCGCGGGTGGGGCTTTCCGGCGCCGTCAGCTACTACAAGTACAGCAGCACGCTGGATCCTGGAGATGTCCCGGGCGGAGCGCGTGGGAATGTGACCGATGACGTCGCGGCTCCCGCCACTGCCTTCGTGTCCGGATTTGCGCCGTTGGACTTCATCGTTAAGTGGGACCTCCCGCAGCCGGAAGGCAAGCTCCCCATCGGCCTGACACTGAATTACGTCACGAACACGGATGCTGACGACCTGAACAAAGGTTGGTCGATCCAGGCGGCCTTCAACAAGAAGCCGTCCAGGAAGAACGACTGGCAACTCCTCACCCAGAGTACCGTAACGTCGAGGCGGACGCCACGCTGGCAGCCTTTGCCGATTCAGACTGGGAGCAAAGCGGAGGAGCCGGCAATGGCACCAACGTCAAGGGCTTCGAAGCGGAGTACGTTCGTATGCTCTCCGACAAAGTCCAGGGCGCCGTTTCCTTATTCCATATTAAGCCGGAAGACGGAAGCAACGAGACATCCGACCGGTTCTTCATCGATTTCTCGACGAAGTTCTGAGGCCACACACCGATGGCGGGTGGGAGCCGAAGGACTGACTTCGGTTCCTACCGCCACGGCAACTGTGGAGTGGACAAATCACACAGGAAGGAGAACACGAGGTGAAAAAACAAGTCAACAAAGCGCGATGGATGAGGCTGAACCGAATCGGCTCAGCCGTGCTCGGGGCGGCAATGACCCTGATGGCCACCAGGAGTCTGCTTGCCGCTCCCAAGAACGTGATAGTCATTGTAGCCGAGGGGCTGGACGCGCCGCAATGCGCTCTGGGCGCGGACTACGCGAAGGTCGCCTATGAGGAGGACCTTCAGACGGCATCGCTTCTGCAGAGCGACCCCGGACACGCATTCAGCGGCGTCCCCATGCTGAAGGGGCTCCTCCAGAAAGCTAACGGCAAAGGCTACACCACAGGTCTGGTGACGACCGACGACGTCGTCTCCGGCATTGCTCGATTCTATGACGTTCCCCTGAAGGGCGAGAGGGCTGGTCCTGCCGATGTCGAGAACGTGCTGAAGACGAGCGCGAATCTCGTCCTCGGTGGAGGATGGGGTTACTTCGCGCAGAAGTCCAAGCCTAAGAGCCTTCGCAACGATGAACTTGACATGCTGGTGGAGGCTCGTTCCGCAGGCTGGAAGACACTGATGACCCCGGAGGACCTGTTTGCCCTCCCTGCTGGCGCCAAGGCCCTGGGACTGTTTAGCGACAAAGGTCTCAAGTACGCCCTGGACACAGATCCCATGAAAGCGCCGACCTTTTTCGAGTTGGTTGACAGCGCAATGACCCACCTCGGATCCGGTTCCTTTCTCGTGATCCACAACCACCTGATTGCCAAGGCGTGCAAGGAAAAGGACCCCGCCGCGTTGGTGGAAGAGGTCCGCGAGTTGGACGCGGTCATCGCCCATGTGATGGAAACCGCCAAGGTGAAACCGGACACACTCGCTGTCGTGGTTTCAAGCCCGGCGGCGAACAACCCCGTGTTCTCGTCTGGAGCAGATCGGGACGAGTCACTCTACACGATCAAGTCACTGCCCCTGTCTCTTTCCAGCGGGTCCAAGAAGGCCGCCGAGATTGGGGTCAATCAGTGGATTGAGGAACACTACGTGAACTTCAGAGTCACTCCTGACCAGCAGGGCGGCGTCGGAACAGACCCTGCGAAAATCATGGACCTGTTCGTCTCGGTTTTCGGCGGGATGACCAACGTCTCGTGGGAGAAGAGCAGCGGGGGCAGCGTCGTTGTGCGTGGCGCGGGCACCGGCTGGGATGACCTGAAATCCGCGACGGACGCGGCTTCCCTTGAGAGCAAGTTAGCGGCGCTGACCCCGTAATTGCAGACGGAAAGGATACAACCCGTAGGACAGACAGTCTCGGACGGTTTCCGAGAGCAACAAATCACAGAAAGAAGATGGAGGTAGAGATGAATCGATTGTGGAAGGGAATTTGCGCCCTGACTATTGTTGGCGCAACGATGGGAAATCAGATCGCCGACGCGGCCGGTCGCATCACCGTCAAGGGATCCGATACTCTCGTGATCCTCGCCCAGAGGTGGGCGGAGACGTATATGAAGAAGACCCCGAGAATGAAGATACAGGTCACCGGCGGCGGGTCGGGAACCGGGATCGCCGCTCTGATCAACGGGACCACCGACATCTGCAACTCATCCCGCGCTCTCAAGAACGCCGAAATTACGCGCGTTCAGCAAAGATGGAAGAAGGTTCCCTACGAGACCAAGTGCGCCAAAGACGGAATCACCATCTACGCACACAAGAGCAACCCTGTTCCCAGCCTGACGCTCCAGCAACTCAGCGACATCTATACCGGCAAGGTGAGCAACTGGAAGCAGGTCGGGGGCAAGGACATGAAGATCACCCGCTACAGTCGGGAAAACAACTCCGGGACCTACGTGTTTTTCAAGGAACACGTCATGAAGAAGCAGGACTACCACTCCTCCTGCCAGAACATGCCGGGCACTGCGGCCATTGTGAACGCGGTCGCCAAGGATGCGACAGGCATTGGATACGGAGGCGCTGCGTACGCCAAAGGGATCAAGGTCGTGCCGGTCAAGGCAGACTCGAAGTCTGCCGCCTGCACGCCGACGGCGGCAAATGTCAAGTCGGGCAAGTACCCCATCAGCCGGTACCTCTTCATGTACACCCGCGGCGCGCCCACGGGTGTAGTGAAGAAGTATGTGGACTGGTGTCTGTCCAGCGAAGGTCAGAAAATCGTCAGTCAGGTCGGGTACTTCCCGGTCAAGTAGGGTACACCAGCCCAGAAGTTGGGGAGCGCCAAGGCCGGGCAGCGGTAAGTAAGCTCCGCGCACTTCTCATGTTTCCGCCTTCCGCTTTCATCCTTCATCCTTCCGCCTTCATCCGTTCTTCCGGGTGCTTCTTCAGGTAGCGACGGATGGCCTCGCGCTTCAAACCCTCGTCATCATCGAAACGCACGCCCAACTTCCAGCGGGTGAGATCTCGCGTCCGTAGCACCTTACCGTTTGGGTACTTCAAGGTTCCTGCCATGGATACAGATACATCGGGGGGTAATTGCCCTTGGTACGGCCACCTCGTCTGAACTTTGTGACGTTCCTGGCTGAGTTTGCTCGGCCAAAACCACATTTCGTATCGACCACGAAGTTGACGGAGCCTTGCGCTTATCGCCAACTCCCCATTTGCGAACACATTTTTCGTGGTGATATGAATGTAAGTGATCCGATGCGACTCCAATCCGGGGAACCGGGGGTAGCCCTTGTCGATGGTCCGCTGCAATAGTTCGTCTATTGACGGTGCTGCAATGGGTCGTCCGATCTTGACAAACGTGAAGGGGTGACGTGGGAGAAATGTTGGAGAGTTCATCGAATACACCTTGGCGACGTAATCCACCGACCGCGTTATCGTCTTGATTTCCACGGGCATTTCGTGAATGTTGATGAAGTGGCGCCAATGTGCAAGGTACTGATCGCGAATCACAAATGTCAGAAGACAAAGCCCTGAGATGATCAAAACACCGCGCGCTGCAATGCTTACTGCACCAATGGATCGACTGATTGCTGGATGGCTTGGAGAGCGAATGTCAACTTTCATGTTTGGTACTACGTTAAGAAATGGTATTCAGTGTTTCAGCAATCCCCACTATTCGGGGGTCCAATGAGGCCGAATATGATTCCTGAACCCATAACGGAAGCGGATCATCTCCATAAGCTGTGTCTGCGAATAGCGGTTCAGCAAGCAGTAGTCGGGTGCCGGCCCCCCAGCCTGTGCCAGATCAACAATGTCATCGTAGAATGCACCGGCCCCTTCGCAAGTCACTTCTGGGTTGAGGATTCTCCGGATGTCCAGCACATGGCTGAGTCCCGCTTCCATATAGGCGCGCGTGTTCGGCGGGAAGTTGAAGTAGTCATAGTAGTAGTACTTGCTGTGTTCCATTATATGAAGTTCCTGAAATCCATTGAGGAAATAGTGGTGCTGAATATTCCAGAACTCGTTGTAGTAAACCCCAAGTCCGGATGCCATATCTGGAATCGCCTCATCATCGAGCTTACTATTGATAATGTCGATCAAAGATGGAACAACAGGAACTTCCTCATCAACACCCGACTTGATGGCCTCCCATAAGATACCCGAGGTCTCCCCCACTTTGTTCCCCGTGGGTCCAAGCCATTCGCAAAAGAGCCCCTTGGAACCGGCGGGGATGGTTGGATCGACGGTATAAGTTACTGCAAGGTTGAATCCCTGGATCGTCACCGTCTCAGACTCCAACGTATCCCCGTTAGCCAGCGCCATGACTGCTTTGATTGAGTACTGCCCACCTTGAGTCATGCCAAGGCCATACGAATACGTATCATTGTTCCCCGCGCCCGCGTCGCCAACGTAGGCACCATTTACGAGCACCTTGACTCGCTGCAGTGGGTTGCACGGTGTTGACCTCGCACGAATATTGACTCCCTGAAAACAGGCAATGTCCCACTTCTCATTGTTCCCCGGGTCGATGATTTTGCAGAGCTTGTTCCGGACATCGATCGTCACTTCCGCGTCCTGTCCGGGCTGCATGGTAACAGAGGTGGAGCCGATGACGCAAGTATCGTCATCTTCATCGTAGACGTTGATGGTGTAATCGCCTGGGTACAGGGTGAAAGTGCCGTATCCTTCATAGGTGTCAACGAGATTCTGCCCCGGATGGTCGGGGTCGGGGAGGGTACGGATGGCTTGCACGGTAAGTCCAGTCAGCAGCTTCTCCGGCGTGGTGCCTGCCTCTCTCACTTTGACGGTGAGCTTGCCCTGGTTCTTCAGCGTGAGCATTGCACCTGCCCGTGTGTCACTCTTTCCGGACTTGGCGATGAAGTAGAGCAAGCGCGTTCCGTCGGCATAGACAGGCTGCCCCTTTGCATCTTGAGCCGCGCTATTCCACGGAAGTTTGTACCAGAAGGTGTCATCCGAGAACGCGTCTGATTCGTCCACCACCATTCCGGCATTAGGGAGACTCTCCCCGGATAC
>Ga0210022_1002328_pt1 | contig 11868 bp, 10 predicted proteins | sample CryGeymeta201520_FD_183984 | JGI IMG/M metagenome (GOLD analysis project Ga0210022, IMG submission 183984) | Groundwater microbial communities from Crystal Geyser aquifers in Utah, USA - Crystal Geyser metaG 2015-20 (SPAdes) (version 2) | ecosystem: Environmental > Aquatic > Deep subsurface >... | reverse complement strand
GATTAAGCTGGAATTCATAAATGCCGAAGGCCCAGGGCATCATCTTGAAGAGCTTCATTCCGCCGTAGGATATGCCGAATATCTGCCCCCTCTTCCACATCTCGAAAAGCCTGTCTTTGATGTCGGGAAGAGGCCTCCCGGTGCGCTCGGATATCTGTTCTGGCGTCTCGAATGTGAGTCTGAGTTCGCAGAAAAGCTCCGCATCCTCCGGCCTGAAGATTTTCTTCAATATCTTGATCTCGATGCCGCTTTCCGTGGCCGGGAATCCGTTTGGAAGGGTATCAAGGACCTTAGCAAGTTTGCGGTATATCTCATCCGTCATAGCTTTTTTTATCTCCGTCAGGTTTTGATATTTGATGGGGTAGTGAAATATAGAAGCGAGGGCAAGTCAAGTTATTAATAGCCTGCTTATAATCTGGAGTTTGTATTGCCTGAGGTGAAACGTCATCCTGAAGGCGTAAGGATTGCAGTTCCGTGCCTGTGGGCGATAGTGTCTGAAGGGCTGCGAAGACGCTTACCTCAGTGACGATTTAGCGCTACTTTCCTGATCTTGAACCTCTTGGATTTATATTGGATAATCAAGCACCACACAAAAAAGGAGAATTGAATGGTGGTTCAGAATATCAACAGCATATTCAATCACAGTTGCAAGCACAGGTGGTTCCGCGCGGGTCTTCTTCGATCCGTTACACTCTCATGGAAAAATCTGGTCATGCTAACGACACTTCTAACTGCGGTAACTTTTCTTTCTAACTGTGCCGTTGATCCGGTCACTGGCCGTACCGGTCTTATGCTCATGAGCGAAAATGAGGAGATACAGCTCGGGACAAAAACAGACCAGGAGATAACGAAGGAATACGGCCTATATGATGACAGGGTCTTGACTCAATACATTGCGGATATGGGGCATAGGCTGGGAGCAGTCTCACACCGGCCTCAGCTTCCTTATGAATTCAAGATACTGGATACCTCGACCGTCAACGCATTTGCGGTTCCGGGGGGATTTGTTTACATGACCCGCGGGATACTTGCCTATCTCAACAGCGAAGCGGAGCTTGCCTGCGTAATGGGGCACGAGATCGGACATATCACGGCAAGGCACTCGGCCGAGCAATATAGCCGGGGTCAGCTCGCCCAGATAGGCCTTGCCGCAGGGATGATCATATCGCCCACCTTCGCTAGGCTCGGGGATGTTGCGCAGCTTGGCGTTCAGATGCTTTTTTTGCGCTTCAGCCGCGACAATGAACGGGAGGCGGATGACCTGGGAGTCGAATACGCGAGCAGGGCGGGATATGATGCGGCCCGAATGGGCTCCTTTTTTGAGACACTTGAAAGGATGCACCCTGATAGCGAAAAGGGCGGCCTTCCAGATTGGTTTTCAACGCATCCCAATCCAGAAGACCGGATAGGCGCGGTCCGGAGAAAGGCCGCCGAATGGAGGGAAAACCTGACCCATTCCCCATATACTGTCGGGGAGGAAACATATCTCAAGCGGATTGATGGGCTGATATACGGAGATGATCCCAGGGAAGGGTATGTGGAGGATGGGGTATTCTATCATCCCGTTCTTCGATTTCAGTTCCCTTTGCCTGAGAAATGGCGTCTCGCCAATACGAAGGATTCTCTGAGGATCACAAGCCCGCAAAACGACGCCGCAGTGATTATGGGGATCTCATCTGTGAAGGATTCTCGAGAGGCTGCGGAAATCTTCGTGAAAAAAACCGGCGCTGAGGTCTATTCCTCCGGTGCCGAGAGAGTAAATGGAATGGCGGCCTTCGCCATTACGTGCAGCATAAGAGCGGAAAAGGGAGTCCTCGGAATAAGGGCTTATTTCATAGAAAAGGACGGACGGGTCTATGAATTGATAGGCTTCTCCGCCGCTGGAAGGTTCAAGGGTTATATGCCGTTGTTTGAATCATCCATTGGCGGCTTCAAGGGCCTTTCAGATCCAAAAAAGCTCGATGCGAGACCTGAAAGGATCAGGGTGGTCTCAGCAAAAACCTCAGGGAGTTTAAAGCAGGTGTTAACCTCCCTCGGTGTTCCCCAGGGCAGAGCCAGTGAGATATCCCTGTTGAATGGTAAGCATCCGGAAGACATGGTAACGGCGGGAACCTCTATCAAAATCATTCAGAGATAGCATCATCCTCCCAGGTAAAGCGTTTTTACCTCAGGGTTTGAAAGGAGTTCGGCTCCGGTGCCTGTTATCCTGTTTCGCCCCAGTTCGAGCACATAACCTCTGTGCGATATGGAAAGGGCCTTTCTTGCGTTTTGCTCTACCAGGAGCATGGATGTGCCGGATCGGTTCATCGTAAGGATCTCATCGAATATCATCTCCACCATTATCGGGGAAAGACCGAGTGAAGGCTCATCCAGAAGGCCGAGAAGGGGCTTTAGAACGATGATCCTGCTTAAGGCCAGGATCTGCCTTTCTCCGCCGGAGAGTATCCCGGCAGGCCTGCTGCGCTTGACCCTGATAAAGGGGAATCTTTCGAGGACTTCCTTGATGCCTTTATCCCGTTCTGCTGTATTTTCCATGAGCGAGGAGCCTATCTCAAGATTCTCCAGAACCGTGAGGTTTGGAAAGATGTTGGTCCCCTGCGGCACAAATACCAAACCCATCCTTGCCCGCTCAAGCATGGATGTGCCCGTGACATCTCTTCTATCAAAAAAGACGCGGCCTCCGGAGGGGGAAATCTGACCGACTATTACGCGAAGTAGGGTTGACTTTCCGGCTCCGTTCGGCCCTATGACACATGAAACTGTTCCGCCTTCCTGAGACATGCCAACGCCCTGAAGGATATCCGTTCCGCCGTATCCTGCGGTTATAGCCTCAACTCTTAGAAGCATCTCTTGCCTTTCCCAGATAGGCCTCTATGACTGCTTTGTCCTTTACCGCCTCATGAGGAGATCCCTCAAAAATAAGCCCCCCCGCATCCATAACAAGCACCCTGTCGCAGAGTTCCATGACCAGCGGCATGTTGTGTTCTATCAAGAATACCTGAATCCCCACGCCTGTAAGGCCTCTTATAACCCGAACGAGATCTCTGACTAGAGATGGATTAATGCCTGCTGTCGGTTCATCCAGCATTATGACCCTGGGATCTGCCATAAGTATCCTTCCAAGTTCAAGGAGCCTCTGCTGACCGTAGCTGAGCCTTCCAGCGAGTTCTCCTGCCAGGGGTTGCAGCTTAATTGTATCAAGCACCTCGCGAGCCTTTTGGGCGTTTTTCCTCTCGTCCTTTCTGACTGCACCGGGTCTTAGGAATAACTGCACGAGGCTTTCTCCCCTCTGAAGGGGTGCCGCGGCGATAAGGTTTTCCAGGGTGGAGAGAAAGGGCAAGACCCTTGTGTGCTGGAATGTCCTTAAAAGACCCATCCTGCTTATGAGATGCGGCTTTAGATTCGTTATCTCCCTGTCCTCCAGAAAGACCCTTCCCTTGTCCACGGAATAAAATCCCGTGATCATGTGGAAGAGAGTCGTCTTCCCGCTTCCGTTCGGGCCTACAAGGCCGGTTATCGGCGTCTTTCCCAATTGAAGGCTTACTCCGCATACGGCGCTAAGTCCCCCGAAGCTCTTTGTGACGTTTTCAATTGTTAACATTGTCAGGTCCTGTGCTCCGGTATGATTCCCTCTGGTCTTTTAAGCATGAGGATCACAAGGACTGCGCCGTAGATCATCCCCTGTATAGGTGAAACAAACCTTCCCCAGTCTGTCGGGATGGGAAGAAATCGCAAGAGTTCCTGAAAGAGGATGATGACAAAAGCCCCCAGCACAGGACCGCTAAGGGTCCCCTTGCCGCCCAGCACCACGCAGAGAAGAACCAGGATGGTCTCGTTCAGGCTGAAATCATAGGGACTGATATATGTCACGAAGTGGGCGTAGAGGGCTCCGGCAAGGCCCGCAAAGAGCGATCCCATGGCAACGGCCCTCACCTTGAGAGAAAAGACGTTCTTTCCGAAGGCCCTGGCAACGAACTCATCTTCTCTGACCACCTTGAGTGCCCTGCCGAATGGCGACATTGTAGTCTTTCGCAATATTAGCAAAACCGCAGCCGTGATGGTTACGGTAAAGAAGAAATAGACCGGTATGCCTGAAATTCCGGCCTCTATCCCCAGCGGCCTTGGAATACCGGGAAGACCCATCGGCCCCTTTGTCAGCCATCTCTCGTTAAGGGCAAAAAGCCTTGCAAGCTCGCCGAAGGCCAGGGTCGCAATGCCGAAATAGTCGCCGCTCAGACGTAGCGCCGGCACTGCGAGAAGGGCGCCTGAGGCGGCAGAGCACAGTACCGCAATAGCCATGCTCGCCGCAGGAGAAAAGCCCGCCAGGCTCAAAAGTGCCGATGTGTATGCTCCTATCGCGAAGAACGCCACATGCCCGAAATTGTAGAGGCCTGCGTATCCGAGTTCCAGGTTGAGCGAGGAGGCGAAGATGACATAGATGAGGGCGATCACCAGGATGTGGTATAAATAGTCCATGTTCCTAGCGCATCCCCTTCATGATTGCAAAAATCCCGGTAGGCTTGAAAAGCAGTATGGCTATGATAAGGGCAAATGATATAGCATCCTTGTATCCGGGAGAGAAAAAGGCCACCCCGAGGTTTTCGGCTATGCCGATAAAAAGACCGCCCAAAAGCGCCCCCCATACGTTTCCGGCTCCGCCGAGGAGCACGGCCGCAAATGCCTTCAGGAGGTTTGCTATCCCCATCATGGGCTCAAGGTTCGTGTCTATGGCTATAAGAATGCCTCCGGATGCGGCAAATACCGCGGAGATGATCCAGACCGCTCTTCTGATCTTCTTCATGTCTATTCCCACTATCTCGGCGAGTTCAAGGCTGTCCGCCGCAGCCCTTAGGCCTTTTCCGAGCATGGTGAACCTGAGGAGGCCCCAGACAAAGCCGAGGAATATAACAGCGGCTAAGAACATGGCGATCTGGGTCCGGCTTACTGTTATACCAAAGAAAACAAGCCCCCTCGCTGCCTCGAATCCGAAGCTCTGAAGGTCTGAGCCCCAAAGGAGCCTGAGGCCGTTTCTCAAAAAATAGGAAAGGCCTATGGAGGCGATAAGGAGCGTTATTCCGGTTTTCTTCCTTAAAGGCGCATAGACATAGCGTTCCTGGGTGAGTGCTATCAGGACGGTCAAGGCCACGGCTGGAAAAATGGCAGCGCCAAATGGAATAAGTGCGGAGAAGGCGAGCGTAAGATAAGCGCCCCAGGCGATGAGTTCTCCGTGGGCGAAATTGATGAAGCGAAAAACCCCGTAAACCAGGGTGAGGCCCACGGCAAAAAGCGCATAGACCGCTCCGGCAATAATACCGTTGGTCATGAGCTGCAGGTAGTAGCCGCTCAAGGGATAGCCTCACCCGGGCATGACAGGCTTGGTTTTCTTTCCACGCGCAAGGCCGATCCTATGGCCTGTAGTCTGTTATAATACCCGCCTTGACCGTCCATTTCCCGTAAACGGCTCCAACATCGCCGTTTTCATCAAAGGTCTTGTCTCCTGTAACACCCATATAACCCTTGGCCGCCTCTATGAGCGCGGCGCGGATGTCCTGTGAGGTATATGATTTGGACGCGCGGAGGGCCTTAGCGGTAATATGCACCATGTCATAGTTGTATTCCCCGAAGACGGGAACTTTCTTTTCGGGATACTTTTTGGCCCATACTTCCTTGAAGTGCTTGTACTGAGGGGTTTCCTGGGAGAAGGTGGGATAGGTTCCAATAACTCCCTCCGCGGCTTCACCGGCGAGCTCAACCAGCTTTGGTGATTTGGAAGCGGAGCCCATGAGCCACTGGGTCTTAAGCCCCGTCTCATAGGATTGCTTCAGCATGGTTGCCCCTTCCTTTATATAGGTGAGATTTACGGCTGCCCTGGGCGAGTGCTTCTTGATCCTGAGTATCTCTGTTCGGTAGTCGGTTTTTCCTTCGTCGTGGCTGAACTCATCAATGATCTTTCCCCCGGCCTTTACGAAATTATCCTTAAAGACCCTTCCGAGGCCTACTCCCCAGTCATTGTTGATGTAGGTCAGGACTACCTCCTTGTATCCCAGGGAAACGGCCAGTTCCGCCGCGCCCTTTCCCTGCAGCTCGTCTGAGGGGAAAAGTCTGAAGACATAATCTCCGCACTTGGTTATATCTGCTGCCGCGCTTTCGGCCCCTATAAGGATGGTCTTGTTCTCCTGGGCGATGGGGCACACGGCAAGGAAATTGGAGCTTGCCGCAGGGCCGAAAATGACCGGGAGCTTGTTGACCGTGATGAGTTTCTGGATGGCTGATACAGAGTCCTTGGCCGTTGAGTTATTGTCCTCGTAATGAATCCTCATGGGCTTGCCGTTTATTCCTTCTGCGGCATTGACCTCATCAAGGGCCAGGAGCATGGCCTGCTGAAAGCCCTCTCCATAAACGGCAAGTTTGCCGCTCAGCGGCGTTATTGAACCGACCACGACTTCATCTGCCGCCGGCGCCAAAGCGGCGCACAGCAAAACAACAAGACATACGGCTACTGCTGGCAATCTCTTCATTCAATCATCCTCCTCTTGTTATTTGGATTTCTTTTCCTTCTTGTGTGTCTTTCTCATTGTATCGGAAAGTTCCTTTATCTCGCCCAGATCCTTAACCATTATGGCCCATCCGTACCAATATGCATAGTAGGGATTTACATGGAAGAATGCGCGGTAGATTTTCGCCCGGCTTTTTACATACTCGTTACAGTGAGATTTCCATATAACTGGTCTCAATCAGTAAATGGCTATTTTCATCCTTCGTTGTGCCCCAAAAGGCATGGGGGTTTATATGAAAATACATCGTCATACCGGCGGAGGCTGGTATCCAGGCTTTTATACCTGGATTCCGGATCAAGTCCGGAATGACATGCGGCATTTTCATCCTTCGTTGTGCCCTATCAGGGCATGACGGTTAGTAGAAAAGCTTATTGGGAGCAGTTCCTTTAAACAGGATCAGATTGCACGGATTTAAGGTCATAAGTCAAGACCAGGGTTTGCCTCGAAGGTCATTGTCACTCTTGAGTTCCTGTGCGCTCGCTGTTAAGATGTCTTGAAGCGGCGTGAAAGTTGGTATTGAATGGGATACTGCTATTTACAACGCCCGGGCGTGGGCTGCGCAAATGTGAGAAGATTGATAACCGTGGAAGCTCTGTGAATCAGGTGATCCGGATGAGGCCATGGGAATATGGTGGAGAGAGAACATTATGAACCTTGAGGAGATGGGTGAATTCGGTTTTATCCGCAGAATCTCGCGGGGCTGCATCGTGAGAGCCGAAGGAGTTATAAAGGGAATCGGCGATGACGCCGCCGTTTTTACCCTAGAGGAAAAAGAGGCAGCGCTCGTCACAACAGATCTTCTCGTTGAGGGCATCCATTTTCTCAGGGATTCGATATGCGGATTCGATCTGGGATACAAGGCAATTGCCGCAAACTTGAGCGATATAGCCGCCATGGGCGGTAATGCCCGGGAGGCATTTATCAGCCTTGCAATCCCGCCAACGGTTTCCCTGGAATATCTTGACGGTATCTATGACGGTATGAAGGGACTTGCCGGGGAATTTTCGGTAAACATACTGGGAGGAGACACAACCGCCTCCAAAAGAGACCTTGTTATAAACATTGCGGTAGTTGGTTCCGCGCCCCGGGATGAGGTTCTTTTTAGAGGAGGGGCAAGGGAAGGGGATATCATCTTTGTATCCGGATTCTTGGGGGAGAGCAGGGCAGGACTCCATATAATCCTTGACAGAGATCATGACAGGAGCGAAGCCTTTGAGTCCCTTCTGCTGGCCCACATGCGGCCCCGGCCTCATCTGAGGGAAGGGTGCTTTCTGGCCCATCACGGCGGAGTTACTTCCGCAATGGATGTTAGCGACGGCATAACCTCTGATCTTTGCCATATGACTAAGGCCAGCGGTTTGGGAGCGCTGCTTGATAGCTCTTACATACCCATTACTGATGCCCTGAGGAAGTACTGCGGCCTTTGCGGCCTTGATCCTGTGGAATTTGCCCTTCAGGGAGGAGAGGACTATGTGCTCCTGTTTACGGTTGATCCTCAGAGGGCAGATCAACTTAGCGTTGATTTTGAAAAGGCCTTTGGCGCTCAGATATTCCCGATCGGGGTGATGAAATCAAGGGAAGGAATTGAGGTAAGGGAAGAAGACGGAATGAGAAGGGCGCTCCCACCGCCCGGGTGGAACCATTTCAGGCAAGACTAGCATATTGGCATTTTCTCTCGGCCTGCAAAAAGCTGTTTTTCAACATGTTGTTAAAACTTTCGTATAGTCGGAAGACAGTATCAGCTCAATAATTGGGGGGATGGCTTTGCGCAGACCATGACATGCATACCAGCAATCAGGTTTTGTAGGTGTGCGGCGCAGGGCGCATGGTTTCCGTGCGGCTTAAGCCGCACCTACCCCAGATTCTAAAGTTCATACGGTAGACAGTTGAGCAAGAAGGATAAAGCTAAATGAAACAAATCAGATATTACAGTACCAACAACAAGGCCGAGAGGGCATCCTTTGAGACGGCACTCATGGCAGGGCTCGCATCAAATTATGGTCTCTACATGTTATCGAGGGATGATATACCCCGTCTATCGGACACTGTCATCAAGGCGATGAGTTCCATGTCATACGCGCAGATTGCCTATGAGGTTCTCTTTCCGTTCCTGGGTGAAGAGATACCTGCCGGGAATCTCAGGGAAATGCTTGATGACGCATACGACGATAGAAATATCCCCACGAGCACCCAGCATCTTACAGGCAAGACCCATATCATGTGGCTTACGGCCGGACCTACATATTCCTTTAAGGACTACGCGGCAAGGTTCTTTGCGCGGGTGCTCAATTATTTTCTAGAGAAAAGGGGACTGAGGCGCGTTGTGGCGGTGGCCACAAGCGGGGATACTGGAGGGGCGGTTGCTGATGCCCTTCACGGACTTGAGACAGTTGATAATCTTGTATTTTTTCCGAGGGGCTCCATCACAGAGAGACAGAGGAGGCAGATGACGACCCTTGGTGGAAATGTTTACGCCTTTGAGGTAAACGGCGATTTTGACGTATGCCAGGCCCTTGCCAAGCGGCTTCTGGGGGACAGGAATTTCGCAGAAGAGATATTTGCGGATCCCAGCCGCTTTACATCCGCAAACTCCATAAGCCTGGCGAGGCTTCTGCCGCAGGCTGTTTATCCTTTTTTTGCCTATTCCCGCATGGCCTTCTGCGGTGAGCCCATGATTGCGAGCGTTCCTTCAGGAAACTTCGGCGACATGATGGGGACGGTCATTGCACGGGAGATGGGACTTCCTGTCTCAAAGGTAATCTGCGGGGTCAATGAAAATGATGAATTTCCCGAATTTTTGCGGATTGGCAGATATGTGGTAAAGCCCTCCAGAAAATCGCCCTCATCCGCCATGATAGTTTCCAACCCGAGCAATTTTGCAAGGCTTGTGGATTTATATGGTGGGCATGTCTATGACAGGCGTGATTCCAAGGGGCAGGTCATCGAGCAGGGAGTAATAGACGTCCTGCCCGACCTGGAAGCTATGAGAAAAGACCTTTATTCCCTTTCGGTTTCAAACAATGACCACTATAGGGCCATGAGGGAGGTATATGAGCGTTTCGGAGTGATGATTGAGCCTCATGGCGCGGTTGGATGGAGGGTACTTGATACATTTCTTGGTGGAAGACATGAGCGGCCTGCAGTGATATATGAAACAGCAGATCCCGGAAAATTCCCGGATGACGTGAAGTCAGCAATAGGAATTGAGCCTGAAATGCCAAAGAGAATGGTAATTCAGCGGGATCTACCAGAACGTATCTACAGCATCGAAAAAGAGCCTCTTATGGGCACGGATGGTTCCATGGCCTTAAGCGATGAACAATATAATCAAACAAAATCCTTAATTCATGCTATTTTTTGTTGAAAAATAACTAAAGCTGTGTTAGGTGCTCATGTTCATAAACAAAAACCATTTTATAGGAGAAAGGAGTAGGTTATGAACAAAAGTGATCTCGTTAATGAAGTTTCTAAACTGGTTGGGACCAAGAAGGCTGCACAGGCAGCGGTTGATTGCGTTATTGACACAATCAAGGGCGCACTCAAGAAGGAATCGGTTACTCTCGTTGGTTTTGGCACCTTTAAGGTGGACAAGAGAAAGGCAAGAACCGGGAGAAACCCCAAGACCGGGCAACCCATCAAGATAAAAGCAAAGAAGGTTGCCAAGTTTGTCCCAGGTAAGGCCCTCAGGGACGCTGTTAAGTAGCCTGGTCCAATTACAATACCAACTGGGGAGATGCTCTGCCCTACTCCGGAGACAACTGCTTTAGTGAATCAGAGCTCCCCAGTGAAAAACCTCTGCCGGTCTGTCTAAGACAGGTTGAGTCTTTCTATTTGCCCAAGCGAATAAAGAGTTCCTTCCTTATTACCTCTGACAATATCCTTTTGAAATCATACCGGTGACAAATATGAATCAGAAACACCTTGAGATAATAGCCTCTGAGCTTTCCCTCGGTATCAGGGGCGTTGAATCAACAGCCATGCTGTTATCAGATGGAGCTACAGTGCCCTTTATTTCACGCTACAGAAAGGAGGCCACAGGGAGCCTTGATGAAGTGGCCGTGGCAGCGATCCGCGACAGGCTTGAGCAGCTTGAGGAGCTTGACAAGAGACGCGAAGCTGCCCTCAAGTCCATCAAGGATCAGGGGCTTCTTAACGCCGATATTGAAAAACAGGTGCTTGAAGCCCCTACAATGTCGGTTCTTGAGGATATATATCTTCCTTTCAGGCCTAAGAGAAGAACCAGGGCTACCATTGCAAAAGAAAAGGGCCTCGGTCCATTTGCCGAAAGTATCTTTTCCTATGAATGCGAAGACCCGCTTGCGGCCGCTCAGGGTTTCATAAATCCTGAGAAAGAGTTGCTGAGTGTGGAGGAAGCCCTCTCCGGGGCGAGGGATATTATCGCTGAGAAGGTGAGCGAAGATCAGGAGACCAGATCGCGTCTCAGACGGCTCTTCCAGGAGGAGGGCGTATTTCTTTGCCGGGTGCTTGAGGGAAAGGAGGTCGAAGGCGCAAAGTACAGGGATTATTTCGAGTGGCAGGAGAACGTTATCAGCGCTCCGTCACATCGTATCCTTGCCGTAAGGAGGGGGGAAAAGGAAGGTATCCTCTCGCTCAAGATTGCGCCTCCTGAAGAAAAGGCTATTTCCCTTCTGGAGGGGCTATTCGTTAGAGAGGGACTGCCTGCCGCAGAACAGGTTAGAGAGGCGGTCCACGACGCCTACAGGCGCCTGCTTGCAAGCTCAATGGAAACGGAGATTAGGGCTGAGACAAAAAAAAGGGCAGATCAGGAGGCCATCAATGTCTTCTCAGATAATCTGAGGGAACTCCTGCTTGCGCCGCCCCTCGGCAGTAAGCGTTTGATGGGGATAGACCCCGGCTTCAGGACCGGATGCAAGTTGGTATGCCTTGATCCTCAGGGGAAGCTCATCCACAGTGAGACCATTTATCCTCTTCTTACCGACAAGGGAAGGGATGAGGCGGGTAGGCGTGTCAGAGAACTCTGCGACAATTATAAAATAGAAGCGATAGCGGTGGGAAACGGAACAGGCGGCAGGGAGACCGATGCCTTTCTAAGAGAGCTTTCACTTGGGAGCGACGTATTGATAGTTATGGCCAATGAAAGCGGGGCATCAATATATTCCGCTTCAGAGGCAGCAAGAGAAGAATTTCCGGACAAGGACGTTACCGTCAGGGGGGCTGTCTCCATTGGAAGGAGGCTCATTGATCCTCTGGCCGAACTTGTCAAAATTGAGCCTAAGTCCATAGGCGTTGGCCAATATCAGCACGATGTTGACCAGAAGGCACTAAAAAG
>Ga0210022_1002325_pt1 | contig 11876 bp, 10 predicted proteins | sample CryGeymeta201520_FD_183984 | JGI IMG/M metagenome (GOLD analysis project Ga0210022, IMG submission 183984) | Groundwater microbial communities from Crystal Geyser aquifers in Utah, USA - Crystal Geyser metaG 2015-20 (SPAdes) (version 2) | ecosystem: Environmental > Aquatic > Deep subsurface >... | reverse complement strand
AGCGACCCGTCCGCGTGGACGGCGCTGCTGGATACCACCTCGTCGCCAGTTACCGCACCCTCCAAGATTTACACCTGGGACCTGACCGGCGTTACGGCCAACGAGATTACTTTGCGGCTGTACATGAACAGCAGCTCAGGCGGTCATGCCGACAAGCGCGTCCATCTGCGCCTGAACCTGCCTACCCCGACCCCCACGCTGACCTCCACCCCGACGCCGACGAACACGCCGACGCCGACAGAGACCCCAACGCCGACTTACACACCAACCTTGACCGAGACTCCCACGCCGACGCCGTCCGCCACCCCCACCCTCACGCCCACCCCGACGAACACTCCTACGCCAACCCAAACGCCAATGTAAAATAAGAAAGGAACCCGTTTTCTCTGAGAAAACGGGTTCCTGAAAACTTCGTTTAGCGCGCCGAATTTGGCTTCGTGATAGAATTGAGTTTAGAGTAAAGGAGTAGAGATGACGTTTACAGCCCTACGCGAAAAAGTGACCATCCGGCGCGGTGGCTGGATTAGCTTGCGCTCACGCGCCTTGAAGGCAGGGGCGACAGCGGAAGTAATTGTCCTCGTAGATGCCGCCGATGCTCGTGAATCTGAGCCGGTCTCTGGTACATTGACCGCGGCTGATTTGTTGAATTCGGGCTTGGTGGGTATATGGGCAAAGAAAGATATTGGGGATAGCCTGGAATTCGCGCGTGGCCTGCGCGCAGTGGCTGGAAATGAACCATTGTGAAAACTGTTTCCGTCTCCACACGCTCTAAAGTTCTCAGAGAATTACTGCGATTGGCGCAAGGCGCAGATGTGATTGTGCAATCCTCGGATGGCGCGCGGTTCTTTTTGACGCGGATCACGAGCGCGGACACATTCTACATTGGCGGAGGCGATGACGATTTTGACGCCGAAATTGCCGCCACGCGCAAAAACAGACGGTTGATGAAGTTTCTCGATGAGCGCGGGGGAAAAGCCAAAGGCCATAAAGGGATGCCAATTGGAGAAGTAAGACGGCAATTAAATTCATAGCGCCGCGATCTTACTTTCTAGACAATTCTTCACATCACGGCGCTGCAACCGGCCGCCAGGCAGGATCGAAATCCAGGGCCGGGTCGGTCGTGAGGCGGGCGCGCCCCTTTCAGGAGCGCTTCCTCCTCCGAGATCGTCCCCAGGCGTTCCATGCGCTGGCGCAAGTCTTCACCCGCGATGTAATCCATTACCAGGTATTGGCCTTGCTCGCCGACGACGAAATGGTCGGTGACGCGCGGCAGGTTGGGATGGCGCAGGTTCGCCAGGATGACCGCCTCCAGCCGGAACTGGCGCGCATACTCATCCGTCGTAAAGAAGTTTTCCTTTACGGCTACTTCTACACCCAGGTTTTCGTCTATGGCGCGGTAAACCGAGCCCATCCCTCCCTGGCTGAGAAGGTCAACGATGCGATAACGTTTATGCAGGAGCGCGTCGCGTTCGAGTGTCATCCGCCAGTTTTGCCTGTAGGTTGGTTTACTACTTATCCTTGCCAGCCAGCTTCAACCAGACAAAGACGAGCGGCGCGCCGCCGGTCATCCACGCCCCGATCAGGGCATAACGCAGGTAGCGCAGCGCAAAAGCCAACAACGAAGCGCCTTCCGGGAAGATGGCTTTCAGACCATACCTGATGGCGAGAACGCCGGCCACTCCCAGCAGGTAACGCAAGACAAGCTGCCACCACGCGCCGGAGGTCTTGAATCCGCCCTTGCGATCCAGCCAGACCAGGCCAAGCGCCAGGCCGAAGAATGTCCCGGCGGTGGTCATGCTGCCTTCCATGGTGACCGCGCCGGCAGCATACTCAGCCCAGGCCTGCGGAGGCTGCCAGTTCACGGCTCCCAGCCAGAAGAAGGGGATCAACGGCAGAACAATCAAGACCAACGAAGCCAGGAACGCCAGGAGAATTTGCTGGCCGGGCGAACATTTCTTCAGCCAGGCAGCCAGCGGGTTCCAGAAGCGCACCATCAGCCACAACAGCAAGCCGCCGATGAGCCAGCCGAGCAGCACGTCATGCGGAAAATGGACGCCCAGGTAAAGGCGCGAGAGACCAATGACGAAGATAATGATCGCGGCCGCCAGCCAGGCCCACCATTTACGGATGCCCGCCGCCATGATGCCCCACACGCTGATGGCATTCTGCGCATGGCCGGAGGGGACGCCGAACGAGGTCTCCGCAGCCAGCTCCTTGACCTGGGAACTGTACCAGTATGGACGCGGCGCGTGGAAAACCATCTTGAAGACTTCGTTCAAGCCGCCGCTGATTATCAGGATGAATGCTACCTGAATGCCCAGGCTGGAGTTGATGCACCAGTAGAGCGCCGGCAGGACCAGCATGTAGAACTCCTCCGTCCCCAGGAAGGAGAAAAACTTCATCGGCAGAGTCAGCCAGCCTCCCAGGCCCTGCAAGGCGACGATCCAGTTAATCCCGCCGTTTAAAATGGTTTCCATAGAACACCTCCTTGAGAATTGACGAATATGTGATTCATATTGTACACTCAAAGCATGGAAAACGAGCCTGCGTGTTGGTGGGACTTTCCGGCGGCCGCGGTCTTATTCATCGCTCTGCTCACCTCGGCCGAGCGCCTGGTCGCGGCCGGCTGGACGCCCGGGCTGGAATCCGCCGCCTTCCTGGCCGCCCTCGGCGCCCTGCTGGGCCTGGCGCTTGGAGCAAGCCATTTCAGACGCGGGACGGCAAGCCTGCTGGCGATCGGCTACAGCCTGTTCCTCGTCCTGTGGGTCATCGGGGCGCGACTGTACGATGGGATCGGGTGGGGTGAACGCCTGGTCAGCCTGGGAGGACGACTGGCCGCGGCGTTCCTCTTATTCCTGGAGCGCCAGCCCGTCAAAGATCCCATTCTTTTCATCGCCTTCTCATGCGTCACTTTCTGGACCCTGAGCCTGTTCTCCGCCTATTCGTTGACGCGCCACGCCCGTTACCTGGCAGCCACCCTGCCGGCCGGGATCATCTTGTTCCTCATCCAGTTATTCGACCCGTTCGTCCAGGAACGAGTCGGCTTCCTGGCGTTCTATCTCTTCCTCTGCCTGGTCCTTTTTGGACGGCTGAACTACCTGCGCAGGCGCAGCTTCTGGCAAGAACAGCACATCAGGCTTTCCTCCGAGTCGGTCACCGACCTGAACAGCACGATGCTGGTCGCAGCCGCCGCTTTGATCTTCCTGGCATGGGTGGCGCCCTCGCCTGCGCATCCAATCGAGGCAGTGGGCAGACTTTGGGGACGGGTCACCAAATTCTGGCAACCCGTTCTCGACGATCTGGGCAACGCCGTCGCCGGGCTGGAGGGCAGGACGATTGGCGTTAGCTACGATTATTATGGCGACACGCTGGAACTCGGACGGAATGCCGCCACAGGCGATACGGTCATCTTCACCGTGCTGGCGACCTCGCCGAAAGAGGCGCCCCGTTACTACTGGCGCGTGCGCATCTATGACCAATACGAGAAGGATGAGTGGAGTAGTTCTTCCCCAAGCAGCCGGGATTCTTCCCCGGATCAGCCGCCGCTGACCCTCCCGGACGTGGGCGGGGTGAACGCGGCCGAATACACCTTCAAAAGCAACCAGCCGCTGATCACCACCCTGTTCACGCCACCCAATCCGGTCTGGTTCAGCCGGCCGGGCAAACTGCTCTTCGTGCGCGCCTCAGAGACCAGTCTGGAGCCTCTCATGTTCCGCGCCGACCCGGCCATCCGCGCTGGTGAGACATACCAGGTAAAATCCCTCGACTACAATCCCACCGAAAAGCAATTACGGGAAACCGGGATGGATTACCCCGCCTGGGTCGCTGAACGCTATCTGCAGCTCCCGGAAAATCTCTCGGCGCGCGTCATCGAGCTGGCGCAGGAATTGACCAGGAACGAGGCCACGCCTTATGACAAGGCCGAAGCTGTCACGGATTACCTGCGGAACGAAATCCGTTATACCAAAACCATGCCTGAACCGCCGTTCGGTCGCAACACGTTGGAATGGTTCCTGCTCGACTACAAAGAGGGCTACTGCAACTATTACGCCACGTCGGAGGTGATCCTGCTGCGGGCAGTTGGCATCCCGGCGCGCCTGGCGGTTGGGTTCGCCCAAGGGGAGTGGGATGTCGCCCAGCCGGACCTGTGGACTGTCCGCATCAAGGATGCGCACGCCTGGCCGGAAGTCTATTTCCCGGGCGCCGGCTGGGTGCAGTTCGAACCGACCGCCTCCCAGCCGCCGCTCTACCGTCCGAGCGGCGTGGAGGCCGAATCCAATACCCTCATTCCCCAAAAGCCAAAGGCCGAAGAGGCGGGGGATGAGTTGCCCGCTGAGGGCGGAGGAAATGCCCAAGATCAGGCAACCAGCGCCGGGTCCGTAAGGAGCTGGCTGCTCATATGGTGGCATGCCGGTCTCCTGGGACTCGCGCTGGCGGCGGTCGTCCTGCTGGGAATCCTGGCCTGGAGATACCGCAGGCGCCGCGTCGTCCCTATTCCGGCGCCCATCCGCCTGAAAGCCACATTGGAGAGGCTCTCGCTCACGCCACCGCGCTGGCTGGAGCGCTGGGCTTACCTGGCCGCTCTGACGCCGATGGAACGCGTCTTCGGCGCCGTCTACCGCAGCCTGCGGCGGCTGGGAGGCCTCTCCTCCCCCAGCCGGACGCCCGCCGAAGCTGCCGCTGCATTGGCCGGGTTGCTGCCGGAGGCGGCAGCCGCGATCCAGATTCTCCTCAGCGAGTACGAGCGTTCGCTGTACAGCTTGAGGGCCGGACACATCCACCCCGCCCGCCGCGCGGCTGCGACCATCCGCAAGGAAGCGAGCCGCGCCGCGCTGCGAAACCTCCTGGCATCTGTGAAGAGGGCAGAGGTCAGGGAGCAGTGAACAGTGAACAGTGATCAGTGAGCAGTGAGCAGTGTTCAGTTCTCAGCGGTCTTGTTCTTTCGGGGGTTAAGCGCCTATCCGGATAACCGGCTCCCGGCGGCGTCCCCGCCGCCGCTCCACAGGAGTGCTTCGCGAAGGACGGCGAGCGAAGCATTCGTTGTCGCTGGAGCGTTTTTCGGATAGGTTCTAGGCCCCCGAAGAAGCTGGAACGGATCTAACTCGAAGCAGGAATGCGCCATTGTCGTGGCTGAGTGCGCAACCATTGCGCCATGTGCCCACATGATGTATAATGCAACTACATAAAGGAGTTGCGATGGAAGAAACACGAGTAGGCACGCGTGAACTGAAAAGCCATTTGAGCGAATACCTGCGCCTCGTCAAAGCCGGGCAGACGGTCGTGGTCACTGAGCGCGGTAAGGTGATCGGTCACATCATGCCGGCTCCCCTGACGCTCGAGGAGCGCATGCAGGCGCTGGAGGCCGCCGGTTTCCTGGTGCGCGGAAAAGGGAAATTAAAACCGCATAAACCTACCGTTATCAATCGCGGCCCAAAACTGGTTTCTGACCTGGTCTCGGAGGGGCGGGATGTCGATTATTTACCTTGATACCAGCGCGCTGCTCAAACAATACATTGGCGAGCCAGGGGCAGAAGATGTAGAGCAACTAATTGATAAAGCGGATGGCACAGGTACAGTTGAGGTGACGAAAGCGGAAATTGCCTCGGCGATGTCAAGAACAATGCGGGCCGGCATGATTTCGCCCGATGAGGGTCAGGATGCCTGGAAAGAGTTCCTGAAGGATTGGCCTTTTATCACGGTTCTGGTAGTTTCAACGCGGCTGGTGGAGCGTGCCGCATCCCTGGCATGGAAGTATCGCCTGCGCGGTTACGACGCGGTGCATCTGGCTGCATCCATGCTCTGGCAGGAGACTCTCACTGCGCCCGTCACCCTCGCTACCTTCGACCGCGAGCTCTGGCTGGCAGGAGGCGAGACGGGGATGAGCGTGTGGCCAGAGGGGTTGGTCACGTGAATCGTAGGGGCGGTCACTGAACCCCGCTCACCAGCCTCACCAACTGCTCCATCCCCTTTTCCAGCGGTTTCACATTGATATACTCGTGCACCGTGTGTGCGCCGGAGCCGGTCGTCAGGCCAATGGTGATCGCCGGGATGCCGCGGCTGAGGGGCGCGTTGGCGTCCGTCGAGCCGATGTTCAGGTTTGGCGCAATGCCCTGGGCGCGCAGGCATTCCTGCGCCAGGCGGACCAAAGGATGATCGGCCGGCATCTCCCCCGCCGGGCGCTCGCCGACAACTTGCACCTCGACCGCCACCCCGGCGCGTTCCACGCCGCGCGCTAGAGCCTCGACCTGCCGCGCCACTTCGATCAGCGTTTCCGCACCCTCGGAGCGCAGATCTAGCTCCAGCGCGGCCTCGGGCGCGATGGTGTTCACCGAGATGCCCCCGCTGATCTTCCCCACGTTCAACGTGGTGCGTGGCGCGGTGGGGAGCCTGAGCGCGGCGAGTCTGGCCGCCAGGGCTGCCAATTCGTGCACGGCCGAGGGGCGGCCATAATCCACCCAGGAATGACCTCCGGCTGTCTTGACCGCGATCTGGTAACGACGCACTCCCAAGGCGCGGTGATAGACCTGTCCCAGCGCCATGCCCTCCAGGACGATATAGGCGCGCGGCCCATTCGTTGTCGCTCCAAACCGATTCACAACCGCCTTCATGCCGCGCAGGTCGCCCAATCCCTCCTCGCACACGTTCGCCACCAGCCAGAAATCATCTGCCAGGCAGATGCCGCGTTCGCGTAATGCCCAGACCAGCCCAAGCAGACCGGCCAGGCTGATGGCATTATCGCCGATGCCCGGCCCGGTGACGCGCTGCGGCTCACGGCGGATGGTCAGTTCGACAGATTGTGGGAAGACCGTGTCCAGGTGGGCGGTTACAACCAGGGGACGGGTGACGGGGGACGAGTGACGGGTGGCTTTCAAGCAGCCATAAACATTTCCCACCGCGTCCATCTCCACATCGGCCAAACCTTCTTCGAGGAAACGTTCGCGCACGAATTCCGCCCGTTTCTGTTCGTCAAAGGTCGGCGCGGGGATTTGTTGAATGGCGATTGCAAGATCAAGGAGGCGGGAGATGAGATCGGTCATTACAAAACTCGTAGGGCGGGTTTCTTACCCGCCAGGCGGCGGGATTGGAATCCCGCCCTACTTGCCGCACGATCTCGTGGGGCGAATTGGTAATTCGCCCTACACTTGCCGCACGATCTCGGCCAGCGAATCGAGTCGCGCTTGCGCCAGGCCGGGCAGGGTTTCCAGGGCGTGGAATGCGCCGCTGCCTTCGATGGTCAGGGAAGCTGACACGTTGCCGTAAAGGACGGCACGCAAGGGATCGTAGGTCTGCCGGTAACCGGCCAGGAAGCCGCCGCAGAACGAATCACCCGCGCCGGTCGGGTCGGACAGGTCGGTCGGATAAGCCGGGATCTCCCAGCGCCGACGCGCCGGGGCGTCGTAGAACATCTGGCCATGACCGCCGCGTTTGATGACGATCAACTCGCAACCCTGGGCAGCGAGTGCTTCGGCCATCTCCCACAGGTCATCGCTCTGCCCCCAGAACAGGGCGCGCACTTCTTCCTCGCAGGGAAGAAAGGCCGTCAGCCCTTGCAGCAGGAGGCGGAGGTCAGCCCAGGCGGCTGGGATCATGTAAGACGCGGACGGGTCGAGGGTCAACGTGGTGGTGCGTCCCTGCCTGAAGGCCGGCATCAGGCGGTTATGGGTCGAATAGTCCAGCGGGCAGAGATGCACGGCGCTGGCGTCCAGGTAATCTTCGGGGATGTCCACCGGGCGCGGCGAGGCAGGCTCAACTGTCTTCCGGTCGTCCTGGACCTCGGCCGGCGGCTGGTAGCCGAGCAGCGCCTTCGGGTAAGTCAAGCCCAGGCGGGCGAAATGGGCCACCGGGTTGTTGCGCTGCGGGGTCAGGGGGTCGAGGTAGGCCTGGAAGAAGCGCAAATCCAGATGCTCCGGCAGGATGCGGACGCCGCGCGTATCCAGGCCGCGCTGCTCGAAGGCGCGCAGCCACTCGTGGGGATAGTCCTCGCCGACGCGCGCCAGCAGGCCAACGCTCCCCTCCCAGACAGCCAGCCCGGCTGCGGCGTACAACAAATCGCCTCCTGGGACATCAATCAGGGGATGTCCCACCGGAGGCAGGAGATAATCGCGCCGCAGGCGGCCGGCTATGACGAATGTCGGGTACATGGGCTGATATCGGTCAGGTGATGAAAACATTGTTGGCGGCCCCGGCCTGTGCTGGGACGTGTGGAAGGATGAAATTGAATGTGCTGCCCTTGCCTTCCACGCTCTCGGCCCAGATGCGCCCGCCGTGCAACTCGACCATCAGCCTGGCGACCGAAAGACCCAGGCCGATCCCCCCGTGCTTGCGCGTCAGGTGCGATTCAGCCTGATAGAAGCGTTCGAAGATGTGCGGCAGGTCTTTAGCCGGGATGCCAATCCCCTGGTCAATGACTGAAACTTTAACGTAGCCCGGGATCTGTTCGACGGTGATCTGGACATGACCGCCCGACTCGGTGAAGGCGACCGCATTCTTGACCAGGTTGCTCAATACAATGGTGATCTTGGAGGCATCACATTCTACGATCAGGTCGTCAGAGCTGATATCCGCCGACATGGAAACGCCCTTTTGGTGCGCTTCTTCGACGAAGGAATCCAAGACCTCTTCGACGATGCGGCGCATGGAAGCCAGACGGCGGCGGAATTTGGTTATGCCGCGCCGGATATTGTCCAGGTTGGCGATATTGTCAATGATTTCCTTCAGGCTCATCGCATTGCGCACGATGATGTCAACGTCCGGGCGTTGTTCTTCGGCAACGGCTTCGCGGAGAGAGGCCGCGTGTCCCAGGATGAGGCCGAGCGGCGTACGCAGTTCGTGCGAGGCGATGGCAATGAAATCGCTCTTCATCTGGTCGAGCTGGCCCATCTCATCGAAGGATTCCTTGACCTTGCTCATTTGGCGCGTGTTCTGCATGGCAATCGCGGCCAGCGCAGCCAGACTCTCCAGGAGTGAGACATCTTCTTCGGTATAATGTTCCTGCCCAGCCTTGTTGGCCGCTTCAAGAACGCCCAGGGTTTCGCCCTTGTAGACGATTGGCGCGGCCAGGAGCGAGCGGGTCTCGAACCCATCCGCCTCATCCACCCCCTTGTAGTGACGCGGCTCGGCGGTAACGTCCGCTACGATGATGGGTTTAACATTTTGGAAAACCCAACCCGCCAGGCTGGCTTCTATCGGGACCTTGACCGAGCGGAGCAAGTCGCGATGGAACCAGGGCGTTGCCAGGAAGTGAAGCTGTCCGGACTCTTCGGCTGGCTCTAAAATGGAGGCAACTTCACTGCCTGTCATTTCGCAGGCGGCAGAAATGATCAATTGGAGGAAGGCGTCCACTTCCAGGGACTCGCTCAAGTTGCGGGCAAGCCCAACCAGGTATTCAAGGTGTCGAATTCGCTCATTTTGGTTCATAGTTGGCTGATTGGATTATACTGGTGTTTCACCAAAAAAGAAACAGTAGTGACGGCTTTAAAGGAGTCCGAAGTCTCCGACTTCGGTGCAAAATCGGGAGATTTTGCACTCCACTAACACTACAAATTCTACTTCATCGAAAAGGAGATTTCCATCCATGAGCAAGAAAAAAGTACGTGTGGCGATCATCGGCGTGGGGAACTGCGCCTCCTCGCTCATCCAGGGTGTGCATTACTACAAAGACACAGCGGATGACGCCAGCGTTCCCGGTTTGATGCACGTCAACTTGGGAGGCTACCACATCCATGACATTGAATTCACCCTCGGCATTGACATTAACGTGACCAAGGTCGGCAAGGACCTGGCCGAGGCCATCTTCGCCGAACCGAACAATACTTACAAGTTCACCGACGTGCCCAGGTTGAACGTCCCGGTGGTGCGCGGCATGACCCACGATGGCCTGGGCAAGTATCTCTTGCAGGTCATCGAGAAGGCTCCGGGTCCCACCGCCGACATCGTCAAGCTGCTCAGAGAGACCAGGACCGACGTGGTCGTTTCCTACCTGCCTGTCGGCTCAGAAATGGCGACCAAGTGGTACGTCGAGCAAGTGCTGGAGGCTGGCTGCGCCTTCGTCAACTGCATCCCGGTCTTCATCGCCTCCTCCGAGTACTGGGCCGAACGCTTCCGCCAGAAGAAACTGCCCATCCTCGGCGACGACATCAAGTCCCAGGTCGGCGCGACCATCCTGCACCGCGTCCTGACCAGCCTGTTCGTGGATCGCGGCGTGCGCCTGGATCGCACCTACCAGCTCAACTTCGGCGGAAATACCGACTTCCTCAACATGCTGGAGCGCGAGCGCCTGGAATCCAAGAAGGTTTCCAAGACCGGCGCGGTGACCGCCATGCTGCCCTACAAACTCCCGGCGGAGGATGTGCACGTTGGGCCGAGCGACTACGTCCCCTGGCTGACCGACCGCAAGTGGTGCTACATCCGCATGGAAGGCACCACCTTCGGCGACGTGCCGCTCAACGCGGAAGTCAAGCTGGAGGTGTGGGATTCGCCCAATTCGGCCGGCGTGGTGATTGACGCCGTCCGCTGCGCCAAGCTGGCCCTTGAGCGCGGCCTGTCCGGTCCGATCGTCGGCCCGTCGTCTTATTTCTTCAAAACCCCGCCCAAGCAGTTCCGCGACGACGTCTGTCGCGAGATGACGGAGGCATTTATCAAGGGGGAAAGTAATCAGTGATCAGTAATCAGTGTTCAGTGTTCAGTAAGCGTGGAATGTGGATCAGCCGGTTCTTAGCGACCCTCGGCCTGTTCGCCGTTATTCTGGCCTCCTGCTCGCCCACTTCCGCAACTACCCAACCACCCAACTCCTCAACTCCTCAACTATCCAACTACCCAACCACCCAACTACCCAACTACTCAACTACCCAACTACCCAACTACTCAACTACCCAAACCCCTACACCCACAGCCACTGCCATTCGTACGCCGCCGGCCTTGCCGGCTGTATTTACCACCTCGCTGCTCAATCCGCTCGACACGCCGCATACCTACATCACCGATACGTGCCAGTATCTCAAAGCCAGGTGGGACGCGAACAACGCCGCGCCCGGCACGGTCGTTATGGTCATCATGTTCCATTCCATTCTCAAAGCGGGCGACGAACCAACAGACTATAACCAGATCACTTCGGGCGCGTTCGAGATATTGATGCGCGATTTGCACGAACAGGAATTCCAGGCGATCAACACCGGGCAGTTGGCCGATTTCCTGGAGAATAACGCCAAGATCCCGCCGCGTTCGGTCCTGCTGGTTGTGGACGACCGTCATTACGCCGAGTATTTCAACACTGATTTCCGCCCCTATTGGGAGCAATGGGGCTGGCCGGTAGTCAACTCGTGGATCAATCTCGATGATAGCATCGGCGCGGCCGCCCTGCCAGGCAACGTCGCCCTGGAAAACGAGGGCTGGGTGGATCACCAATCACATGGCTTCGTACACAATATTCCAATGTCCGATTTCTCCAGCGACGATTACCTCAAGGGCGAATTGCTCGGCTCAATGGAAGCCATGCAGAAGAACTTCAACAAAACGCCCATCGCCATCATCTGGCCTGGCGGCGGGTTCGGCCTGCGCCCGGTACGAGCCGCCCGGCAGTATGGCTATCGCCTGGGCTTCACCATCAACCCGCGCGGCCCGCTGATGTTCGACTGGATCCCGTTGAGCGACAATCCCGATCCGCAGCGGCCCTCTTACACGCCCGAAAGCCCTATGGGTGATCCTTTGATGGTCCTGCCGCGCTTCTGGTCCTTCGACGCGGACAAGCACATTGACGACGTGCGCGTCATCGGCCGGGATGCCTCGGCCTACGCCGAGGCGAACAAAGTCACCGAGCTGGAATACTACGATATCGTCTGCGCGCCTGACTATGGGCCAATTCCAAGCGCAACACCATG
>Ga0210022_1002312_pt1 | contig 11909 bp, 14 predicted proteins | sample CryGeymeta201520_FD_183984 | JGI IMG/M metagenome (GOLD analysis project Ga0210022, IMG submission 183984) | Groundwater microbial communities from Crystal Geyser aquifers in Utah, USA - Crystal Geyser metaG 2015-20 (SPAdes) (version 2) | ecosystem: Environmental > Aquatic > Deep subsurface >... | reverse complement strand
CCGGGTTGCGCGGCAAGGTGACATTGCGCGCCGGCGCAGGCAAGTAGCGACGCGACGGAAAATGTCGCGATCTGGTCTTGACCATCACGCTTTGCAACTGGGGCGCGGGCTGGTAAAGGCTGGCATGACATGAGGGGCAGGATGTTCGGTTTTCTGAAGCGCGCGCGCAGCATCACCGAAATTGCACTTGATCCGCCTGCGCCGCAGCCGGGTCGGGCCGGGTTGGCGCTGGTGCTGATCGTGCGCAACGAGGCGCGCCACATCGCCGAATGGGCGCGGTTTCATGCCCTGGCCGGGGTGGCGCATTTCCACGTTTACGACAACGGGTGCAGTGACGGCACGCTTGCAGCGCTGCGCGGGGCGCTGCCCGCAGGTCTGCTGACCATCACGCCATGGGATCAGCGCCTGCGTGACGGGCGGCGGGGGCTGGAAATACACAATCAGGTGCTGGCCTACGCCCATGCCACGCGCAACTTCGGCGGGGCTTATCGCTGGATGAGCTATCTCGACGTTGACGAGTTTCTGGTGCCCAGGCAGGCCGATGATCTGCCAGACGCGCTGGTGCATCTGGAGGGCTGCCGCAATATCAGCCTGCCGTGGCACATGTTCGGGCGCTCGGGGCACGTTGACGCCCCGGTGGGCGGGGTGATCGAGAACTACCTGCGGCGCCACCCCGATCCGATGAGCACTGCTCGGGGCTTGTGCAATTTCAAGATGATCGTCGATCCGTGCCATGTCACCGCGCTGAAGGTGCACACGGTCGCAACCGACGGCAGCACTGACACCTGCAATGATCGCGGGCAGGCGTTCACCGCCCGCAGCCGCACCACACCGGGTTTCTATTCCGCCGACCACATCCAGCTCAATCACTACTACACACGCTCGGATGCCGAACTGCGGGCCAAGATCGCGCGTGGGCCCAACCTCTCGACCCCGGACGCCGATCATCTGCGCCGGGTGATGCGCAAGGTTGCCGCAATCGAGGCGCGTGAGGTTGAGGATCGGGTGGCACTGGACTGGCGGCAAAGGGTGAGTGGGTGATGCTGGAAGTAGCGGTCTTTTCATTCAATCGCGGCGATTACCTGCGCAATTGTGTCGAGTCTATCCAGCGCAACATGCCGGGGATCAAGGTCACGATCTATGACGACAATTCGACCGATCCCGATACGGTCGCAACGATCAGGGCGCTGGCCCTGCCGGTTTACCGGCCAGATCCTGGCGTTGATCGCCGCCATGGCGGGCTTTACGACAACATGCAGGCGGCGCTGGACCGTGCGGTCGCGCCGGTCATTCTGTTCGTGCAGGATGACATGCAGATCGTGCGCCCGGTGCTGGCCGCTGATCTGGCCACCATCGCGGACTGCTTCGCCGCCGACCCCGAGGTTGCCTTCATCTGCCCGTTCTTCATCAAGGCAACCCGTCGCACACGCTACGGTCGCTTGCTGACGCCCTCGGATCGGGGGCGGTATTATGTGCCTTCGGAACTGGCCAAGACCCGATTGGCGCACAAGAAGATGGCGTATTTCGATGCGGTTCTGATCAATGTTGCGCGGTTGTATGCGGTGGGCTGGCAGTTCGGGCAGGCCGAAGGCGCGAACGTGGTCGAGGCGCGGAAACGGTTTTCGCATATGCCGGTGCTGGCTGATCCATTCATGTTCTTCTGCCCCGAGGTGCCGTTCTTTCGCAACCGCAAGCAGGCCATCGCGGCGCGGATCGCGCGCCGGGTGGTGGGCGAGGATGTGAAGCGTTTCATCGACATGACGGAAGCCGAGGTGGCGGCCCTGCGGGCGCGCCCGATGGAAGTGCTGCCGGTGGCCGAGGATTTTCTGCGCACCGCCAATCTGCGGGTGCGCCGCCCATTTGTTTACAAGGACGTGGCGGCGCGCTGGTGGCTTTATGGTTTTCACAAACTGGAACAGCGTTTGACGAAACGCCGATAGCGCTCGACAGGGGCGGCGGCGAATGGGCAATTCTTTTGCCACTGGGCCGAGACAAGGGCTGGAATTCGGGCGCCTTTCCCATATCTGTCAATCAGAGCATAACCCTAACCATGAGGCAACCATGTCTGTTCGCATCAACGATACCGCCCCCGATTTCACCGCCGAGTCCACCGCCGGGACCATTCATTTCCACGACTGGATCGGCGATGGCTATGCCATCATCTTTTCGCATCCCAAGGATTTCACCCCGGTCTGCACCACCGAATTCGGGGCGGTGGCGCAGCTTGCCGGTGAATTTGCCAAGCGCAAGACCCGGGTGATCGGCGTGTCGGTCGATAACGTCGAGGACCATCAGAAGTGGAAGCATGATATCGAGGCGTTCGGCGGCAAGCCGGCCGATTTTCCGATCATCGACGACACCAGCCTGAAGGTGGCCAAGCTTTACGACATGCTGCCCGCCGATGCCTATCTGCCCGACGGCCGCACCCCGGCCAATTCGGCCACGGTGCGCACCGTCTTCATCATCGGGCCGGACAAGAAGATCAAGCTGACGATGGCTTATCCGATGTCGGTGGGGCGCAACTTTGCCGAGATTCTGCGCGCGCTGGATGCGGTGCGCGCCACCGATGGCATGCCGATCGCCACCCCCGCCAACTGGGTGCCGGGGCAGGACGTGATCGTAGCGCTGAGCCTGACCGACGAGCAGGCCGAAGCCAAATATGGCAAGCTCGACATCAAGCTGCCCTATCTGCGCTTTGCCAAGGCCCCGAAGTAAGGGCTCATCCCTTCCTGACGGTCGGTCTTCGCAAGCGATGAAGGACCGTCAGGGACTGAAGAGCGGCCCCGGTTTGCGGGGCCGTTTTTCGTGGTCTTGCACAAATTCCTTGGGCGGGGATTGATCGTGTGTAATCTTGTGGCTGCGGGAATTCAGGAGGATGACAATGATTGCGAGACTTGCGCTGGTCGCTGCGCTGCTGTCGGCCCAGAGTGCCGGGGCACAGGACATCGGCGGGCTTTACGCGGTGCAGGGCACCAATTTCAACGGTTCGTCCTATGGCGGGCAGGCGGAGATTGTGCTGACTTCGGATGTCACCTGCGCCATCACCTGGACCACCGGATCGACCACTTCGATCGGCATCTGCATGCGCAGCGACGAGGTGTTCTCGGCCGCCTATCAGATGGGCGCTGCGGTGGGGCTGGCGATCTATCGCATCCGCAACGACGGGGTGCTGGACGGAAGCTGGACCATCGCGGGGCAGAACGGGGTGGGCTACGAGGTGCTGGTGCCGCAGTAAGCTGGCCATGAAAAAGGCCCCGGTGTCGCCACCGGAGCCTGATCTGTCGGGCGGCGGGGCTTATGCCTCGGCGCTCTCGCTGATTTCCAGCCCGGTTTCCTGATCGACCATCTTCATGCCCAGGCGGACCTTGCCGCGGTCATCAAAGCCCAGCAGTTTGACTTTCACGTCCTGGCCTTCCTTGAGGTATTCGTTCGGGTGTTGCAGCCGCTTGGAGGCGATCTGGCTAACGTGAACCAACCCGTCGCGCTTGCCGAAGAAGTTGACGAACGCACCGAAATCGACCAGCTTCACCACCTTGCCGGTGTAGATCTTGCCCAGCTCGGGCTCGGCCACGATCGACCAGATCATGTCGTAGGCCTTCTTGATGTTGTCGGCGTTGTTCGAGGCGATCTTGATCACGCCGTCGTCGTTGATATCGACCTTGGCACCTGAAACCTCGACGATCTCGCGGATCACCTTGCCGCCCGAGCCGATCACTTCCCGGATCTTGTCGGTCGGGATGGTCAGGGTCTCGATCTTGGGGGCGTAGGCACTGAACGCCTGCGCCTGGGTCAGGGCTTTCGCCATTTCGCCCAGAATGTGCATCCGGCCTTCCTTGGCCTGCGCCAGCGCATGCTCCATGATTTCCGGGGTGATCCCGGCAACCTTGATGTCCATCTGCAGGCTGGTGATGCCCGCGGCAGTGCCTGCCACCTTGAAGTCCATGTCGCCGAGGTGATCCTCATCGCCAAGAATATCGGAAAGGATGGCGTATTTGCCGTCATCTTCCAGGATCAGACCCATCGCCACACCGGCGACCGGCGATTTCAGCGGCACCCCGGCGTCCATCATCGACAGTGAGCCGCCGCAGACCGTGGCCATCGAGGAGGAACCGTTGGATTCGGTGATCTCGGACACCACGCGGATGGTGTAGGGGAACTCGGTCGCGGGCGGCAGCACCGCTTGCAGCGCGCGCCAGGCCAGTTTGCCATGGCCGATTTCACGCCGGCCGGGGGGGCCGAAGCGACCGACTTCGCCCACCGAATAGGGCGGGAAGTTGTAGTGCAGCAGGAAGTTCATCTTCGAGGTGCCGGTCAGGGCATCGACGAATTGCTCATCCTCGCCGGTGCCAAGGGTGGTGACCAGCAGCCCCTGGGTTTCGCCACGGGTGAACAGCGCCGAGCCATGGGTGCGCGGCAGGATGCCGGTTTCGCAGGTGATCGGACGGATGGTGCGGGTGTCGCGGCCATCAATGCGCGGGGCACCGTTGATGATGTCGCCCCGCAGCACCGAGGCTTCCAGCTTTTGAATCGCCGGGCCAAGGTTGGCATCGGCCTGTTCTTCCGCCGTCAGGCTGGCGGTGATCAGCGCCCCGGCAGCGGCAATCGCGGTGGTGCGTTGCTGCTTGTCGCGAATCGCGAAAGCGGCACGCATCGCGGCTTCACCGGCGGTTTTCACCCTGGCGAAAAGGGCCGAATAGTCGGGCGGGGTGAAATCGAACGGTTCTTTCGCGGCGCTTTCGGCAAAATCGACGATCAGGTCGATCACCGGCTGAATCGAGGCATGGGCGAATTTCACCGCCCCCAGCATCTCGTCTTCCGACAGCTCGTAGGCCTCGGATTCGACCATCATCACCGCGTCCCTGGTGCCGGCCACCACCAGATCAAGCCGTTGCTCGGGCTTTTCGCGCAGCTTCATCATGTCGTCGCAGTCGGGGTTCAGCACGTAAGCGCCGTTCACAAAACCGACGCGACAGGCCGCAATCGGGCCCATGAAGGGTGCGCCCGAAATCGTCAGCGCGGCCGAGGCGGCAATCAGCGCCAGCATATCGGGCTCGTTCACCAGATCGTGGCTCAGCACGGTGCAGATGATCAGCACTTCGTTCTTGAAGCCTTCGACGAACAGCGGTCGGATCGGGCGGTCGATCAGGCGCGAGGTCAGCACTTCCTTTTCCGACGGGCGGGCTTCACGCTTGAAGAAACCGCCGGGCACCTTGCCGGCCGCGTAGTAGCGTTCCTGATAGTGCACGGTCAGCGGGAAAAAATCCTGCCCCGCTTTGGGCGATTTCGCAAAGGTCACGTTGGCCATGACGCTGGTTTCGCCCAGCGTGGCGATCACCGAGCCGTCAGCCTGACGGGCAACCTTGCCGGTTTCCAAGGTCAGCGTCTCGCCGCCCCACTGGATTGATTTTCGTGTAACGTTGAACATTCTCTATCCTATCCTGGCCGGGGGACCCTCCGCCCGGCCGTTTGGTCATACGGGCGTCATGCCCGTGGTTCCTTGGTAATCGCCCGCCCCCGGAACCCGATCGGGCAGGCCGGATGGAAAACGCGCCCCGAAAGGCGCGTTCTGGTGTCAGCGGCGCAGGCCCAGACGCGCGATCAGCGCGGTGTAGCGGCCTTCGTTCTTGCCCTTGAGGTAATCGAGCAGCTTGCGGCGCTGGGCGACCATCATCAACAGTCCACGGCGGGAATGGTTATCCTTGCGGTGGATCTTGAAGTGCTCGGTCAGCGTGGCAATCCGCGACGACAGAATGGCAACCTGAACTTCCGGCGAGCCGGTGTCGCCCTCTTTGGTGGCATATTCCGTGATCAGGCGGGCTTTTTCTTCGACAGTGATCGACATCGGGGTCTCCTTTAGGGTGAGTGTGACGGCACAAGCCGGGATGTCGTCCAGCAAGGCCCTTGGCATCCATCATGGGACGGATGCGCGCGTATAGGGGAAAACCGCAAAAAAGGAAAGCGCCAATTCCGGCGGCGGAGCGTGCGCAGCGCATTATCCAACATTTGAATGAAACGCCCGAAGCCTATGGCCGAATCATCACGGTTGTGCCATAGTGTTCGCCATAAAGTGCTTTGTTCGCTGGTGGTTAGCGTAAATATTGGTTAACGCTGGCATCCGGGCGAGTGGGAAAGCGGGGTCGAGCCGTGCTGGGGTTGTTTGGTTTGTTTGGGGCGCTGTTTGCCGGATTCCTGGCCGACTCGGTGTCGGGCGCAGGCGGCGGCAGCCACAACGCCGATGAGGGTGGCGATGGTGCCCCCGACCCGGCGAGCGAAGGCGATGCGACCGGCGACCAGACCGCTTCGGACCTGCTGGATATCGCCTTTGGCGGCAGCACCGATGCGCCCGGGCTGGCGAGTGATTCCTCGCCGGGGTCCGACCCTGCGGATGACCCGCAGTCGGACGATATTCCCGACCCGCCCGATCCCGATCTGGTGCTGTCGGGCGGCGACGGCAGCGATATTCTTTATGGCGATGGCGGCGCTGACTCGGTCAACGGCGGGGCGGGCGACGATCAGCTTGGCGGGCGCGACGGCAATGACAGCATCGCGGGCGAGGATGGGGACGACAGGGTTTATGCCGGGGCCGGGGACGATGTGGTGAGCGGCGGCGACGGGGCAGACAATCTGCAAGGCGAAGACGGGGCCGACCAGCTTGACGGCGGGGCCGGGGCCGATCTGCTGGCCGGACACAATGGCGACGACAGCGCTTTCGGCGGCAGCGGCGATGATTCGCTGCTGGGCGGTTCAGGCAATGACACGCTGGCGGGCGGCGAAGGCAGCGACTGGCTGAATGGCGGCTATGACAACGATATCCTGCATGGCGATCAGGGCAGCGATACGCTCGACGGCGATTTCGGGAACGACACCCTGATCGGCCATGACGCCGGGGCGGCCGACACCGAGGTCGATTTCCTGAACGGCGGCGAAGGCGATGACCTGCTGATCGTTGGCAATGGCGATTACGCCTCGGGCAATCAGGGGGCCGACACGTTCGCTTTGGGCGACTGGCTGGATCAGGGCGAATTCGCCCGAATTCAGGATTATGACCCGGCGGAAGATCAGATCGTGGTGGTTTACGACGCTTTGGTGCATCCTGACCCGGTGCTTACGCTGGAACAGCAAGATGGCTCGGATGATGTGACGGTGCTGCTTGACGGCCTGCCGCTGGGGCTGATTGCGGGCGGGGCGGGGCTGACGGCTGACGCGATTCAACTGACCACGGCGATGCCCGTCTAGCCGCCATCACGGCCAGAGCTGCGGCTGGGTGGCGTAGGCGAGGTAAAGCGGGTGGCGGGGCTGGCCGTCCCTGGTCAACCCAAGATGATGAAGCGGGCACCCGGTGGCGCGCAGCAGGGTCTCGACCTGCCGCCCGCGCCCGAGATGCGCACCATGCCCGCCCCAGGCGCAGATTACCTGATCGGCCCATAGCGCACTTTCGATCAGCGCCTGGTCATTGCCCGGCCCGACCGGGTTGGCCTCGGCCCGCATCACGCGCGGGTCGGTGGCGCGGAAGGCAAAGATGTTGGTCACCCGGAACGCGCCGAACCCAAGCGCCCGCGCCCGGCGTTCGCAGCGCTCGACGGTGGGGTCGTTCTGCACCTCGGTGGCGGTCGAAGGGTTGAGCATCGTGAACAGCAGTTTCGGGCGCGCGGTGTCCCAGGTGCGGGTCAGCAGATAACGGTAGCGCTCGCAGGGCGAATAGACCGCCACGCTGGCGGCGTCGGCTTTCTGGTGGCTGCGGCTGATCATGATGCTGTGCCTTTGCCTGTAAAGTCACCCGGCCTCCGGCGGGGATATTTGAGCCAGCGAGAATTGACAAGGCACGGGCGGTCAGACCGATGCCGCGCGCAAGTTCAGACCAAAGGCTGACCAATCACCCGACTGGGGGCTGAGGCCAGTTCGGCAAAGGGCCACTGCCCATGTCAACCCGGCGCGGCATGGGGCATCTTCATCGCACAGCAAAAAGGCAGCGACCGCCTGATGCGAAAGGAAATGAAGATGAAAAAGTTGATCGCTACCCTGTGCGTGATTGCCTGGTCCTTCTGCGGGGCCTTTGGGTTTCTGGCCCTGACCGCCCATGACATGGGCTCGACCGAGGCCATGATCGACGCGGTTCTGGCAATGGTCGGGTTTCTGGTCGGAATGATGACCTGGGTCAGGCTGTCGCGCGAGGCCCCGCTGCATTGTGCCTGTGGGCTGCCGGTGATCCGCACGATCGCCGCCCGGATGGCCTGAGGCGCGCGGCTTATCACAAGTCTGCGCTTCACGCTGGCGTGGTTTGGCGAATGGCGGGTTTTACCCTAAACTGATCCTTGCAGAATGACTGAGCCGAATCCGCGCAGGAGGATGAATTGAACAAGCTTACCGCCTTGATCTGTGTTGTCGCATGGTCGTTCTTCGCGACTTTCGGCTACCTGACCCTGACCACACTCCACAGCGACAGCAGCCAGGCGCATATCACGATGGTGCTGGCGATGCTGGGTTTCCTGATCGGGATGTCAACCTGGATCAGGCTTGCCCGCGAGGCGCGCTGACACAGGTGCGGCGGGCACCTTGTCCGAGAGGCCGGGGTGCTTTACATGCAGGTGCATGACATGGCGCATCCCCTTCACGAAAAAGCCGCCGCTGGTGGCGGTGATCCGGCTTTCCGGCCAGATCGGCAGTGGCGGTCGCTTCGGCAGCGGGCTGAATGATGCGGGCCTTGCCCCGGTGATCGAGCGCGCCTTTGCGCGCGGCAAGCCTGCGGCGGTGGCGCTGGTGATCAATTCGCCCGGCGGCTCGCCGGTGCAGTCGAGCCTGATCGCGGCGCGTATCCGGCGGCTGGCCGATGACAAGAAAATTCCGGTTCACGCCTTTGTCGAGGATGTGGCGGCCTCGGGCGGCTACTGGCTGGCCTGTGCGGGCGACCAGATCTGGGTTGACCAAAGCTCGATCGTCGGCTCGATCGGGGTAATCTTCGCAAGCTTCGGCTTTCCCGAACTGATGGCGCGGCATGGGATCGAGCGGCGGGTGCATACTGCCGGGCGGTCGAAATCGCTGGCCGATCCGTTTTTGCCGGAAAAGCCCGAAGACGTGGCCCGCCTTGAGGCGCTGCAACAGCCGATCCATGCCGCCTTCATTGCCTACGTCAAGGCGCGGCGCGCAGGGCGGCTGAGCGACGGCGATCTGTTCAACGCCGATGTCTGGGTGGGCCAGCAGGCGGTTGATCTGGGCTTGGCCGACGGCGTGGCGCATCTGGTGCCCAGGCTCAAGGCGCTTTACGGCGACAAGGTGCGGCTGGTGGCTTACGGGCCGCGACGCTCGCTGCTGCGCCGGTTCGGGGTGAAGCTGCTGGGCGGCGCGATCACCGAGATCGAGGAGCGTGCGATGTTGGCACGCTACGGGCTTTAGGATGCTGTTCAAGATCGCGGCGCTGTTTCTGGTTGCCATGGCGGTGCTGGCGCTGTTCGGGCGGCTGCGCTTTCCGGGTGCTTCGAAGCGGCGGATGACAGGTGCGCCCAAGGCCCCGGCCAAGCCGCTGATCTGTGGCAAATGTGGCAGGTTCATCATCGGGTCGGGGCGCTGCGATTGCACCCCACCGCCCGCTGACAAGGGGTAGCCGGGCGTGGCGATGGATCTGGCGCGCGTGGCGTTTGGGTTGCTGCTGCTGGTGCTGGCCGGGGACGCGCTGGTGCGCGGCGCGGTCAATCTGGCGCTGCGGCTGGGGATTCCGGCGCTGGTGGTGGGGCTGACGGTGGTGGCTTTTGGCACCTCGGCCCCCGAGATGCTGGTTTCGGTCAACGCGACGATTGACGGCAAGCCGGGGATCGCGCTGGGCAACGTGGTTGGCTCGAACATCGCCAACATCCTGCTGGTGCTGGGTATTTCGGCGCTGATCGCAACCATCCATTCAAGCCGCCTTGATCTGACCCGCAGTTTTGTCACCATGCTGGCGGCAACCGTTCTGTTCATCGTGCTGTGCGCGCTGGGCCCGATCACCTGGTGGCACGGGCTGATCCTGCTGGCGGGGCTGGGGGTGATGCTGTGGGACAGTTTCGCCAATGCCAGCAGCGCTGCCGAAATCGAGGGGGCCGATCTCGACATGCCGTGGTGGCAGGTTCTGGCTTATCTTGGCGTCGGTCTGGTGGGCCTGCCGGTCGGGGCCGACTTTCTGGTGGAAGGTTCGGTCAACATCGCGCGGGTGCTGGGGATCAGCGAGGCGGTGATCGGGTTGACGCTGGTGGCGGTTGGCACTTCGCTGCCCGAGCTGGCGACCTCGATCGCGGCGGCGCTGCGGGGGCAGGCCGATGTCGCGATGGGCAACGTGATCGGTTCCAACGTCTTCAACCTGCTGGGCATCATCGGGGTGTCGGCGATGGTGGGCGATCTGGCAGTGCCGGCCCAGATGCTGACCCGTGACCTGCCGGTGATGCTGGGGGTGTCGCTGCTGTTGGCACCGTTCGTGCTGGCGCGGCGCGACATCACGCGCGGGGTGGGGGTCGGCTTTGTCGGCCTTTATGGTGCCTATGCCACCGTTCTGGTGCTGGCATGACGCGGGCGCTGGTCACCGGCGGGGCACGACGGCTGGGCCGGGCGATGGCGCTGTATCTGGCCGGGCGCGGGTTCGATGTGGCGGTGCACTATGCCACCTCGCGCGCCGAGGCCGAAGCGGTGGTGGCCGAGATCACCGCGCTGGGGCGGCAGGCGGTGGCCTTGCCGGCCGATCTGCTGATCGAGGCCGAGACGGCGGGGCTGGTGGCGCGCGCCGCCGAAGCTTTGGGTGGCCCGCTGACCCTGCTGGTCAACAATGCCTCGATCTTCGAGCATGACACCCTGCGCAGCGCCACCCGGCAAAGCTGGGATCGCGCCATGGAAAGCAATCTGCGCGCGCCCTTCGTGCTGACCCAGGGCTTTGCCGCGCAGGTGCCGCCCCCTGTTCCCGACGCGGCGGGCGAGCCGGTGGCGCAGGCGCTGGTAGTCAACCTGATCGACCAGCGGGTGCGCAAACTGACGCCCGAGTTCATGTCCTATACCCTGGCCAAGATGGGGCTTTGGGCGCTGACCCGCACTGCCGCCCAAGCGCTGGCACCGCAGGTGCGGGTGAACGCCATTGCCCCCGGCCCGACCCTGGCCCATGAGCGCCAGAGTGACGGCCACTTCTCCCGCCAGCGCGCCGCAACCGTGCTGCGGCGGGGTGCCAATCCGGCCGACATCTGCACCGCACTTGGCTATTTTCTCGATGCGCCCGCTGTCACCGGGCAGCTACTCTGCATTGATGGCGGCCAGCATCTGGGCTGGCAGACCCCTGATGTGCTGGGGGTCGAATAGGGCGCCCACGCTGCCGCGCGGCAAGTTGTCCACTTTTGTCTGGTCCTTCACAAAGCCGTTACAAATTGCTGTGGTTTTTCAGTGATTTGACTGGAGTCATAATAAAGATGTAACGATTACAGTTACTTGCGAAAATGCCCAAAAAACAGGCAAATCGACGAACCGGTCTGAAAACAAGGAAGATTTCGCCCTTCTGGAAGGTTCTCCCCGCAGTTATCCACCGAAACGGTGGAAGCCTTTTCTCTTGCCGTTCCGGCGATATCATTGCAGCAGGCCGAGAATCGATGACTCTGGGAAGGGATGATCTGGTGCAGGACGACACGCCGGAAATCAGCGCGGTCGCAACCGGGCACGCGGTGATTCAGGCTTACCTGAAAACCCTTGACGGCTCGCCCGGGGTTTACCGGATGCTGAACCCGCAAGCCGAAGTGCTGTATGTCGGCAAGGCGCGCAACCTGCGCGCACGGGTGTCGAATTACGCCCGGCCGTCGGGGCACTCGGGTCGGATCGCGCGGATGATCCACGAGACCGCGACGATGATGTTCCTGACCACCCGCACCGAGACCGAGGCGCTGCTGCTGGAACAGAACCTGATCAAGCAG
>Ga0210022_1002298_pt1 | contig 11947 bp, 8 predicted proteins | sample CryGeymeta201520_FD_183984 | JGI IMG/M metagenome (GOLD analysis project Ga0210022, IMG submission 183984) | Groundwater microbial communities from Crystal Geyser aquifers in Utah, USA - Crystal Geyser metaG 2015-20 (SPAdes) (version 2) | ecosystem: Environmental > Aquatic > Deep subsurface >... | reverse complement strand
TTTACCGTGGATCAGATCAAACTGGAAAACACGCTGGTCGAAAAACTTTAGAAAAGGCTAAATCCTGATTAACGGTTCAAACTGCGTAGCTTATTGGCAATCACTATCGCAGATAGGCTGACCGCTCGCAAATCTTACCGGCTGGATGGCGATGTTTTTGCTCCTCATGACGATGGCAGCACTCGAATTGACTGTCGAAGAGCCGGATTATGAGGATATTGCCTTGCCGTGTTACAGCCAGTTTTTGACCCTGACCAACGTCATGGCGGGCAATGTGGATCACAGTCCGTCGCTTTGGGATGCCGCCGATGGATTTTTCAAGGATGTGATCGTCACGCCAGAAGGCGAGCGCCACCGCATACTGGCGCGGGCCGACGTGGATGCCGATCAACTCTCTGCTGATCGAGACCTTGATGAAATTTCATCATTATCTGGGCGATTGTTTCAAGATCGAAGTGCCGTGCGCGGACAACTGCAAAATGACGCTGCAAGAAGTTTTCTGTCTGCTGATTGATCGGGTGACGGGGGTGTTTCGGCGAGAAAAAACGGCAATATTCCGGCATTTTCATCTGATAGCCCCCATCAAAATGACCCATTATTGGCAAGACTTCCTGCTATTCAGCGAGTATTATCACGGCGAAACTGGACAGGGGCTGGTGCATCGCACCAGAATGGCTGGACCGGATGGGTGGCAAATCTGTTGTTGATGAAACGTTGTGAGCAAGAAACATGATGTTGTAGAGACTGCACTGAATCCCTCGAATCCCTCTGTTTACCAGCAAATCGAATCGTATAACCCATAAGGATAGTGATATGAAACCCTTGGAACCCTGCACGCTGACTTTTTTCGGCGCGGGCGGAAACCTGAGTCGCAAAAAATTGATTCCCTCGTTATTCAATCTCGAAATCGCGCAGCGTTTGCCTGAAAATCTGGTCATTTTGGGCTGTGATATTGCGCAGTATGAACAGGAAGTGTGGCTGAAATTCGTCAGCGACATTTTGCATGATCTGCACGGAGAAAAAATTGACGAAACCGCGCTGCAACGATTTTGCGCGCGCCTGCATTATTTCGCCTTGCCGCTGGGCGACGATGAGGCCTATAACCGGTTGCAAAAACTGCTGGACGAAGACCCGGATTTTCCGCCCAACATCATGTATTACATGGCGGTGCGCCCGGCTGATTATCCCGGTATCGTGGATAAACTGGGCAAGGTGGGGTTGCTCAAGCAGAACAAAGGTTGGCGGCGCGTGGTAATCGAGAAACCGTTCGGCTATGACTTGTTGAGCGCACAAACGCTGCAAGCCAGCCTGTTCCGACATCTTGACGAGCCGCAGATTTACCGGATTGACCACTACCTCGGTAAAGGTACGGTACAGAACGTGATGGTGTTCCGTTTTGCCAATCTGTTGCTCGAACCACTGTGGAACAACCACTACATAGATCACGTCCAGATCACCCATTCCGAGACGATGGGCGTGGAAGGGCGTGCCGATTATTACGAAGGTGCGGGCGCTTTGCGCGACATGATCCAGAGCCATTTGATGCAGTTGCTGGCATTGGTCGCGATGGAGCCGCCAGTGTCCATGTCTGCCGAGCATTTGCGCGACGAGAAAGTCAAAGTGTTGCGCGCTATCCGTCCCATCACCCAGAACGCGGTCCATGCCCATGCGTTTCGCGGCCAGTATGCCAGCGGCACGATAGACGGGCAGACCGTACCCGGTTATCTGGAAGAAAAAAACGTCGCGCAAGGTAGCACCACCGAGACCTATGCCGCGATGAAGCTGTTTATTGATAACTGGCGCTGGGCGGGCGTGCCGTTTTATCTGCGTACCGGCAAACGTATGAAAGAAAACAGTTCGGCGATTTGCATCCGTTTCAAAACCCCGCCACAGGATTTGTTCCGTCACGCGCGCAAAGGTTCTCAGCAACCCAACTGGATCATGCTGGGCATTCAGCCGGATGATTGCCTGCAAATGGAAATGCAGGTCAAAGCGCCGGGACTCGATCTGCAAACCCGCACCATCAGTCTGGATGCGACTTACCACAACGAGGGGGATCAGGAATTCGATGCTTACGAGAGTCTGTTGCTCGATGTCATCATGGGCGACCATTCCCTGTTTCTGCGCATAGACGAGGTGGAAGCCGCCTGGCGCGTGGTGGATCCGGTGCTCAAGGTCTGGTCTATGGAACGCGAATTCATCAACACTTATCAGGCCGGAAGCTGGGGGCCGCGCGGCACTTATCGCTTATTCGACCGCGAAGATCAGTTCTGGCGGCATTCATTACATCCGGAAGGCGCGAAACTTGAAGGATATTGAGCGCGCCACGATGGCTGCGGATAAGTTAATAAGTTTAATTTAATCAAGGAGATAGAGATGCAAATAGGAATGATAGGGTTGGGGCGCATGGGCGCTAACATGGTGCGCCGTTTGCATCAAGGCGGACACGATTGCGTGGTATTCGATCGCAGCCGTGCAGCCGTGCAAGGCTTGGCGGCAGAAGGCATGACCCCAGCCAGCAGCGTGCAGGATTTCGTGAGCAAGTTGAGCCGCCCGCGCGCCATTTGGCTGATGCTGCCTGCCGCCGTGGTGGATGCCAGCATTGCCGAACTGACACCGCTGCTGGACGCGGGCGACATCATTATTGATGGGGGTAACTCTTATTATAAAGACGACATCGCGCGCGCAAAAAGTCTGGCTCCAAAGTCTATTCAGTATGTGGATGTGGGGGTCAGCGGCGGAACGTGGGGATTGGAGCGCGGCTATTGCCTGATGATGGGCGGACAAAAACAAACGGTCGCACACCTGCAACCGATCTTCGCCACACTCGCCCCCGGCGTTGCTACCGCGCCGCGCACCGAAGGCTGCGTCGGCGAGCCGAGCACGGCTGAAATCGGCTACCTGCATTGCGGTCAGGAAGGTGCAGGGCACTTCGTCAAGATGGTGCATAACGGCATCGAATACGGAATGATGGCGGCTTACGCTGAGGGTTTTAACCTGTTGCGTCACGCCAATGTGGGCGGCGTGTCTTTGCATGTTGATGCGGAGACGACCCCGTTGCGCGAACCGGATGCCTTTCGCTATGAAATTGATGTCGCACAAGTTGCCGAATTGTGGCGGCGCGGCAGCGTGGTGAGTTCCTGGTTGCTGGATTTGACTGCACACGCCCTGCAAAGCGATGCGGATCTTTCCAAATTCAGCGGTCAGGTTTCCGATTCCGGCGAAGGTCGTTGGACCAGCATCGCCGCGATCGAGTCCGGCACACCCGCACCGGTGCTGACTGCCGCCTTGTTTAACCGCTTCACCTCGCGCGGCGAAGCAGACTACGGCAGTAAACTACTGTCCGCGCTGCGCTTTGAGTTTGGCGGACATAACGAGAAAAAATAGTCCTATTCAGCACGTTACACCCAAGTAGCCTCCGTCAAAGCCGGAGGCTACTTGCTTTGCAGCAGCCAATGAGTGAAATGCGCTTTAATCTCATGCCCGATAAGTTTACATATTTGCGGATAAGATTCATCGTTTTTACAATCAAAAACAATAAGTTATGTGCATATTGCTGCGTATTTCCCAGAGCGGACGTAACCTGCCTGCGAGGATTACGGCCAGGCGGAGAACTATCTCGGCACGATCCCCGATTTCCCCCTTCATCGGACGGTAGGTCGCAATTCTTACATTGATCAGCGAAGGGGCATGCGCTTGAGTGATAAGAGTGAATTGTCCTGTATTTATCCGCTTATTCGGAACTTCGCCAATCAGTTGGGTGGTTATCCTGCTATTGCCATGACCTGCTCTGGAACGTAGCTGGAACAGGTTAACTTTTGTAATATCAGGACAACACGATGGCTTCTCCTCCCAAAATTCGTTTGGTGCGTAACGATAACGAAGCCTCTATTGCCGAATTTAAAGCAATACAGGAAGCTCGCACCCAGCTTGAAGCCGAGACTCAGGCTGAGTTTTCGGCACAGGCGCGGGCGCGGGCTGAAGCTCATGCGCGTTCCCTTGCCCATAAACACGAGGCTCCGCCTGGCGAGTCACTGCCTGATGGCTTAAGTCGGGACAGAAGTAAACTCGCAGAAGCGGCACAAGATAAAGATGGGGTAGAACAACGGGTAGCGCGCGAATTGCTCGACAAACTATTGACAGAAATAAGGCGACCGGATGAAAGTCAGGCGGAGTTGGCGCAACGGGAACAGGCCGAGTTGAGCCAGCGTCTGGAAGCAGAAGAAAGGGTTCGCGCCGCACGGGAAGCCAAGGCTAAATCAGCAACCGAACTACAGGCAGTTATCGCCCAGCAGCGCCAGAATGAATGGGCTATGCGGCAGCGTGCCGAGGCTGAAATCGTCGCTATCCGCCACTCCCTGGAGGAACTCAATGCGCAAACCGCAAAAGCTGTCGGGGAACGTGTCGCCGCAGATCAAGTGCAACGTAACCTGGCCGCAGAGAAGCTGAAAATTGAAACACGGCTGCGCGATACCGTACTCTCACGCATTGCAAATGAGGCAAAGGAACTGCGTTTAGCCCAGGAAAAAATTGATGTCGAGCTGTACCAGATGGCGCAAATCAGCAAGCGTATCGAGGCCGAAAAAGTCGCTGTACTCGCCGCACAAAATCGCGGCGAACTCGAACAACAGGCCGCCAGCTTGTTACAGGAAAAAATATGTCAGGAGCGTGAAGCCACCATTTTACTAAAGGCGAAGGTTGATGCCGAGCAATTTGCAGAGGCGACTGCACGGGCTAAAGTCAAGGCCGAGTCTCAGGCAATCGCAGAGGCTGAAGCGAGAGCTAAAGCAGAACGCGATGCCGCGCAAGTTGCACAACAGAGAATTGCAGCGGAACAGGCAGCGGCAGCGCAGGCAAGGCAACGACAACAAGCCGAGGAACACGCCAAAGCCGCAGCGGATACCCGTAACGCCAACGAGCATCAGGCTTGTCTGGCAGCGCAACAGCGCGCGGCTGCGGAAGCACTCGCGGCAAATGAGGCGGCGCGCAAATTGGCGGCTGAACAGCTTGCCGCACAGCAACTTGAATTGCAGTTGCAGGCTGAAGCGCAGGCCATTGCCGCTTTGCATAAACGCATCGCAGCCGCTCAACAGGCGCAACGCGCAGCCGAAGAAAAGTTCAGTCTGGAACAACAACTGCGGGAAGTTGAGGATAAACGGGGACAAGCCGAGCAACTTGCAGCGCGCGTCTTGCGCGAACAGTACCAGGTTCAGAACGCACAACTGCAAAGCGCGCAGACCCGTGCGTCAGACGCACAAGTAGTCGCTCAGGCGATAGCGCAAAGTCTGGCGGCAGAACAGGCAGAGCATGATGCCGCACAAGCCAATATTCAGGTGTTTAACCGCTTGATTCAGGAATCCCGTCAGCGTGCCGAACTTGAAAAACAGGCTTACGAATGTTCCAACGAGCAATTAGCGACCGAATCGCGCGCTATTGCCAAAATTGAAACGCGCATGACGGCAGAATTGCAAGCGATCGAATCTGACAATCAACGCATGGAAATGGAAGTGCGCGCGCGCGAGATCGCGGCAACGATGCTGCAAATTAATGAGCGCGCAGTCCAGGATGCGCTCAAGAAAGAACAGGCGGCAGTGCGTGCCTTGAATATCGCCAAGTTGCACGCGGATGCCGAAAATCAGGCACTTAGGCAAAAGGAAGATTTCATCCGCGCAGAAGCGCTTGAAACCGTTGCCCTGCGCAAACAAATAAACGAGGCAAAGCAGGCTCACGAACAGGCCATGCAACGAGCCAAGAATATGGCAAGATTGCACTTCAACGAGGCAACCAAGGCCACCAGACTTGAGCAGGAACGGCTACATGCCGAGGCAACGGCCACGATCGCTGCACGCAAAAAATCGGCACTAGCCGAGGCGGCAATAAAAGCTGCCGAAGAACGTAATCGGCTGGAAATACAGATGGCAAAACAGATTCAATATCGTTTGGACTACGAGCAGACTCTAGCGGCAAAACTGCAACAACAGGCAGCACTCATGACCGAAGCCGCAACCACCATGCCGGCAAAGCCGCGTTAAAGAATCAGATTTTTTCCAGTAATTCGTTTAGAAACAAGCTGGTATCAGCCGGTTTGGACAGCATTGAACCGCTGATCCAGAACACATCTTCGGCGCGACTACCCATGGTGTTGATTTTGGCTCTATGCATACGAATGTGGTGCCGGTCGAGAATATGCGCGAAGCGCGCCAGCAGCCCCGGTCTGTCGCCCGCGATGAGCGTCAAAACGTATATGCCATGACGGTCTGTAGCGATATTGATCTTGGTGTTGAGCGGAAAATGCTTGAGCTGGCGGCTCATGCGTCCACCAGAAACGGGGTTGATCGGCTCGGCCAGCCTGATTTTTTCTGTCAATTCAAATTCGATGTAATTCATCAAGTCGCGGTAGTCCATGTCGCTGCGATTGACTTCCATGACCTGAAAGCTGTTCAGGGCGTAGCCATGTTGCGTGGTATGTATCTTGGCTTCGACGATGGTAAAGCTCAGGCGCGCGAAAAAGTCGCAGATGCGGGCGAATAACCAGCGTTGATCTCGGCAATAAACCAGCACTTGCAAGCCCGAACCCGCACGGCTTAAACGCGCCTTGACGATGGGCGCTGGATCATTGACCCGGAAATACAGCAAGCGGCTATGCCAGGCAATTTCCTGAGCTTCGTGATCCATAAAGTAGCTATCATCGAGCTGCGCCCACAGCATCTGGTAGGATGTTGCCGAGATGGCATAAAGGTTGAGCGTAGCGGCGGCCTGTTCGCGTATCTCGGTCAGATGGTTGTCAATCGCGCCTTCCTTCATGTAACGGCGCGTGAGATAGAACAAATCCTCCATCAGCTTGCCTTTCCAGGCGTTCCAGACTTTCGGGCTGGTGCCTTTTACATCCGCCACGGTCAATAAATACAGTGCCACCAGATAGCGGTCATTCTTGATGTTTTCGGCAAATTCGGCGATGACTTCGGGATCGGCCAGATCCTGCTTCTGTGCGGTGCTGGAAAGTGTGAGGTGTTGTTCGACCAACCAGACGACCAGTTGGCTATCGTCATGGCTGAGTTGATGAAGGGTACAGAACTTGCGCGCATCCTTCATGCCCAGCCTGGCATGATCGCCGCCGCGCCCCTTGGCTATATCGTGGAATAGTCCGGCGATATACAACACTTCGGGACGGGCAAATTCGCCCATCAGTTTGTTGCATAAAGGCAGTTCGTGCGCATGTTTTTCCAGCGCAAAACGGCGCAAATTACGCACCACCATCAAGATGTGTTCATCCACTGTATAAACGTGGAACAAGTCGTGCTGCATCTGTCCGACGATGCGCCCGAAAGCGGGAATATAACTGCCCAGAATGCCAAATTGGTTCATGCGGCGCAGCGCGTGGATCACGCCGTGCGGCTGGCGCAGGATTTCCATGAAATGCGCCTGATTTTGCGGGTCGCGCCGGAAGGTCGCGTCAATTTTCAGCCTCGCGCGCCACAAGGCACGCAGGGTATTCGCGCTGAGATCGGTCAGTTCAAGACGTTGTTGCATAATTAAAAACAGTTCGAATATCGCTTCAGGGCGATGTTCAAAGAGATGTTCATCGCGCATCTCCAGTCGCGTACCTACCATGCGAAAACGCTCGTTCAGCGCATGTTGCGGAAGGGTGTCGCGGAACAGATAGTCATGCAAATGTTGTAACAAAATCGTGTTGAACAGGCGCACCGCACGGCGCGTGCGGTAGTAGCGTTGCATCAAATGCTCGCTGGCGCGGCGGTTAGCCGAGTCGGTAATACCCAGTTGTTCGGCGAGCGTAGTCTGAAAATCGAACAGTAAACGGTCTTCGCGGCGGCGGGCGAGGTAATGCAGTCGGATGCGCAGGGTTTGCAGCAGCGCGTCATGGCAGGCAATCTGATGCGCCTCGGACAGGGTAATCAAGCCCGCTTGAGCCAGCTCGGTCCAGCGCGTACCCAAACCTGCCGCGCGACTGATCCAGGTGACGATTTGCAGATCGCGCAAGCCGCCCGGGCTTTCTTTAAGGTTGGGTTCGAGATTAAAGTCAGCGTCATCAAAACGCGCGTGGCGCTGTTCCTGTTCATGCAGCTTTGCCAGGAAAAATTCTTTTGCAACAAGATGTTGCCGTACAGACTTGCATAATTGCTCGAATAGTGCGGGCTGACCGCACAGCAGGCGTGCTTCCAGCAAATTGGTTTGTACCGTGATGTCGGTTGATTCGCTGATGCATTCCGCCACGGTGCGGATGCTGTGCCCGACTTCCAGCCCGATGTCCCAAAGTAGCGCAATCAATTCGCGCAGCATGTGTTGCAGGGATTCATCCGGCGCATCCTCCAGCAGGACGAGCAGGTCTATATCCGATTTTGGATAAAGCTCGCCTCGACCATAACCGCCCACCGCAATCAACGCAGTGTGCTTCGGGAATGCCATAAGTTGCCAGATGCGTTGCAAATATCCGTCTATCAGCTTGCTGTGCGCACCGAGCAGCCGAGCCGCTTTGCCTTGCTGGAGGAAGGTTTTTTCAAGGTTGAGCCGGTCGCAGCGCAAGGATTCGCGCAAGGCTGGAATATCACAGCGTGGTGAGGTGCCCGTCATTGTGGCCATCCCTAAAAACTTTTTTCCGTATCCGTTATCAAGGATTGCAAGCGCAACGTCCCTGGCCGGAATTGAGTTGTCTCATCAGATTATTCGGAGGATGCAGATTAAAAACGATTTTGAGTTTTACCGATTAAAATTCGGACAGCCTCATATTTTCAATCTCGGGTAAAATCTGCATACATACTCGTAATGTATTGATTTTAATCATATTTATTACACGGGTGCGGGGCAGCCCTCGGAGACAGTCAACACTTCATAGCCGGTTTCGGTGACCAATAGGGTATGTTCATATTGCGCGGACAGGCTGTGATCCTTGGTGACCACCGTCCAGCCATCGCCCAGTTGCTTGATGTCTTTCTTGCCCGCGTTGATCATCGGTTCGATGGTAAACACCATGCCCGCTTCCAGTTTTAATCCTGTTTTGGGGCGACCGTAATGTAGCACTTGCGGCTCTTCGTGGAATTTTTTGCCGATGCCGTGACCGCAGAATTCGCGTACCACGCTGAAGCCCAGCGGTTCGACAAAACTCTGAATAGCATGGCCTATATCGCCCAGATACGCGCCCGGCTTGACCGCGCGGATACCGCGCCATAGCGATTCGTAAGTGGTTTCGCACAGCCGTTTTGCCTGAATGGAGGGTTCGCCCACATAGAACATACGGCTGCTGTCGCCGTGGTAACCCTCTTTGATGACGGTGATGTCCAGATTGACGATGTCGCCATTTTTCAGCGCCTTGTCGCTCGGCACGCCGTGGCAAATCTGGTGGTTGATCGAGGTGCAGATGGACTTGGGGTAGGGCTTATGACCGCCCGGCGCATAGTTGAGCGGCGCGGGAATGCCTTGCTGGACATTGACGATCAGATCGTGGCACAGCCGGTCGAGCTCATTGGTGGTCACGCCCGCCACAACGAAAGGAGCGATGTAATCGAGCACTTCGCTGGTCAGGCGACCGGCAACGCGCATTTTTTCAATTTCTTGCGGGGACTTGATGGAAACAGACATGGTATATAGCTTCTTGAAAGGAAGCCGAGGATAGCACGAGAGCTGGATTCCCGACAAATTCGTTAATGACCTTCTGTCGGACATTGGTATGGGATACGGTTTTGAACTAAACTGCGTCGGCGATGGACTAAGCATCGCTTCAGATTCAAAAATCATCCATTCAGTTAAAAATTATCCTTTCAGGAGACAGCATGAAAAAGTCATTGGCTATCGTTTTGTTACTTACCGCCACCAGCAGCGTGTATGCGGCAGATAGCGGCGCGATACTGGGCGGTGCGTTGGGCGGCGCAGCGGGTGCGGCGGTCGGCTATAACATGGGCGGGCAGGGTGGCGCGATACTGGGTGCGGCGATTGGTGGCGGAACGGGTGCGGCTGTCGGCAGTCGCCCGAATGCGCCCGTCGTCAGGCAAGTCCCGGTACAAGTTGCCGCCCCTGTTGCGGGTCGTGGCGATGACGATGAAGAACACCATCATGATCATCATGGCAAGCATCATCACGAAGAGGATTGATTAGCCCGAGTGTGCGCATCCGGCAACCCAACAAAAGGCACGGCAACGTGCCTTTTTTACGGGTAGCGCAACGCTTCTATCGGGTTAAGGCGGGCGGCTTTTTGGGCGGGGTAGTAGCCGAAGAAGATGCCTACCGTTGCGGCCACCCCGAATGCCACCAGCACCGAACTGCCGGAGATAATGACCATCGTGTCGGTCAGCAGTTGCGTAAGCCACGCGCCGCCGATACCGAGCAGCAGGCCGATAAAGCACCCGACCACCGAAATGATGACGGCTTCGAGCAAAAATTGCAGCAGGATGTCGCGCTCCCTGGCACCGATTGCCATGCGGATGCCAATTTCGCGGGTGCGTTCGGTGACCGAGACCAGCATGATATTCATGATGCCGATACCGCCGACCAGCAATGAAACGGAGGCAATCGCGCCCAGCAGCATGGACATGACGCGCGTGCTTTCGGCGGCGGAATCGGCGACGGCGGTCAAGTTGCGCAGATAAAAGTCAGCCTCCTGTCCTTCGCGCAGGCGGTGGCGCTGGCGCAGCAGTTCGGTCATGGATTTTTCAACCTGAGGCATGATTTCCTGGCTAACAGCCTGCACCATCACCATGCGCACCGTACCCGGAAACTGCGTGCCGAACACATTGCGCTGCGCGGTGGTGAGCGGAATGATGAGGGAATCGTCCTGATCGCGCCCGTCCATGCCCTGACCCTTGCTGCCCAGCACGCCCAGCACAGTGAACGGGCTTTGCCGGATGCGGAGGGTACGACCCACCGGGTCCTCGTCGCCGAACAAGTTCTGCGCGGTGGTCTGGCCGATTAGCGCGACCCGGGTTGCCGAACGCACGTCCGATGCCGTGAAGGCAGCACCGCTGACCACCGGCCAGGCGCGCGCATCCAGATAAGCGGGCGTGCTGCCGATGATGGCGGTATTCCAGTTATTGGGGCCATACACGACCTGCGCACTACCCGGATGGATGGGGGCTGAGGCTTGCACGCCGGGCAACTCGGCAATCGCATCGGCATCGGCGACCGTCAGGGTCAACGCGCTGCCGCTGCCGGTACGCACCCCGCCTGTCTGACTGCTGCCGGACAACAGCACGAACAGGTTGCTGCCCATCGCGCTGATGGTTTGCCCAATGGCATATTGCGCGCCCTGGCCGATGGCCATCATCAGCACCACCGCGCCGACCCCGATCACCATGCCCAGCATGGTTAAAATGGTGCGCATTTTGTTCGCGCCCATCGCGCACCACGCTTCGCCCAGCATCGCCAGCGTCATGTTGTTAGCTCCCCTGTCATCTGATCGCTGACGATGCCGCCATCCAGAAAATGTATCTGGCGTTTTGCGTGTCGCGCAATGTCGGGCTCGTGGGTGACCAGCACGATGGTAATGCCTTCATGGTTGAGTGTCTCGAATAGCGCCATGATGTCAAGGCTGGTGTGGCTATCGAGATTGCCGGTGGGTTCGTCGGCCAGCAGCAGGCTGGGACGGTTAACCAGCGCGCGGGCAATCGCCACGCGCTGTTGCTGACCGCCGGAAATCTGGTTGGGCAGCGAGTCCGCCTTGTCGGCCAGACCCACTTTAACTAGCCTGAACTTTGCATAAATTTTCAGCTGTGTGATTTTCAAAAGTATAGTGCCATTTTTTTGATTTTCAGGCGAAGTTCCCCCAACCCCCGTTGGCGGGATAAAGCGTGAGTCAGTTATTGGAAAGGGTGGGTGGCGTGGTCTCGTGTGCCAAACGTGCCAGGTCATGGAGAGGCTCGCATGGCGGGTTTCCTGCTGGCAGGGCAAAGTCGTTGACAGACCTGTGCCAGTATTGATTTGACCGGGCAGGCAGTAGGCA
>Ga0210022_1002273_pt1 | contig 12031 bp, 8 predicted proteins | sample CryGeymeta201520_FD_183984 | JGI IMG/M metagenome (GOLD analysis project Ga0210022, IMG submission 183984) | Groundwater microbial communities from Crystal Geyser aquifers in Utah, USA - Crystal Geyser metaG 2015-20 (SPAdes) (version 2) | ecosystem: Environmental > Aquatic > Deep subsurface >... | reverse complement strand
GTCATTATGCGAGGCATGGTGATCCACATGGAAGAAGCGAAGCTACAGACCTTGGCGCAGATCAAAGCATTTTTGGACGGGACATCGGAGGTGGCATTCTGGGTTTCCAAAGAGGGGCGCAATCCGTTTATCGAGCGCGTGCTCAAGCGGTTTGGCTAGCCGAGCGCATTGTTGACAGTGCGATACTGCACGTAATCAAGCTATGGCTCAAAGCGCCCGTCATCGGCGATGACAAGGATGGCACCAGTAAGAATGTGGGCGGCGGCAAAGCCAACAGCAAAGGTACACCGCAAGGCGGAGTCATCTCGCCGTTGCTGTCGAACTGCTACCTGCACCTGCTTGACCGGATATGGGAGAAACATCAACTACGCTGGAAACTGAAGGCGCGCATCGTCCGCTACGCGGATGATTTTGTGGTGCTGTGTGCGGGTAAAGTAGATGCGTCCTTGAGCACGGTACGGCAAGTGCTGGATCGACTTGACCTCACGTTAAATGAGACCAAGACCCGCATCGTTGATGCCAGACAAGAAAGTTTCAACTTCTTGGGTTTTGAAATCAGGGTGAGCAAGGGATTGAAGTCGGGCAAAAGCTACCCGCATGTCTGCCCCGCGCCAAAATCTTTTGCAAAAATCAAAGAACGTATAACGCATTTGACCGCACGGGAACGCACGCCGATACCGTTGGAGAATATTGTCGGGAGTATGAATGCCACCCTTCGCGGGTGGTCGAATTACTTTCATTACCGCAATTCCAATGGTGTACTGGAGAAGGTGAAAACGCATGCAGAAGAGCGCCTGCGAACCCACCTGATGAAGCGCCACAAGGTCAAGGATCGTGGAATCGGCAGTGGTCGTTTCCCGAGTCAACAGCTTTATACGAAATATGGGCTATACAAGGTTCCGACAACGGCGGGCTGGAAAACGGCGCATGCCTAGTGTGAAGAACATCGGAAAGCCGTATGCGGGAAAACCGCACGTACGGTTTGATGAGGGAGGGCAGGCGAGAGCCTGTCTTCTACTCTACCCGTGCTTTGTGCTTTGGACCCCGTGCTTTGTGTTCTCTGTAGAAACTGCGCTTGAGCATTTCGGCAGCGCCGATGTAGCCCACCACGATCAGCCCCATCAACGACAGGAACAGCCATGGTAATGGTGCGAAACCAAATACTGCACCAACCGGCGTGTAAGGTAGCGCGATCGCGGCGATGACGACACATAACGTCGCAAGAGCGAGCGCCCGGGACGGACGGCTGCGCCAGAAAGGGTCGCGCGTACGCAGAACCAACACCACCAGGGCGGCGGAAACGACTGACTCGACAAACCAGCCGCTGCGGAACTGTTCCGGCGAGGCCTTCAAGACAAAATACAGCACTCCGAAGGTCAGGAAGTCGAACACCGAACTGAGCAGGCCGAAGCGGAACATGAAGCGGCGAATGAACTTTACGTCCCAGCGCTGCGGACGCTGCACCGCTTGTGCATCGATGCGATCGGTGGCGATGGTCATCTCCGGCAGGTCGGTGATGAGGTTGGTGAGAAGAATTTGCTTTGGCAGCAGCGGCAAGAACGGTAGCAGTAACGAAGCCCCGGCCATGCTGAACATGTTGCCGAAGTTGGCGCTGGTGGCCATGAAAACGTATTTTTGCGTGTTGACGAAGGTGCGGCGGCCTTCGCGTACACCGTCGGCGAGTACTGCAAGGTCCGGCTCCAGCAGCACGATGTCGGCCGCCTGCTTGGCCACATCGGCGGCACCCTGCACGGACAAGCCAACATCGGCCGCGTGCAGCGCTGGCGCATCGTTGATCCCGTCCCCCATGTAGCCCACCACGTTCCCTGCCTTGCGCAAGGCGCGGATGATGCGTTCCTTCTGGTTCGGCTCAACCTCGGCAAAAATATCGGTGTCGTGCGCCAGTTGCGGTAGTGCATCGTCGCTCACCTGCCGCAGTGCCTGTCCGGTGACGATCTTCACTCTGGCCAAACCGATCTGTGCTGCAAGGGCCTGCGACACCAGTGGGTTGTCGCCGGTGATGATCTTCAGCGCGATACCGAGTTCGCGCAGTTCTTCGACGGTGCCCGCAATCCCGGCCTTGGGCGGGTCGGCAAACAACAGGAAGCCGACAAAAGTCATGCCGGCTTCATCCTCGCGGGTCATTGTCATTTGCGCCGGCAGCGTCTTGATTGCCAGGCCGAGCGTGCGAACCCCGCGGGCACTGAACGCCGCATATTGCGCGTGAATGGTCTGAATCTGATCCTCGATGGGGACCACCTCGCCGTTGCGCATTTCTACCAAGGTACATACCGACAGCACCTGGGCCAGAGCACCCTTGGTGATCATGACGGTTTGCGCCCCCATCGATGTCAGCACGCTCAGCCGTTTGCGGGCAAAATCGTAAGGAATTTCATCAAGGCGGGTGAAGCCCGACGCTGGTGGTCCGGCTGCCGCCACGATGGCCGCATCGATCGGATTGTTGAAACCGGTCTGAAAGGCCGCATTGAGCCCCGCGAACGTCAAGGTCCGTACGCTCGTCCGGCCCTCGGCATCCAGCGCACCGTCAAGCTTTATCTTGCCTTCGGTGAGCGTACCCGTCTTGTCCGAGCACAACACGTTCATGCTGCCGAAATTCTCAATTGAGACGAGTCGCTTGACAATCACCTTGCGCGCTGCCATGCGGCGCGCGCCCCTAGCCAGGTTGACGCTGATGATGGCCGGCAGCAGCTCGGGGGTCAGGCCGACCGCAAGCGCCAGCGCAAACAGTAAAGAATCGAGCACCGGACGATGCAGGTACACATTGAGCCCGAATATGACGATGACCAGGATCAGCGTCACCCGGATCAGCAGCATGCCAAACTGATGTACGCCGAGCTCGAAGTCGGTCTCCTCCGGGCGAATCCGCAGCCGGTCGGCAATGGCGCCGAACTGAGTGTCGCGCCCGGTGCGCACCACCAGCGCGCGGCCAACGCCGCTGACTACATGGGTGCCCTGAAACACGGCGTTTGTGCGGTGAGCCAGTGGCGTGTCCGCCGACAAGACACCGGGCGCCTTCTCAACCGGGAACGTCTCGCCGGTCAGCGTGGCTTCGTTGAGGAACAGATCGCGGACTTCGAGCAGGCGGCCGTCAGCGGGGATGCTGGAACCCGCGGTGAGAATGACCACATCGCCCGGCACCACCTCCTCCAGCGCAACCTGGATGACCGCGCCATCGCGCAGGACATCGGCCTGCACGGCAACCAGTTTCTGCAGGCTGGCCACCGCAGTCGCGGCGCGGAACTCCTGCCAAAAGCCCAGCAAGGCGCTGGCGAACACGATGAGGAGAATGATGACGCCGTCGGTGGCACCATGCATGGCAAAGGACAGGATTGCTGCAGCAATCAGAATCAGTACCACGGGAGATCTGATCTGGCGCCACAGCAACGGCACAACGCGCGAGGCATCCTCGCCCTCGAGTGCGTTCTTGCCGTATTGCTGCAAGCGTGCGGCGGCGTCCGCGCTGGTCAGGCCAACTGGGGATGAGCCGCTTTCCTGAGCGACCTGGCCGATGTCGGTTGACCACCAGGAGCCGCTATTTGCATGTTTCTCATTCATCCGACAATCTCTTTTCTGCAAGGCAGCTCTCCGGCGAGCTGACGCCATTTCATCTCAAGGCATGTTCCATGATCGATCGCGCCAGCGCCTCGTAGTCGCCGCCGAAGTGGTGTCCACCGCCGATGGCCACGGCGCGCACATTTCCCTTCGCAAGGCTTAGACATGGGGAATTAGGCTCTTCGGCGCCGTAGAGGCAGAGTATCGAGGCCTTTGTCATGCGCTCGATCTCCGGCCTGACCTCAGGGCCGCGGCCGTCGACACCTGGTATCCAGCTCGAGACGTGAATCTCAAAGTTGGCCCTGTTGCCCAGGCCGAGCAGGTTCACGCTGCGCACGGAGGCACGCGCCGCTTCAGGCAAGCGTGTGTAGAGAAATGGCAGCACGTCCGCGCCGAAGGAGTAGCCGATGAGCAGTACTTTCGGGCGCTGCCAGACCCTCCTGTAGCCAAGGATGATGCGTTCGAGATCGGCAGACGCAGCCTCCGGTGTGCGCGCGCGCCAGAAATACTTGAGCGAATTGACTCCGACGACAGGAATGCCGCGCGCCGCCAACGCAGCTGATACCTCCTGGTCAAGCCCGGCCCAGCCGCCATCACCGGTCACGAGAATGGCGAAGAGGTCGCGCGTGTCGGGCGTGGGGCTGGCTGTTGCGGGCACGGCGACGAGCGGCAGATCCGCCAACACGGGCAGCGCCGGTAGCGGCACTGTGGACCTCGCCAGTCTGGCGTAGGCAGCCTTGAACTGTGGCAGCCAGTTGCGTTCAACCGCGAAACCGTGCCCGACCTTCGGTAACCACACCATCTCCGCGTTCTCTGTCTGGCTGACGAAACGCCGTGTCTCATTTGCATCGCACACTTGGTCGATGTCGCCCTGAAAGGCAATCCAGGGCGTCGCATTCAGCTTTGAGGCAGCAAGCAACACGCCCTTGATTGCCGACGGCGCCGTCGCCTTGACGTACTCGACCTCATAGTCCAGGCCGCGTCCCCGGCACAGCTTTTGGGTGACCGCCAGATCCGGGCAGAACCCGAGGCTCAAGGCACCGACAAAGGTGCCTTTCGGCGACTGCACGGCGGTCGCGTAGGCCAGCGTCGCGCCGGAGGAATAGCCGATCAGGACCGGCGACAAATAGTCTTCGAGTTTGAGATGGCGCTGGACTTCATGCGCCAGGTCCTCGAAATCAACAGCGAGATTGCGGCACGGCTCCTTCACCGCGTTGACGTTGTTCAAATAGTGGCGGATGTCGATGCCCACGACGATGGCGTTCAGGCTCATCAGGTGACGGGCCATGTCGACGACTCCGAGGTTCCAGCCTCCGTCGCCGGGAATGAACAATGCAATGCTGGTGGCCTTGGCGGACGGCTGGTAAACCGTGACCTCGCCGAAGGGGCCATGGCTGAGCTTGATCTCGCCGGGAATCACAGGTGCCGGCGCATCGCCGCCAGTGCCAGGTATCGGCTCTCGGCCCCCGGCCTCATGGGTGCGCGCCTCGAGTTTGTCAGCGGCGAGCACTGCGTTCGAGAGACCGGACAACGAGACCAGAACGATCACCGCAGCGGCCATCAGGCTGCCCTTCAAGGGCACACTTTTCACCAACAATCTCTTCGTCATCAGATCCATAGACATCCTCATATACATCTCACTGAAGCTCATCGACAGCAACCATTGCAACGCGTAATCCGGTCACGCCTTGGTCAATCAGATGACCCGGATCAAGGCGGCACGCGCCCAATTTTCGCCAATTCCTTCTTCGCGCGGGCCGTCGTGGCCCGCACGACCAGGCCTAGGGTGAGGCCCTGAACCACGATCGAGAAAACCACGACCACATACGTCACAGCTACCAGGGTGTCGCGAATATCCCCGGCGGGTAGCGACAGGGCCAGGGCAACGGAGACTCCGCCACGCAGACCGCCCCAGGTCAGAAGGGTGACGACACCGGGTGAAAAGCTGCGGAAGCGGCGCATCACCCCGATCGGCAACCCGATGCTGATCAGCCGCGCGAGCAGCACCAGCGGGATGACCAGGAACCCGGCCGCCAGGTATTGACCGGTAAAGTCGAGAATCAGGACCTCCAGGCCGATCATCACGAAAAGTGCGGCGTTGAGGATCTCGTCCACCAACTCCCAGAAGTTCTTCAGTTGATCGCGACTGTGTGACGACATGGCCAGGCTCTGTGTGTGGTTGCCGAGCAGGAGTCCGGCGACGACGACGGCGATGGGCGCCGACAGGTGCAGCCTGTCCGCCAATGAAAACACGCTGGTGGCGACTGCTAGCGTGATCAACACCACGGCCTTGTCGTCGTCGACGCTACGCAACAGCCGGTTCGCCAGCCAGCCGACCAGCAGCCCCAAGGCGAGAGCACCCAGGGCTTCCTTCACGAAAACGCCAATGATCGTCGGGAGCGCCATCGGTTGCCCGCTGGCGGCGATGGCGAGCAGAACCACGAAAGTCACGATCGCCACCCCGTCGTTGAACAGTGCCTCACCGGTGATCTTGGTTTCGATCGAGCTGGGCACACCGGCACCTTTCAGGATGCCCAGCACGGCGATGGGATCGGTCGGCGCGATCAGGGCGCCGAAGATCAGGCAATAAATAACGGGGACGTCCAGCCCGAGCAGGGTGAAGAGACCCCAGGCCCCCAGTCCGACCAGAATGGTTGCGCCTATGACACTGGCGCTGGCTAGAATGCCGATGACCCAGCGTTGCCTGGCCAGATCCACCAGCCTGACATGCAGCGCGCCCGCGAACAGAAGGAGGCCAAGCATTCCATGGAGCAAGGCGTTATCGAAGCGGATGCTCAACAACAGTTGCCTCACCTGTTGCTCTAAACCAGGCACCACCGGTTCCAGCGCGAGCAGGCCCAGCGACATCAGCATCGTGGTCAGCATCAGCGCAATGGTGGTCGGCAGGCGCAGGTGACGCTGGTTGAACCAACCGTGCCTATCCGGTTAGCACAGAAGGACACTGCCCATAGTGGTGACATGCGTAGCAAAGCCCCTAGCCATAGCGTTTTGTTTGCGACAACCGGATAGGCACGGAACCAACTAAAGAGCGCGGAGAGAGACAGCAGGATGGCAATGATGTCGATCAGGCGCATAGGTCATCCATCGGGTGCACGTCACGGGGAAACGAGGCTGGCATCATCACCACCATGGCCACCCGTTTTGGTGATGGCTTTTCATCCCGATCATTCATCGGAAAATCCTCGCATATCCGCCCGCCGAGAGTGCGGCGATGTCAGCCAGAACCAGTAGCAACGGGGATTTCCCCGGATAAGCGAGATAGCGTGGCTCCCAGACTGGATGGAATTTTGCCTTGTAGGCACGGAGTCCTTCAAAGTTGTAGAAGGCTTCACCATGCCGATAGATAGAATTGCCGAAGCGTGCCCACAGGGGGGAAATCGGCGTGTCCTCGAGGCCGGAGAGCGGCGCCATACCCAGATTGAACCAGCGATAGCCGCGCTCCCGTCCCCACAGAAAAATGTGCGTGAACAAACCATCCATTGCACCGTGGGGCGCAGCCGATGCGAAACGCATCAGGTCGATCGAAAGTTCCTCACCAGTGGGTCCACACAGCAGGTTGGCAAATGCCACGATACGGCCATCGCGTTCCAGCACCGCAACGGGTGTGTGCGAAAGATATTCGTCATCGAAGAAACCCAGCGAGAACCCCTTCTCGCTAACCGACTTGCTGGACAGCCAATCATCCGACACCGCTTTGAGCTGGGGTAGCACCGTCGGAACGTCCACAGCCTCGATGATTCGGAAACTCAGCGCCTCTCTAGCGAGACGATTGCTCATCGACCGAAGTTCCTTCTGTCGACTGCCTTCGAGTGAAAAGTCCTCCAGCGACACGCGCGCCTCCTCGCCGAGCTTGGCGAAACTCATGCCGAGTTCGGCATATAGAAAAAGCTGTGAGGGCTTGACCTGATAAAACACTGGGACGTCGCCGTAATCATCGGCAAGTTCGATAAAGTCACGGACTAGGCTGGGAGCGGCAGAAGCCGGCCCGACCGGATCGCCCAGCGCTACCAAAGTACGACCGCGAACGCCGTACATGATGAACGCCGTGCGCTCGCCGTTGAACCACAGCGCTTTGTCGCGCAGGTAGGCGAGCAGCGGCAGGGTGTCCGGTTGCGCATTGATGATCCGGGCGGCATCGGCGAGCCCTTCATTTGTGGGCGGTTCCGCAATGTGCGGCAGCGGCCGCAGCAGGCGCCAGAGGCCAAACCCCAGCAGCGCCACCGCCGCGCCCAAACTGGCGCGCATGAAACGCGGCGCATCGTGGTGCAACGCCACCTGCCACCACAGGTCGTTGGAATACTCGACATGGCGGAAGACGAAGATGCCGAGCCACACCGAGGCGCCAAACGCCGCCACGACGGCAATGATCCAGCCCGGCGAGAAGCGGGTGTCGAACAGCGCCGCGCGTCGGTCGAAAAAGTCGCGACTCGGTATGAATACCAACAGCAGCATTGCCAGGAAAGCGGCTTCTTCCCAATCACCCGCCTTCAGCAGTGAGGCTGCGATGCCAGTCATCAGTGCCACGAGAGCGAGGTAGTAGCTCAATTGGATTCGGCGTGATACCGCCTGCGCCAGCACCAGGAGTGCAACACCGACCAGGCTGCCGAGAAAGTGGGAGGCCTCGAACAAGCCGACCGGGAGCACGCGGGCCAGCCAGTGCAGCCGCCCGTACTCGGCCGGGGTTGCACCTGAAGCCAGCAAAAGCAAGCCTGCCATGAAGGTGAACACGGCCAACATCCTGGGCGCGAGTTGAACCGAGTACCCGCCCAGCGACTTGCCGAACTGCACCAGTCGCGCGCGACGGTTCCGCGCTTCGTCGCCAAGCAACACCAGTAGCGCCAGCGTCAGCGGGATGAAGTAATAGACAAGACGAAACAGTAGCAAGGCGGCGATGATGCGGTCAGCGGGGAGGTACGGACCCAGCAGCAATAACATCGCGCCTTCGAACACACCGAGGCCACCTGGCACATGGCTGACCAAACCAAAAACCTGCGCCGCAAGAAAGGCGCCCAGCAGAACCCCGTAGGATGGTCCACCCTCTGGCAGCAGGGCGTGGAGCACGGCGGCAGCCAGTGCCCAATCAGCCATCGAGACCACTATCTGCCCGAGCGCAAGCGGCGGCGCAGGCACACGCATCTCGAAGCCGCGCACGCGAAATGGTGCCCTGCGCACCGCCGACAGGATCAGGTAAGCGACGGTCATGGCCACGCAGATGCCGCCCAGCCACGGCACACTGGCCCGCACGAAACCGCCCTGCAAAAAGGTATAGGGATGGAAAGTGAGACTCCAGCCAGCCAATGCGAACAAGCCAAGCCAATAAGTGGTGGCGTTGAAAACGACGATTTGTGCCAAGTCGGTCGCTGACACGCCCCAGCGCGAATAGTAATGCTGCCGTACTGCCGTACCAGACAGCATCGCGAAGCCCACACTATTGCTCACTGCATAGCTGACCGAGGCCGTCAGCGCGACACGCCAGCGCGCTAACCGCTTCCCGATATGGACGAAGGCAAGCTGGTCGTAGCTCGCAAGAACCAAGTAGTTGGCAGCGGTGAACAGCAATGCGAGCAGTACTTGGCCGGTTGACAGGGCAATGAGTGCCTCACGCACGTCGCGGTAGTGAATTGCCTGCAACTCCCGGTGCAGTATCCAGAGCGCCACGGCAAACAGCAGCGCTGCCAGCAGTGGCGGCAGCCAGGTTCGCAGCTTGGCATCTGCGCGGCCGGTTGGTACGGGACTCATTTCATAGGCTCCTCATTCTCAATGCGAGTGCCTGTCTTTGACAGTTCTCCCAGACGATAGATTTCTTTATGGTCTCCTCTCTCTCGTACGTGAACCGGTTCTTGCGCTTACCAATGCCGCAGTCTATAAGCTTGATTCGTCCGCACATAATTCGTTGATCTGTATAAGGCACTGTCGAGGCCTTTGCGGGCTTCGGGTCTGTTTCGGGGAGCGATGTCGGAGTGACGAATGACTGGACTGGACGGACTTCGGCTAATCCGTTGACTTCACCGCAACACCCAGAGCGCGGATGCGCTGTGCAAACTGCTCCAGTTGCGCATGCGGCAAGGCCGACAGGCGCGGCGCTTCGGCCTGCAAGGAGGGTCGCGCCAAGCCGTACAGCAAAACCCCTTGCGGGCGAATATTGTCACGCAGTACGCCCGCCAGAAAATCCAGATAGTCGTCTTCCTCCTGCTTGCCCGGGGGAACGCCATCCAGTGCGAACCAGCAGGTTTGCAGCCAGGTGTTGGGACAACAGGCGATGGCGGTGGCGAGGTTTTGCCGCACCGTGTCCAGGGTCGTCCTGGTGTCGTTAACCAGCGCCATGCCCGCTTCGCTGGCACGATCCAGCTTGAACCAGACTTCGCCATTCAGTTGCGCCAGGCGGCGCAATCCGTGCTGCACGTTCTCGCGCCGGATCAGGCTGCCGTTGGTGATAAGCACCAGTTTGAGATCGGCGGGTTTCAGCCCGGCGATGAGTTCGATGACATCATTGAATTCCTGCGCGCTGGTCGGCTCGCCGTTGCCGGAGAGTGCGATGTCGTTGATGCGGCGCGCCCCGGGCGGCACACGCTGCATGAAATCGCCGTGCTGCAATTCATGCAGGAAGCCGCGCAATTCTTTTTCCAGCAAAGCCAGATCGACGGGGGGTGCAGTGCCGCGCGTGAGGTCGGGCACCTGGCAGTAGATGCAGCGCCAGTTGCAGGCATTGTTGGGATTGAGATTGATGCCGATGGAAACACCGCCCGCGCGGCGCGAGACGACCGGATACACATAGCGCAATCCGGCGCTGTCGCGGCTGTGGTCGGTCGTCGATAGCACTGAATCGATCTCGCCGCGTTCAGGACTTCACGAGGGGCAAATAACGCGCCGGATCGACCGGCTTGCCCTGCTTGCGAATCTCGAAATGCAGCTTGACCTGATCGGCGTCGGTGTTGCCCATCTCCGCGATCTGCTGCCCTTTGCGCACACTCTGCCCTTCCTTCACCAGAATCCGCTCGTTGTGCGCGTAAGCGCTGAGGTAGGTGGCGTTGTGCTTGATGATGACCAGCTTGCCGTAACCGCGCAAACCGCTGCCCGCATACACCACTTTGCCGGCCGCACTGGCGGTGATCGCCTGTCCGCGCGCACCGGCAATATCGATCCCTTTGCGATTGGCACTTTTGGAAAATCCGGCAATCAGCTTACCCCGTGCCGGCAACCCCCACTCCAGCGCATCGGCCGCACTATCGTTGGCGGCATCACCGGGTTGGGACGAACTCGTTGCGACAACTGCCTGATCGGTCTGCATCCGTTCGACTTTGGCCAGTGCCCCTGCGGAATACAGCAGCCTGCCCACTTTGGGCTGGGTTTTTGTTTCACCCACCTTGGGCACGTTTCGGGCAACGACAGGGGCCGTCTGTTCATCGATCGCCCCTTCGTCCAGTGGAATTCTCAACTCAAGCTGCTGCCCGATCTTGATCGCGGTGGCATCTTTCAAACCGTTGTATTCCGCCACTTCCATGTAATTCAGCCCGTCCTCGAAGGCGATGCTGTAAAGCGTCTCGCCGGCCTGCACGGTGTGGCGCTTGGTGGTGTAGCGCGGCGCGCTCACCTCGGCTGCACGGCGGGTATCGCCGTATTCCACGACCGGTGCCTTACCCTTTCTGACGCCCGTGCCACACGCACTCAAGGTAGCGGCGAGCAATAGCAACACCAATTTTAAATTTGTACTCATGCCTTACCCGTCAGCAAAGGGACGAATTTCACCGCATCCAGCCGCGTCTCGCGAAAGCCTTGTTCCGTGCGCTCGATCAGGTACAGGAATTGTTCTGCGGTGCCGATCGGCAGCACCATCCTGCCACCGATCGCCAGCTGTTCCTTTAACTCTGCCAACAATGCCGGTGCGGCGCACGCCATGATGATGCCGTCGAAAGGAGCGACATCGGGCAGACCAGCAGCGCCATCCGCATAGCGCAGGATGACGTTGCGCACCTTCAGTTCGCGCAACAGTTTGCGCGCACGCTCGTACAGGGGCTGGATGCGCTCCACGCTATAGACCTCTTTCGCCACCTGGGCCAGCACCGCCGCCTGGTAGCCGCAGCCGGTGCCGATCTCCAGCACCCGCCCCAATTGCTTGCCGTTGCGCAACACTTCGATCATGCGCGCGACGATGTAAGGCTGCGAGATGGTCTGGCCGTAATTGATGGGCAGTGCGACATCGTCGTAGGCGCGCCCGGACAATGCCTCATCCACGAACAGATGGCGCGGCACATTGCCGATCGCCGCCAGCACTGCCTCGTCGCGGATGCCCTCGGCGCGCAGCCGTTCGATCATGCGCCCGCGCGTGCGCGCCGAGGTCATGCCGATGCCGGCGTGCTGCAAGTTCATGCCGCACCCATCCAGGTGCGCACCGCATCCATCTGGGTGTACTGGGTCAGGTCGATCTGCAACGGCGTGA
>Ga0210022_1002264_pt1 | contig 12052 bp, 10 predicted proteins | sample CryGeymeta201520_FD_183984 | JGI IMG/M metagenome (GOLD analysis project Ga0210022, IMG submission 183984) | Groundwater microbial communities from Crystal Geyser aquifers in Utah, USA - Crystal Geyser metaG 2015-20 (SPAdes) (version 2) | ecosystem: Environmental > Aquatic > Deep subsurface >... | reverse complement strand
CGAATTTCATCGACCTTTCATTTTTTTAAGAGATTTTTCCAAAACTTTTTTTAATTCCGCTACATTGACTTCCTTTCTTTCTCTTTTTGGTTTCCCTTCGGTTATTTTTTTTGAAGGCGAAAAAGAAATGGGTCCAGCTTTGGCTACCTCTTCCAAAGAAATAGTTGGAGTAAGGTCAGTTTTTTCAGTCTCCGGGGGTCGGACTGGAGCCCTTTCCAAGGGCCCACCGAAGGTGGGACTCCGACCCTCCCGCCACCCTCCCAAATTTTCGTTTGGGCCCCTCGGGTGGCGGGCGGGTTGGCGTCCAACTTTCTTTAAACAAGATTTGCAATAAACCGGTCGGGAAGGATCTGGTGGAAAAATCACCTTGGTCCATTTTCCGCAAGCGGCACATTTGACATCATATAAAACTGGCGGGGCAGCTTGAGCTACTTCTGGTAATTTCAGAAGTCCTGTCCACTTTGAAATTTTCTCTTCAATAATTGTTCTTGGGGTAGCATGTCTCTCTTGAGAAACTTTAACAATTTTTTCTCGGTTTGATTTTTCTGGTTTTGGGAAGGGCGAAAGAGTCTCAGCAGAAAAGGGACGGCCGGCTATTCCATCAATCATTAATTTCACATAAATATTATATTTTCCCAAATTGACCAGGTCATTGGCTTCAAATTCCGGTAAAAATTCTCTTTCTAAGAATTCGGCATCCTCAGCTCCTACTCGAAAACAAACTATTGTTCCAACGTTGCCGAAAATGGCATCTCGGACCTCGGAACTCTTTCCGGTTGGCGTCATTTCTTCTAATTGACCAATATATTGATTACCCAAGGCCAAAGACAATCTATATTTTCTGGCTTCAGAGAGAATATTAATAAAGGACTTGGTGGCGAAGTTTTGGAATTCATCAACATATAAATAAAAATCTCGCCTTTTTTCTTCTGGCGTATCAACTCTCGACATAGCGGCTAGCTGCAATTTTGTAATTAAAAGAGCTCCTAACAATCTCGAGTTATCTTCTCCTATTCTCCCTTTAGATATATTGGCAATTAAAATTTTCCCCTCATCCATCGCTTGTCTCATATCAATTTTCGATTTTACCTGGCCGATAATATTTCGAATTAAGGGAGTAGAAATGAACTGACCGACTTTGTTTTGGATGGCGGCGGTTGCTTCGACTTCGTATCTTTGGGTATATCGAGCGAATTCATTAACCCAAAAAGATTTAATTACCGGGTCAGTAACCTTATCCACCACTTTTTTTCGATAGTCAGGGTCAGCTAAAATTCTATTTACCCCCAGGAGGGTAGAACCAGGATATTCCAAAAGGGCCAAAATAGAATTATTTAAAATATATTCCATTCTGGCTGACCAAACATCTGGCCAGATTTTCTTAAAAACCGACATCAATCCACCAGCTACTAAATGTCGATGTTCTGCCCCCACTTTTTCCATCACATTAAAGGCGATGGGATAATCTAAGTCAGCTGGATTAAAGTAGATAACATCATTAACTCGCCTATCCGGAACAAAATCTAACAATCTTTCAGCTGCCTCGCCGTGGGGGTCGATAAAGCCAATTCCCCGACCTTGTTGAATATCTTGAATAGCCATATTGACCATCATCTCAGTTTTACCCATTCCGGTCTTTCCAGTGAGATAGATATGCCTTCTTCTGTCATCAGCTTTAATACCAAATCGCCTTCTTTGATTCCGGAAGGTTGTTTCGCCAAAATAAGTTATCTCGTTCTCCATAACCCTACGAATTACGAATTAATACGAATATACGAATAATAGAGCGAGGCAAGTGCCGAGATGGACATCCGCAGCGAGCGGCCAGGGTTTCGCCGAAGGCGAAGAGCGAGCGAGGACTAAGCAACAATTCTCGGTGGGAATTGTTGCGGTCCTTCGAGGCAACTTGCCGAGCGACTACTCAACTGGTAATTCAGGTGGAGCCTCTCCTTTTTTAGCCTCAACTCTGGGAACAGTTGGAGCTGGAGCCACCGCTCGAGAGGGAAAATGATATAAGGAAGCTAATTCCTCAATATTCAAGATAAAAGTTCCGGTTTTCCGATTGCCTGTCATTGGAAACATTGGACGAAATCTTTCTCGATAGAGCCTGAATATTTTCCTTTTTCTCAAATAAAGCCTTCTTTCATCTAAAAGTGAAATTGGCGGCCGGCTGTAAACCTTGGTAATTGTTTGTCCCATCGGGAAGGGAGCATTGAGATGCTCAGTAACATAATGACCCAAAAACGCTAAACCTAATCTCAGATTTCCTTTAAACCAAATTTCCTTTTTACCTAACCAAATCCATCTAATTGAGGTCTGATAAGGAGGTTTGGAAATTTTTTTCTCCACTCCGGTAATTATTTCCTTTTCTCCCGGAGTTAATCTTAATTCCGGGGCAATCAATTCAAATGGCGCCGGTTTTTCTTCTTCTGGCGCTTTTCCGGTAATTAAAATTTCGGCGGCCTCTTGCCAGACTGGTTTTGCCTTTGTTGTTTCCGGACGCTTGGCTAATTTTTCTTTTAATGCCTCCCCTTCTTTCCAAAAGGGCTCAGCATATTTTTCGGAAATGGGAGTAGCCTGAATTTGAATCCAGAATTGTTCCCCTGGTCTTACTTTAGCCATCCCCTCTAAAAGCATTGCCACCGGGTCAACTCTTTTTTCCTCTTCCTTCTCAGCTTCGGTTTCAAACTCTTTATAGGTCTTAATTGGATAGGGATCAGGTTTAAATAACCTGTAATCTGTTGCCCAAAGATCCCAGTCTTTATTAGGAAGGTCTTGAGGAACATATCTTGTATAATCTTCGGCTATTGTAATTTCCGCTTCTGGATATTGTGAGTAAATACAGGATTCAAGGGTGTCCCGGCGATAATCTGGAATTCTAATATAAAAATGAACTTCTCCACCAATGGAAACCGTTTCTAAGGAAAGACCCATAATTATTTTTCCATCCCACCATTTTTCCCAAAAATTGGGCGGGTCGTAAAAGCCCTGCCAAAGACCAGAAAAAACATTTTCCATCGCTCTAATTGGCTTTAAGCTTTCCTCTGGAATTTTGATTCCAAGGAGAATCAGCCTTTGTTTTTTCAGGAATAACTCCATTCGCCAAAAAAGCCAAAAATAACGGGCTGGCTTCCATAAAATAAAGGGGGCAGGCAACCACCACCACTGAGAAATAAGTTGCCAAAGTATTTTATAAATTGGCAGAACTCCCCCAAAATTAAGAGTTTTTAAAAAAAGTGAAATTTCTGGCGGCATAAAATGCTATATTTCTCTTACCCCGTAGTGAAATTTTGACTGCCTTCGGCATTTTAATGTTTTGCTTTGCAAAACATTTGTCAAATTTATACTACGGGGCTTACTATATATTTTCCTTGAATGTCTCTTTCGAAATATTTTTTATTACTCAAATTTAGAAAAACCGTGTTTTCTTTAACCAATCTTTGCTTTAAAACCTTCTCTAAAATTTCTTCTTTGGTCAAGGGCCCCCCTTCTGTTAAGACTTTTGAAATTACATCTTTTACCTCGCCAGGGTAATATCCCCATTCAGACAGGGCATAAATTCCTCGGCCAATTAAAACAAATCGAGGGTCTCTGATTAGTTCATTATGAACAGTCTGAACTAAACTCCCCTCGATAAGTTTAGCCACCTCAGTAAAATGAAGAGGTTTCTCAGTTTTTTTAAAAACTAAATAGGCTTTATCTTTTATTCCTCTTGGGTTTATTTCTGGCCAATCTTTTAAACCAAAATTTCCTTCTGAATCTTTTTGAATTTTTTTTGAAATCTCTAAATAAGAAGTAAAAACCGACTTTTCCAAGGAGTTAAAGGAGCTAAGCTCCTTTAGGGTAAGGGGTTTTCCAATTTTTTTCAGTTTGCCATAAATTAGGGCAATAACTTTTTGAGCCTTTGACAAGGAGTTTTGATTGATGGTCCATAAGGAATAAAACTCGTCAGATTCGCCAACTCTTTTAAAATTTGGCCCTAAGGTCAATAAAAAGTAAATCTGACTTTCCCATTTTTCACTGCCCAACTTTGAAAGCAAAATATCTTCTTTCTTCAAATTTCCGAAAAGCTGTAGTTCCTGAGTAAAGTATTGAAAAATTTTTTGAATTTTCTCTAATTTGGGTTCTATCCTCAAAAATCCATCCTTCTCGATTTGGCGAACCCTCTCCCGGCAAATACCAAAGCTTTTACCAATTGCTTCTAAGGTCTCCCTTGCGGGGTACTCACTAGAGGTGGGTCGTTCTAAACCAAAGCGTCTTAAAATTACCTCCTTTGTCCTTGGAGGCAAGTCCTCAATTAAATCTGAACAAATTCTAGAATAATTAAAATTCATAATTATATTTTATATTATTCAAACATTTTTAAAGCTCTTTGTCAAGCTAATGAACCCCTTTTTCGCCATTTCAGCCACAAAAGTAATAAGGGCGGGGCTAAGAATAAAGAAGTTAAAGTCCCTATAATAATTCCGATAATCAAAGTTAAAGAAAAGTATTTTAAGGTTTCTCCGCCGAGAAATAAAATAGAAAACAAAACAAAAAGGGTGCAAGAACCTGTACTTAAGGAACGCGTCAGGATTTGGTTTAAACTTTGGTTAAGAATAGTTTCGAAATTTTCTTGCCTGCTTCTTAAAAGGTTTTCCCTCACCCTATCAAAAACAATAACTTTATCATTTATGGTATAACCCAGAATTGTTAATAAAGCCGTGACAATTGGGATATTAAATTGAACATTATAAAATCTTCCTAAAAGAGTAAAGACACCTATGGGTATCAAAACATCAAAAGTTAGGGTGATAATCGAAATTGCCCCGTATTGCCAACTGGAAATCGGCCGGGAGACTTTTCTAAAGGAAATAGCAATATAGATTAAGAGAGCTACCAAAGAAATGAGAATCAAAATTATTGTTTTTTGTCTTAACTCTTTGCCAATGACAGGACCTATGTTTTCAAAACGCTTTTCTTCTATTTTTGAAATCTCTCCCAGTTTTGAATTAATTTGCTGATGCATGCTTTCGTCAATCTCTTTCATTCGGATAATGACTCCCTTCTCTCCGGTAGGCTGAATGACCAAATCTCCTAAATTTAAATCTTTTAACTTTTCCTGGATTACCTGATTTTCCGGTCTTATCTCAAAATCAACTTCTAAAATACTGCCTCCAGTAAAATCAATTCCCGGTTTTAAACCAAAATAAAAAATTGAGAATAAACTTGCCGAAAATAAAATCCCAAAAAAGATAGGATAAATTATTTTGTATTTTAGAAAATTAATTTTCATAATCACCAAAGCCATTTTATCCTTTCAAATTTAGTTCTGGCAAAAACTTTGAGAAAATTATTGGTAATAACAATGGCAGTAAACATGCCAATCAAGTTACCAATCACCAACGTTAAAGCAAATCCCTGGACAAAACTTGTTCCAAAACCAAACAAAATCAAGCCAACTAAAATAGTTGTCAGGTTGCCGTCGCGAATTGCCGGCCAAGCGCGTCTAAAACCTTCCTCTAAAGCAGCTAAATAATCTTTGCCTATTTTTAATTCTTCTCTAAATCTCGAAAAAATTAAAATATTGGCATCAACCGCCATACCCATGGAGAGAAGAAATCCAGCAATACCGGCCAAGGTTAAGGTTACCGGAATTAATTTAAATAAAGAAAGCAGGAGAACAACATAAATTATTAGAGAGAAGGAAGCAAGAAAACCGGGAATCCTGTAAAAAATAATCATAAAAACTAAAATAGCTAAAAACCCAAAAGCCCCCGCTTTCAGAGATTCTTCCAAAGATATCTTTCCCAAAGTAGGTCCCACAGTTTGCTGAGAAATCAATTTAATGGGAACTGGCAGGGCTCCAGCATTTAAATTTCTGACTAAGTCTTTTGCTTCTTCAATTGTAAATTGACCAGTGATTTGGGCTTTGCCGCCAGAAATTTTCTCTTGAACAACTGGAGCGGATATTGGAATTTGGTCAATATAAATTGCCAAAATTTTTCCAACATTCTTTTCAGTCAATTCTTCAAAAATTTTTGCACCTTCTTCATTAAATTCTAAGTGCACCAGGGGTCTATTAGTGGTCTGGTCAAAACCGAGCTCGGAGCGCTTTAAATATTTTCCAGTTAAAATAGTTGCTTTGAAAGGGTCCTCAATTTGGCCCTCCTGAGTTTCAATTACTTCTCTATTTTTCTCTAAAATCTCATTATAATTCTCTTTTTGTTCTCTAAATTCCAGATAAGGTGTTTGACCAATCATTTTAATTGCTTCAGCCGGATCTTTGATTCCGGCTAATTCCACAACTAATCTTTCGCCCTGAACTTGAACCATCGGCTCTCTTACCCCAAAAAGATTAACCCTTCTTTCAATAACGTCTCTTAACCCTTCCATTGAGGAAGAATAATCCTCTTTGGCAATATTAGATAAATCTGCTTCATAAATCAGATGGGTTCCGCCTTGCAAATCTAATCCCAGTTTAAAGGGTTTTTCAGGAAGTCGGAGAAAGCTGGCGCCCACCCAATCAGCTGATTGATTCCAGTATTTTGGATAAGTTAAATTAGCCAAAAAGAAGGCTAAAATTAAAATAAAAATAGTGATTAAATAAACTTTCTTTTTTGGCATCAATTTATTTTAATACATTTAAACCCCGGCTAAAAGGGCAGAAACAATTCCCACTAAGAATATCCCGTCAAAGACGCCAGCTCCGCCAATCGATAGAAATCCTCCATATTTTTGGACCTTCTTTAAATTCAAAATATCAGCTCCAATTAAAGTTCCCAGGACGCCTGAGATAAAAGCACAAGGAGCAGCAAATTCAGAAGTCAAAATTAAGGCGAAAATAGCCGAAAAAATTGGTGGAATAAAAGTTGGTAAAGAAATTCCTCTACCCGGAATAATTCTGGCTAAAAACTTAGAAATAAAAATCATGAAAATTGTAGCTATTAAAATTGGCTGAAGAGAAAAACCTGCTCGCCAAACCAAAAATAAAAAATAAAAAGAAAGTAAAATAGGTATTACCGCTCCTCCTAAATTAATAGCAATACCCTGGATTTGGGTTTTTGGTGTCCGAAATAACCCGAAAAATCTTGACTCTATCTTATAAACTAACTTCTTTTTAGTTAGCGGAATATTAATAGCAGAACCAATGAGAATTAAAAAAAGTAAAAATATTGTTATTTCAGGTGAAATCCCTAATTTTTCAAAGCCAAGGGTAACAATATGAAAATAACCCAAAATGAACAAAATGGGCAAAAATAATATGAAAGCAATAAAAATTAAAAAAGCTACTGGTAAAAAAAACATATACCCTACGAATTACGAATTTTTACGCCCCAGAAGTAGAGCGGAGCTCACTTCGGGGCTGCCCCGTAGCGAGCTTTGCTCTGCTACGGGGCGAATATACGAATATGAGAGCGAGGCAAGTGCCGAGATGGACATCCGCAGCGAGCGGCCAGGGTTTCGCCGAAGGCGAAGAGCGAGCGAGGACTAAGCAACAATTCTCGGTGGGAATTGTTGCGGTCCTTCGAGGTAGCTTGCCGAGCGAATAACCCTGAAATCAGCTTGCCGAGCGGCTATCCGTATTTAGGGTAACAACACTTTTTGTATTTCATTGGCTTCCCAGTTTGGGGATTGATTTTGCCACAGGGGCAGGGGTCGTTTCTGCCAGGCTTATTTTTTTGACGTTGATTACCGCTGGTAACAGCTGATTTAGGCTGATTAGTGTAAACTGGTTGAGCTGGCGCCAGACTCGCTCTTAAAATCATACTGGCAACGGTTGATTCCAAAGTTTGGAGCAATCTTCGGAACATTTTATGACCTTCATTTTTATATTCAACCAAAGGATCCTTCTGACCATAAGCCCTTAACCTTACCGAATCTCTTAGATATTCCATATTTTCCAAATGCTCCAACCACAACATATCTAAAGTTCTTAAACTAATAAATTTAGCTACCTGATTGAAATTTTCTCCTAATTCTTTTACTTTTTCTTCGAAGGCCCTTTTTTCTTCCGGAGTTTTCAGCCAATTTTCAATTTTCGATTTCAAATCCTCAATTTCTAAAATTTCCCTTCTCTTTTTGTAAATGACTTCTCGATGTTTATTCATTACGTCGTCGTATTCTAAAACATGCTTTCTTAAATCGAAATTCAGACCTTCAATTTTTGATTGGGCTTCTTCAATTGCCCTAGAAATAAGATTAGCTTCAATCGGCTGATCTTCGGGAATTTTTAATGCTCCCATTAACGATTTTATCCTTTCTCCGCCAAAAATTCGCATTAAATCATCTTCCAGAGAAACAAAAAATTGCGATGACCCCGGATCTCCTTGACGGCCTGATCTTCCCCTAAGTTGATTATCAATTCTCCTGGCCTCATGCCTTTCTGTACCAATAACATGGAGACCACTAAGTTCAATAACTTTTTTTGCGCTTTCAGGATTTTGAGGATTACCTCCCAAAATTATATCCACTCCCCTACCAGCCATATTAGTGGCGATAGTTACCTGACTCAATTTTCCGGCCTGGGCAATGATTTCTCCTTCTCTTTCATGATGCTTAGCATTTAAAATTTGATGGGGAATTCCTTCCCGGTCTAATAATTTTCCTAAATATTCATTTTTCTCAATTGAAGTGGTGCCAACTAAGAGTGGTTGGCCCTTTTCATGTCTTTCTTTTATTTCTCTAACTAAAGCCTGAAATTTCCCTTCCTCGGTCTTATAAACTCGGTCAGGAAGTGCTTTACGAATCATGGGTTTATTGGTTGGAATAATCGCCACTTCCAATCTGTAAACTTTATCAAATTCCTCGGCCGAAGTGGCGGCAGTGCCGGTCATTCCAGCTAATTTTTTATAAAGGCGGAAATAATTCTGAAAAGTTATTGTGGCTAAGGTTATTGACTCTGGCAAAACCTGAACCCCTTCTTTTGCCTCAATTGCCTGATGCAAGCCTCCCGACCATCTTCTTCCGGGCATCAATCTGCCAGTGAATTCGTCAACAATGATAACCTGACCATCTTTGACCACATAATCTCTGTCTCTCTTAAAAAGAGCTTCAGCTTTCAATGATTGCTCTAAGTGATGGAGATATTTTATCCCTCTTTCTTCATAGATATTTCCCATTCCTAAAATTTTTTCGATTTTATTAATACCCGATTCAGTCAAAGTTGCTGCCCTCATTTTTTCATCAATTTCATAATCGGTTTTTGAATCTAATCTGGGAATGATTCTGGCAAATTCCTCGTACCACTTTGAGCTCTCCGTATCGGGAGCTGAAATTATTAAAGGAGTTCTGGCTTCATCAATCAAAATTGAATCAACCTCATCAACAATGGCATAGTTAAAGCCTCTCTGAGCCTGCTGCGCCAGGTCGTAAACCATATTATCTCTTAAATAATCAAAGCCAAATTCATTATTGGTGCCATAAGTAATATCAGCTAAATAGGCCTCTTTTCTTGTGCAAGGTTTTAAAAAATACTCAACAACATAAAAACCTCCCAACTCATCCCTCATTTTCTCTTTTTCTTCAGCAGGTTTTTTAAATTCTGGGTCGTATAAAAAAGATTGTTCGTGATTGAGACAACCGACAGATAATCCCAAAGCGTGGTAAATTTGTCCCATCCAGACAGTATCTCTCCTGGCTAAATAATCATTAACGGTTACCAGATGACATCCCTTTTCCTCTAAAGCATTTAAATAAAGGGGCAGAGTTGCAGCTAAAGTCTTTCCTTCACCGGTTTTCATTTCAGCAATTTTCCCTTGATGCAAAACAATTCCACCAATTAACTGGACATCAAAATGTCTTTGTTTGAGGGTTCTTTTGGCTGCTTCCCGAACTAAAGCAAAAGCTTCTGAAAGAATATTATCTAAACTTTCTCCTTTTCTTGCCCCGTACCGAGCTTGCTCTGGTGCGGGGCTTAACCTTTCTTTAAATTCTTTGGTTTTTTCTTTTAGTTTCTCATCGGAAAATTTCTCGAATTCTTTTTCGAGAGAATTTATCTCATCAACCAAGGGCTGAATTTTCTTTAAATATTTCTCATTGGCATCACCAAAAATTTTCGTAATTATTGACATACGAGAATATTATACAACAAAATTTAAATTTTTCAATTAAAAATCAGAGGGTAATCCTCTGAGTTGTGTTCAAACTTCAAGGTTGAACATTTTATTTTAGATATTTTGGTAAAATTGCTGAGGCAAAATGAATTTTTGGAGAATAGTATTTTGTTTTGAGGTTTAATTTTTGGTATTTTTCTTTTATTTTTTTAAAACTAAATTTCTCGAAATCAGTCTTTTTTGAGCCAAAAGAAAAAGTGTGTTCATCAAAGGGAAAGCACCCGACAAAGGCTTTGTGAACTTTAAAGAAAGGAAAAACTTTTCTAATCCTTTTTCTGGCTTTTTTGGCAAACCTCTCTTTTAAATAAGCGGTTTGGAAAGCTGAAATTCCTTTTTCTTTTAAGGCTCTTAAAACATCTTTATAAAATCTGACTTGAAAAAGAGGTATTGAGGGTCCGTAGGGATCAGTTGAATCGCAAATTATAATATCAAAGAAATTCTTATAGTTTTTAATAAATGTTAGGGCATCCTCATTAAAAATTTTTAATCTTTTATCATTAAAAGCTCCTTTGGAAACCGAGGGTAAATATTTTTTTGAAATTTCAATAACTTTTTTATCAATGTCAACCAAAAAAATTTCTTTTACTGGATGCTTTACAACTTCTCTTAAAACTCCGCCGTCTCCTCCGCCAATGATTAATACTTTTTCTGGACGCCACCCACCCACCACCCGGTGATAAAGAAAAGCCGGGTGAACTAACATCTCGTGATAAACAAATTCATGTTTTGTCGAAAGCTGAAGTAATCCGTCTAGAGTCAAAATTCTGCCAAATTCTTTTGTCTCAAAAATTTCAATTTTTTGAAATTGGCTTTTTCCGGAATAAATTTCTTTTCCAATAACAACTCCCCAAGCAAAGGTTGTGGGTTCGGTGGGTAATTTGAAATCCTCAAAAAACCAATTTTTCCCAAAAAGAAATTTCTTTCTCATTTTGTTATCTTTCCCCTTTTTATCTCTTGAACTTCAACTATTTTTGGTTTAAATTCCTTTTTAAAATATTCCAAGGCTTTATAGGGCATTGATTTCTCGCCGCAGGTAAAAATATCAATGGCAACATAATTTATCTCTGGCCAGGTAGCAATAGAAATATGGGACTCGGCTAATAAAATAACCCCAGTAATTCCCTGGGGTGAAAATTTATGGATGGTAATTTCTAAAGGAATATTTTTTGCCTTCTTTACTGCCTCAGTTAAAATTCTCCTGATTTCTTTTGGTTCTTCAATGATTCGGCCTGACCAAAAATCAGCAGCTAAGAGTATACCAGCATATTTTTTTGGTTTTTCGATTGGCTTGATCCATTTGTTGGATCTCTTTGTTTCTTTGGTCATATCTTTGGGTAACCACTTACCATAAAGAAGGTTTTTAAAGCCCCTCTCCCAGCTAATCCCAAATTGATTTGGGGAAAACAAAGAGTAAAAAAGTGATTACCTTATTAAAATTCTATTTTTAATTTTTTTTGCCTTAAAAAATTTTTTGGTAAAATCGGTGGCAATTTTATGGTTGAATAATTTACAAGAAAAAATATTAATGAAGGCCCGGTTCCAAAGTTCGGAAAAATGACCGCTAACCAAACTTGATTCAATTAACTGAACCAGGGAATAACCGGCAGCAGGAGGGTTGCTCAGGGCAAATCTTTCACAAATTGGTTTACCATATTTTTTCACTTTTATCAAATTACAAAGCTTATTGGAATACTCCAAAATCTTTTTTTTAGAACGGATAATCTTTGGGTCACAATCATATAAATCCAAAATTAACTCCTTCCCATAGATTTTGGATTTTGGACTCCAACCCTCCCGCCACCCTGCCGCCCTGACGGGCTCCTTTTGGATTTTGGATTTTTTAATCATATGCCTTCTTCTCTTATTCTCCCCTTTCTGTAAAACCTGGCTGAGGGAGATAATTTTAATTCTTTTTTTAAAACTCTTGCTCCTCGTTTGGTTTTGGCTCGAAATTTTTC
>Ga0210022_1002262_pt1 | contig 12054 bp, 15 predicted proteins | sample CryGeymeta201520_FD_183984 | JGI IMG/M metagenome (GOLD analysis project Ga0210022, IMG submission 183984) | Groundwater microbial communities from Crystal Geyser aquifers in Utah, USA - Crystal Geyser metaG 2015-20 (SPAdes) (version 2) | ecosystem: Environmental > Aquatic > Deep subsurface >... | reverse complement strand
GCGAAAACTTCGGCTTGCCCTTGCTTGAAGCGGCATTAACCAAAACAGCTATCTTAGTTTCCGACCTAAAAGTTTTCCGCGAAGTAGGTGGAGAATTTATCAAATATATAGATTATAGAGCTGTCAGTCCGGAAAAGGCCGCCGAACTGGTAAAAAACTTTATCGAACAAAGCCTGAGAGTAAAACTAAACTACCGCAGCCGCAGCCAGTATGATTTGAAAACCATTCTTAAAGAAAAATTTATTCCTTTGATAGAAAAAAAACCCATCAAGTTGGTATAATTAATCATGAAAGTACTTTTTGTCGTCTGGGAATTAGCTCCCTTTTTCCAAGTAGGAGGACTTGGTGATGTTGCCCGTTCCCTTCCCAAGACTCTTTATACTCAAGGTATCGACATTAGGATAATTCTACCTTATTATAAAGCCTTTAAACTCCATCGGGTAAAAAGAAAAGAAATCAAAACTTTTTCCGTAACTTACGATAAAAAAAAGGAAAAAATTACTCTTTATCAAATTCACTTTTTGGACTCCCACCTTCCCGTTTATATTATAAAAAACAAAAAATATCTAGACGTCCCAAACCAGGATTTATTTCCTTTTTTAAACCTGGTTATTGTGGAAATTTTGGAAAAAAATTATCTTTCCTGGCAGCCAGAAATAATTCACTGTAATGATAGCCATAACGGATTAATTCCCCTAATAATAAAACATAAAAATTTACCTTATAAAACACTTTTAACAATCCATAATCTTACCCATCAGGGAAAAATGTCGGTTGACACTTTGGCAAAAATGGGAATTGATCTGGGAAAATGTCACGTCTTAAGGTGGGAAATAAAAAAAAGACAAATAAATCGTTTACTTGAAGGAATTATTCATGCTGATCTTGTTAATACTGTTTCACCAACCTACGCTAAAGAAATCCTAACTGAAGAATACGGCGCTGGACTTGACGAAATCATTAAAAATGAAAAACAAAAAATATTTGGCATCTTAAATGGTATAGATTATGACTCCCGCTGTCCTTTAAAAGACAAAAATCTTATTTACCATTACAATGCAACCAATGTGACCGAAAACTATCCTTATAAAATATATCCCCTTCATCAGGGAAAAGAAATGAACAAAAAGTTTCTGCAAGAAAAATTAGGATTTACTGTGTCGGAAAAAATTCCTCTTATTGGATTTATTGGCCGGTTTGATTCTAAACAAAAAGGGATAGAATTAATCCATAAAATGTTCCGCCGGATTAATCTAAAAAAATTCCAGTTTGTTATATTAGGAGAAGGAGAAATTGAATGGGTGGAAAGATTTAATTGGCTTGCCAGTTTTTATGAAAAAAACATTGCCTATATTCCCGTTTTCGACAGTAGGCTGGCGTCACAAATTTACGCTGGATGCAATTTTCTTTTGGTTCCTTCAAAATATGAACCCTGTGGTCTTATTCAAATGATTGCAATGCGCTACGGAACGTTGCCAATCGCCCGGGCAACCGGTGGTTTGAAAGATTCAATAAAGGACGGAGAGGATGGATTTTTGTTTAAGAATTACAGTTCTTTTGATTTGGAAAAAAAATTAAAACAAGCTGTTGCAATTTGGCAGAATGATAAAGTGAAATATCAGAAAATGGTTTTGGCAGCAATGATCAAGGATCTTTCCTGGAACAAAAGTGCAAAAGAATATATTAATCTGTACCAAAAATTATTAACAAAGATTTAATAATGCAGTCCATCAAAGACATATTAAAAAAATTCAACCCCCTTGAAGACCGCTATGTTTCCCGTGAATTTCAGGCGTTTGGCGTTCATCTGGCAAAAAAATTAGCTGATGAAAGGCGGAAAAGTCTTTATATCAAATTAGCCAAAACCATCCCCAGGCCGGTCCTTGAAGAAGCCCTTCGTTATGTCATTGACTCTAATGCGAGAAAAAAAGCAGCGCTTTTTATGTGGAAACTGAAAAAGCTAAACGCTTTTACCAGTCATAAAGTCGTAAAGTCAAAAGTCTATAAAGAAAAAACTTTATGACTTTAAAGACTTTATAAACTTTATGACTAATTTTATCGGTTGACAAACTATAAAATATTCTTTATTCTAAAATTTAGTATGAAGATTACAATTTATACAGTAACCGACTGTCAGTTTTCCAAACAGGAAAAAGAATATCTGACTTCTCATTCCCTTCAATATGAGGAAAAGAATCTGGAAGCCAACAAGGAATTTTTGACGGAAATGCTCGCCGTTTCCAATAACTTTGCCGGCACACCGGTAACCAAAATCGAAAAAGACGACGCTACGATCGCCGTCTTGAAAGGCTTTACTAAAGGAGAGTTTGATAAAACTTTAGGATTTAGCGCTGAACCGCCAATTACAGAAGTCAAGCCAGCTGAAGAACCAGCAAAACCAGCAGAAGCTCCTTCCACTCCTCCTCAACCCGTCTCCGCTGAAGCTTCAACGGGCAAGCCACCCGTAGTTGAGCCGCCAAAAGAAGAGCCTAAAACTGATGAATTAAACGCCGTGATCGATAAGCTCGAAGAACAAACCGAAAGTCCTCCACCAATAGAAACTCCACCACCAGCGACTACTCCTCCAGTCGTTGGACAACCTACTCCTTCCATCCCCGACCTTCCTGCTGATGTCAAAGCAACTGCCTAATTTTTTAATATAATAGCTTAATGGTTTTGTTTATTATTCTTTTTCTGGCTTTCTTTTTTTATAAAGAATCACTTTTGTATTATTTTATCAGCGATGATTTTATCTCGTTATCAAATAAAAAAAATCTCCTCGATCTTTTCCGAGTCGATCCTCTTAACAATCACTACACGCCGGTTAATGGAATAATTAATCTTTCTCTTTATAAGATATTTGGAGCCAATCCGCTACCTTTTCATCTTTTTGCCATCCTTGTTCATCTTTTGAATATCTATCTTGTTTACCGGCTGGCAAAAATATTTATTAACGATAAAATAAAAAGCATTCTTGCTACCTTGCTTTTTGCCTTTTTTTTCGCCAACTACGAAGTCGTTTACTGGTTTGGGGCGACTAATAACTCACTGATGGTGACTTTTTATCTCATTGCTCTTTTGTCTTTAATAAAATATGTTAAAAAGAAAAAAATTCTCTCTTGTTTATTATTCCAAGCGAGCTTTGTGATTGCTTTTTTTACCCATGAATACGCAATTAGTTTAATTCCTGTAGGAATAATATATTGGTTTTTATTTACTAAGGCAAAAAATCCAAAAGAATTTATTAAATTATTTTTATTGCCGATTATCGTTTTTTTGGGAACAACGGTTCTCAAAATATTCTTCGTGAAAATGCCTTTATTAGTAAGAGTTCCTTCTCTCTTAAAATTCTTTGCTTTCAGTTTGAGATCTTTTGTCTATCTGTTTCTCCCCAATCCTTATCTGGTTGATAAAATTCCCAATCTTTTTATTCCAATAATTTTTTTAGTGATTTTGGTTTTTCTTTTTAGATTAACTAAAAATAAACGGACGTTGTTTTTATTGATTTGGGCGACTACTACCATTTTTGTCTACTCGCTAACCAGCGCTCCCCAGGCCAGATATTTTTATCTTTCTTTTATTCCAGTTATTATCTACATCCTTTCTGTTGTTAATATAGGTAAGGCGAAGATACCTCCCGCTAAGCGGGACGGTATCAAGCTTTTTTTACCAAAGTCGAATACCATTTTCTATCTTTTATTTATCCTTATTTCCGGACTCGTCTTTTTGCAAAATCAAAAATATTACTGGCAGTTAAGCAGTGAGATTACGAAAAATGTCATTAAAGATATGAAAAAATATCAGTCAACAATTAAAAAAACTGACGTTCTGTACTTTGTCAATTTGCCAGATAGCAGCAATGATTCTATCTGGAAGGCTTATGTTTTTCGGGCCGGTTTTAAGGAACTTTTGAATAATTTTGTTAATATTTATCCGAAAGAGATTGTTTTTTTAAGATCGTTTACACCAACTAACCATACCATTGAAGCGCCTTATGTAAGTCCGAACAAACTAAAAACATTAGCAAAAGAAAATATAGTTTTTGTTTATAAGGAAGACCTTAAAACCGTGGTTTTGGTTAAATAAATAATATAATTTTGTGCCTGGACACCCTTAGGGTGTCCAATTCTATTTATAAAGTAATTCTTATCTCTCCTTTTGTATACTGACGCAAAAGCATTGAGATTAAAGTCTGATATGGCAAATTATTCTCGGCCGCTTTGACTTTAAGCTTTTGAATATCGCGCTCCGAAAGACGGATATTAATATTTTTGGTTTTTTGAAGAGTATTCTTGGCCGCCTCTCTAGCTCTTTTTATCTCCTCTTTTAAATTAGCTACCGATTTATATTTACCAGCCTCCACGTCTCTTAATATCTGTAATTCTTCCTTATCAAGTTTATAATCTTTCATGTCTAAATTATAGACAATATTTATGACAAATAATATGAAATGTCAATATGTGTAAAATAGCCTCGTCACCCTACGGGTGGAAAAACGGGTGGAAAACTTATTTTAGATATTCTTTTATCGGCGAAGGATTTCATATCCAGATAAAAACTCCTTTTACCAGTTAATTTCTGTATTGTTTCCTGGCCTCTTTCATAAAGTTTTTTTATTATTCTTGGATCTTTTATATAAGGTTGCATAATTTGGTAAAGTAACGGATGAATAAGACCCGGCAAATTAATAATATCGTCAAATGGTATAAATAGAGTGTTTGGACTTTTTATTTGAGCTTTTTTTTCTATTTGGATTTCGTAAATTTTGAAAATAGGAGGAAATAGTCCTAACTTCATAAAATAATCAGTCGTATCGATATTTTGTAATACTTCTCCTTCCCTGGTAAGTTCTTTTACAATCTTAAGTTTTACCTGACCGAAGATCTTGACTATTAAACGGCAAGCGATGTCTTCCGCAGTTTTGTCACCTTCTTTTGGATTAACAAATCCATGAGGAATAGCCCAAACCCCTTTTATGGGACTAGTGCTGATTTGTTTAACTAAAATTTTATTGTTTCTTATAACAATAGCGCCTCCCATCGGTCTATTAATAATTTCATAAATAGCTTTCATGCCTTTTTTTCTTATTTGAGAGTATAAAATATCTGCTAAAAGAAAATTCTCTTCATAAAACGATTTAATGGGAGCGAAAGAGGCAGAAAGTAAAAATCTATCTGTTTCGACAGGATTTAAATCCAATGCTTTGGCTATTTCGATAATTATATTCCTTTTGGGAGGACTGCGAAGATTATTCTCGATTTTAGACAGGTAAGTATTATCAATAGAAACTACTTCTGTTAACTTTTTCAGAGTGACGCCGGATTTTAAACGATATTGTCTTAATAAAGCTCCAAATTCCATAAGTTGCCAATTTGTCAACTATTTTACCAAATAGATTCTATTTATGCAATAAACTATATAATCGGTTTTAATTATGGAGAATCATTTTGTCGAAAGTCGAAAAACGAACAATTCACGTCCGTTGCTTAAAATCGCCTTTGGTTTTTTAGGCATACCCGCGGGAACATTAGGTAAAGTAGCCATAGACGCATTGACAATCCATAAACTAAGCCCCGCAACAGAGATAGCAATACCTCTTAGTTTCGTTGCAATTTTTACAGCTTTAGCACTATCATATATAGGTCTATATATAGATGCGAAGGCTGTATCTAGTTCAAGCCCAAAAAAAATATATCCAAAAAGAAAAATCAAAAATTAATTTAAAACCATCGTGGAGTTTTTTTCAAATATTTTTTGTAATCTTTTCCAAACTTTTTTTTCAAAGTCGGTTCTTCGTAAAGAGTGATAAATAGGTGGAAAAATCCAGCCAAGAGAAACAAATAAGTTAATAACATAAGATGGCCGAAAAAGAAAAAATATCCTAATAAAATAACTAGGACGCTGATATACATCGGATTTCTCGTGTATTGATATAAGCCTTTAATGACTAAATTTTTCGGTGGTTGAGTCGGAACTGGCGTGCCTTTACCTAAGAAATGGAACAATCCGGCGCAATATAACCAACATCCTCCTCCAGCCATAATCAAAATCACTCCTAGTATTTTTAATACTAAAAACGAATAAACCGACAAGAAAAAATATGAATTTAAGCGGATAAAAATCAGCGGAAAAACAAAAAAAACTGACAAACCATAAAGAAAAGCAATAAATAAGGTAAGGGGCTTCATCAAGCAGGGGCGGAGGGAGTCGAACCCCCATCTAAGCTTTTGGAGAGCCCAATTCTGCCATTGAACTACGCCCCCTGTTTCAAACTATCGTTTTTGTTACGCTTCTTTGTGTGCCCGGAGAGAATTGAACTCTCAATTTCAGCCTCCGCAGGGCTGCGCTCTATCCGTTAAGCTACGGGCACATGTACTTTACCAGCTATCTTTTCTCCAAGAGCGTATCCATATTGTACAATTTTTTCCTTCAGATATACATTGTAATACTTTACAAAACAAATACCTCCGTAATTTCTTCTAAATTTTTTTTCTTTACTTCTTGACTTTCTGTATATTTTTTCAAATTGGTTAGTTGGAATGCTAAGAAGTTTGGACCAATAAGCCTTTATTTCTTTCACTTTGTGATAATAATGCAAATGTAATCTTATTCTAAATTTGCTTTCATCCAGTTTATAACATTGTCGTAATAGATTGATAAAAAGCAAGATTAATTTGGGATCGGTATTGGCAAATTGTAAGGCGCCTCTCACTTTGGTACCTTCTGCCCAATATAACAGAGAAAGTATCGCTTTTCTTGTTTCATGATTAATCTGTATTTTAGAAACTTCGTTTTTAGCTTCCTTAATAATTTGACTTACGATTTTTTCTCTTTTTCTTTTATTTCCTTGAGCTCCTAAAGGCTGTATTTCTTTAATCCAACGAATCCTGTCAAGTCTACTGAATTTAGCCGGTCTTTTTACTCCACGAATCCATTCATGCAATGTACTTTTAGGTACTTTTAACTCTTTTGTTAATTGTCCATAAGAATATCCCTGTTTACGTAATAACCTTGCTTTTTCTTTAATAGTTTCTTTCCATTTAGGACTCATGTCGTACCTACAAATATAAGTTGTAGTATATATAGCTTAATCCTATTCTTTCTAGAAGTCAACTTTATTACCAACTCCCTCCTCCACCACCGCCACCACCTCCGCCAGAAAATCCTCCGCTAAAACCTGAAGAAAAACCAGACGAACTTCGCGTTGGCGTCGCCGCCGTCCGGAAACTGCTCATCGAAGAACTAAGACTGCTGACAAAAATCCAACTGTTAAACGGTCCGCTAGAATAACTCTGATACCAATCAGGCTCCCTTATATTCATTGTTTCAAACCGCTTCGCCCAAACTTTCTCGACTCCAAAAGCCACTGCATATGGCAGTAGTCTCTCAAACATCACCTGCCTGCCGGCAGTCAGGTCTGTTTCAGCCTGAAATTTTAACTGTCTTTCTTGACTCGTCAAGAAATTTCTTAAAGAAAATGCGACATTTTTAGCATTAACGCCTTCGACGGTTTTTCTCGGCATTACACGACCAAAGATAAAGGCTACTATAGCTAGGAAAAAATTAAACGTAAACAAAGCAATACCAGCAATCACATAATAAACTGTTCTTACTGATTGGGGATTTTTCGGAAAAAGTCCGGCTGTAACGGTTTGTTCGTAAAGACTTTTTTTAATTTCTTCCACTTCTTCATAAAGATGCTCGTTTTTTAATCTTATTTCGCTTTCCGTCTTAAAAAACTTATTCAGTAAAAGTTGTTCAAATGACAGTAAAGATCCGCCTTCGTCAAGACTTCGGCGGACAAGGAAAAAATCGCCCTTCTTTCTCTCTTCTATCCTTAAATATCCGCGCCTTGCCAAATCAACAATCGTTGCTGAAATATCTTTAAGATCAACTGTCTCATCGCCCAAGGTTCCCACTTCTCCGGGAGTAAAAAATCTTTTTCCATCCGAAGTTTTCGGCGGGTCATACCAGGCAGTAGTTATCCCAACCGTTCCTTTAGGATCGCGTCCAGTTTTAAACCATTTATAGATGATGGAAAAAGGCAAGAAAACATACCAAATTAACACTAATAAGCCAATTACCAATCCGACCAATTTACCAATGAGAGTGTTCCAAAAACTAATAAATTCTTTCGGCTCCAAAACCGCCACAATATTTTTCGGAAAACCAACCACAACTGTCAAGCCTTCTCCCGCGTTTAAAGAACTAATTGAATTAATACGAACTTTGTCACGATCGTGGTAAAAGTTGCACTGACTTTCACGACTACCAATAATTCCTGTATAACAGGTATAACTTATAGTTCGAGTTAGTCAAGAACTATCGTTATTTTTCTCGACTTTGCTCGAAAAATAAGGTAATGTTATTTCTGAATTAACATAATTAATCGGCACATCCCATTCATTTCCCGTCACATTCCAGTAAAGCTCGTCATGATCGGAAAAGTACGTCAAGGCGCCACCGACTCGATAACTGATAACATAACTGTGAACGCCCGTTACTGTCATATTTGAGTCACCTATTTTAAGCTGAATATTGTTATTTATTGTTGAACGAGAATATCTATAAGATAGATTATTCTCATCGGTGACGGAGAAGCTGGAAAAATCAAGTTGAAGTTTTTTCCCATCTTGGTTCGTTTTTATATAAGGAATGTTCCTATAAATCCCGTGACGGTAAAGATCGCCAAAGTCATAAGTTATCGTTTCTTTAACATCTATTGTTCCGTCTTTATTAATTTTAATATCAGACTGAAAACTTTTTATTTCTTCAGCATTAACAGCAAAAACGATTGAAAAAAATAAAAGAAGACAGATCAGGATTTTTTTCATTAGTAATATAGTATCATATTTAAAAGCGAAGGTATAAAATTTTTTTGGTTGAATTAGTTGCGGGTGTCGAGGGGAAAGGGATCCCGGACGGCCTGCCTGCCGGCAGGCAGGCGCGCAGTCGAGGGGTATCGTTCGAAGCGAGCACCGACGGGAATGAACCCGAGACAGGACCCGCAACAAGATTAAAAAATTTCGGTATCGAGCTTTTAAATATGAAATTCTACAAAGTCTCGTGGAAAGAACTCGAAACAGATTGCTTTGCGCTTTACAAAAAAATCAAAAAATATAAATTTGATCGGATCCTTTGTGTCTCTCGCGGCGGCTTGGTCTGGGCACGGATGTTCTCCGATCTTCTCGGCAACCTTCCTATTTCTCATCTCACTGCTGTTTCTTATACTGGCATCCATAAACAAAAAAATGTGGAAATAACAGAGTTACCCGAGCACAAAAAACTGAACAACCAAACTCTTTTAGTTATCGATGAAATCGCCGATCACGGAAAAACTTTTGCTAAAGTAAAAGAATATTTACGGACGTTAAAGATAAAAAAATACTACACTTTAGCTCCGATTATTAGAACCTATATCAAACCAAGACCTGACTTTTATTTAAAAATCATCGATGACTGGATCATCTACCCTTATGAATTAAAAGAAACTTATAAAGCTTTCTTAAAAATCTATAAAACTAAAGAAAAAGCTCTAAAAATGCTTTTGAAAAATGGGTTTAAGGAAGACAATTTTAAGGGTTTGTTTTAAGTTAATCTTGTTATTTTTTTTACTTCGTCGACTACACGCCCTGGATAATAATCGCTAAAAGTATCTATTAGCTTAATTATTTTCAAACAGGATTTTTTTATTTCTTCTGCAGATTGTTTAACAGGAGCGCACCTGAAAATTGGAAAACGAAAATATTTATTAAAGGATCCTAACAGTCTTTCTTTTAATTGTTGTAAATTATAGTCATGAGGCTGGATAAATTTTGGATCGGTTAAAGATTTACTAAAGTCGGTGAATAGTCTTCCGGATCTTTTCCTTTTTCTCCAATCAGATCATTAACAATGTTTAGGAAAGCTGCTACCAATCGTGACTTTTTTTCCTCTTCAGAGTAATACCACCTTCTAATCCCTCGAAAATAATAAAGAGCTCGTCTAAAATACTCGTAATTCTCCCCTTCAAAAATTATCCCTTTTGATAATAGTTTTGAGTGAATATCTGTAATTAACTCTAAAACTATTGATTCATTAAGCTTCGCTTCTGATAACTGAGGAAGGTTGCCAATAACAGAATCAATTACCTCTTCAGTGTTTTCAACTAAACCCGACCTGCCTCGCTCAGTGTAAAATCCCTTACAAGCAGAGCAAGCATCATCTAAACGGGAATAGTTCAACCAAAAACTTTGTTTTTTCGGATCAAGGTTGTCAATTTCTGTCTGGTTTTGTTCATTTTTTTGCCCAAGAACAAAAACTTCGCCATTAAAAGGATTAAATCTGACTGTTTCTACACTAATAAGCGGTTCAAACACATCTCTAATCGGAGGTAAAGAAAAAGGGTCTATTGTTAACCTTTTTTCTTTTGGTTCTGTATTTATTGCTTGTATTGGAATCTGCTTTTCAATAATTAGTCTTTCTTTTAGAGTAACTATCATTTAATGGTAATTATCTCACGTCTGTGTATAAATGTAAAGATGCTAAGAAAAATATTTTTTGTTAGAATGATTGGGTGCAGTATAAAAAAGCTCCGGAGATAAAAAGGCAGATCAGGGTTTTGATAAAAGAATTAAAATTTACCCACATTAAACCAAACCAAATCCACTGCATCCGCAGTTTTGATGCTAAAACCAGAGCGGTAGCGAGAATCTGGGGAATGGCAAAGATATTTCATGAGGTAGTCGGAATCGAGCCAAACTATATTATCGAAGTCAATGCCAAAAGATTTGATAAATTATCCGACCGTGACAAAGTCAAAACCTTAATTCATGAACTAATGCATATTCCAAAAACATTCTCAGGAGCTTTGTTATCTCACCGCGGCCGCTATTACGAAATAAGCGACCGGGAAGTTGAAAAAATTCTGAAAAATATATTTTAATTTATCTCTCTATATTTACTCCGGAAACTTCTTCAAGAAAAAAATCTATTCCATCACTTTTAATCTTAAAATAAGCTAAGTTATTAATTCTCACTCTTCCTAATTCTTCTCTATAATGTTCAGGGTCAAGACAGGCAAGAAAGTGCCTCATTGGCCCTCCGTGGCTAACGATCAAGACAGTTTTTCCTAAATAAGCAACCGCTGTTTCTCTTAAAAAAGTAGAAAATCTCATCATTAATATCTCATTGTTTTCAAATGGTTCCTTTATGATAGTTTTAGTCTCCGCTTCAAGTTTACCAATTAATGTTGATATTTTTTTCTGAACAAATGATCTACCTTCATATTGGCCAAAATTTCTTTCTCTTAAGGCTTTTGTTGTAAAAATTGCTAATTTTTTTTCTAGAGTAACAATCTCGGCAGTTCTCTTTGCCCTAATTAAATCTGAGGAAAAAACCGCGTCAAAGTGGGTTTGGGCAAACTTTCTTGCTAATTGTCTTGCTTGGATTTCACCTTTTTTATTTAAAGGAATGTCAGTATGACCCTGTAACAATTTTTTCACATTCCACTCGGTCTCTCCATGACGGATGAGGTATAAAGTACAGATGTTTTTCATGAAGTCTATTTTATATTATTTGATTGCGAATTACGAATTACGGATTACGAATTAACCTGGTTACTCGGACGGCCTTTGAGGAAGTTTTCGAGGTTGCTCACAAAAATTTCTTTTTTCAAAACAGTGGCTTCATCAGTGATAAAGCCAATCGGTGGATAGACAATGCAGTTTTTATATTTTGCTAACTTCTCTACATCTTTTTTCTCCATCTCATCCGGATTGTCAAAGATAAAAGTCATATCGACTTTTTTTAATCGATTTGTCAAAGCGGAAAGGTCAACTAATTCCATCGGCGCCACATTAATTACGACCGCACCTTTTTTAATTGAGTTCATTCGTTTTTTATTCAGGATTCCTTCGGTCTCTTTGGTTTTACTTAAATGAAGAGAGAGAAAATCACATTTTGGAATTAATTTGTCAATAGTTTTATATTTTATTCCTTTTTTCTCCATTTCCTTTTTTTTGTTTTTTGACCAATAAGATATCTTTGCGCCAAAGCCCAAGGCGATTTCCGCCA
>Ga0210022_1002256_pt1 | contig 12079 bp, 9 predicted proteins | sample CryGeymeta201520_FD_183984 | JGI IMG/M metagenome (GOLD analysis project Ga0210022, IMG submission 183984) | Groundwater microbial communities from Crystal Geyser aquifers in Utah, USA - Crystal Geyser metaG 2015-20 (SPAdes) (version 2) | ecosystem: Environmental > Aquatic > Deep subsurface >... | reverse complement strand
GCCGTGCCAGTGATCGGAACCGACACACTCAGGGCCGTGTCGGAAAGCAGGGCGCGCTGCACCCCGCCTGCCGCCAGCCCGATCTGATTGGCCGCCGGGCGGTAAAGCCCGGTATCCGCATCGGCAGCAAAGCGCAGCCCCGGTGTGGCGGCAGTGCCGTCGGCCAATAGCAACCCGGCAGCAGCCGTTACCGCCCCGGAGCTCGCAGCTACCGTCAAGCCGGTGTTCCACACTGAACCGTCGGCGCTGACCTTGACGCTGAAATCATCGTTCCCCGCCAACCCCATCTCGGCCCGCCCCGACCAGCCCGACTGGAACAGCAGGCTGGCGGTGTCGCCAGGGGTCGCCTTGTTTACTTTAAGCTGATGCCCCGCCCCGGCATGGCTCAGCAGCGTGGCGGCGCTGGCGACCGCCAGCTTGTTGTTGGCATCCGAGGTGGTATTGATCCCGACGCCGCCCAGGTTTTGCAGATCATTCGCCCCCAGCAGGCCGATCCAGCCGCTGCCGGTAAACACCCGCAGCACCCCTGCCCCGCGCACCCAGGCCCGCCAGCCGATCGCCGGAGCAATGAAAACCCAGGTGCCGCCGCGCCAGCTGGCCAGCCGCAGCGCCTGCCCGGCCCAGGCCCCGACCGGCACCTCGCCCAAGGCCCAGACCGCCCCTTCCACCGCCGCCGGGGGCGGCGTGATGGCGTCGATCTGTTCGACCACAAGCTGGACCAGCACATCCAGCAGGTCGATCGCCTCGTTATGGCTGACATGTTTCTGGGCCTGATCGGCCAGGATCAACGGCAGGGCAAGCAGCGGCGAGACATCGGACATGGGGCGCGGACCTTCTGGCGGCAAAGGCCGGGGAAACCGGCGATCTGGACGCCGCGAAAGATGGCAAGAGCCGGCTCAACATCCGGCTAACCGCCCGCGCGCTGCCAACACGTGCAGTTAACGCCGGGCCGCTTGAGCCGCAGGCCGGGGGCTGGGCGGGGAAATCGGGCGGCAGGCAGGCAAATGTTTCGCATGCGAAACATTAACCACCCGCCGCCCTACAGGATGAAGTCGCCCGGCGTCAGTGCTGCGGTCGTGGTCGCGAGGATCTGCAGGTTGGCCGCGCCGATAAAGCTGAAGGCCTGATTGCCCGTGACAAAGGGATTGCTGTCGATCGCCGCGGCGCCCGGTGCTCTCGAAGGTCGAGCGGTAGTAAAACTCATCTGCCCCCGCCCCCTGCGTCCAGCACGTCCCGGCCGTTGCCGCCGATCAGGATATCATTGCCCGCGCCGCCGCCATCCGGTCGCCCCGCTGTGGCTGACGGTGTCGGTATCGAGCATCCAGAGCGCATGCGCCTCGGCGGCGCGATCAAGGGCGGCGTTGGGGGCCAGCACCTGCTTGGCGCTGGCGGTGATGGTGCCGGGGGCCAATCCCTGATTGAGGTCGATGCCATAGCGCGCGGTTGATCAACTCCAGCATGTATTGTTCGGCGGCGGTCATGGGCATTCGGCATACTCCTGAATGGCACCGACGGAAGGGGGCTGGACCCCCGGCATGATATCACGGCTTCCGGCTAGCACAAACCCGACCGGCCGGGCCATGGCGTGACCAAAGGCAGGCATTTTGCCGGCAGCTTTCCGCCGCGATCACCACGGGTGGCGCGCAGGCGGCCCTACCCCCGTCCGGGCCTCCGGCTGGGCCCCCGCGCCCCAGCCGGGCTTGAGTAACTTGCGGCCAGCGGTTAACTGGTGACGCGAGCAACAGGGGGCCTTCATGCGATTCGGCGTAGTCATGCCCTTTTTTGCCTTGTTTCTCGCCTCTTGCGCTTCCTTCACCGATTTTCCGGTAAACCCGGACGCGATGCGTGAAGAGCTTTCGGCGCTGGAGACCACGGTCACGGTGGTGCAGATCGACGCCAGCAACATCGCGCAATATGATCGCCCGCGCCTGCCGACTTCGGCCGTCACCAATCTGCCGGCCTCGGATGGCTGGAATTACCGCGTCGGCACCGGTGACATCCTTGATGTCGTGGTCTGGGAGCACCCCGAGCTGACGATGCCGGGCGGCGATCAGCGCAATCCGCTGGATTCCGGTCTCAGGGTGCAATCGGATGGCACCTTCTTCTATCCTTACGTCGAGCAGGTTCAGGCCAAGGGGCTGACGCCGGAAGATATCCGCAAGAACCTGTCGCTGGCGCTGACCGAATTCATTCCCAAGCCGCAGATCGTGGTGCGGGTGGTGGGGTATAATTCGCAAAGCGTGCTGGTCACCGGCGAAGTGACAACCCCCAACCGCCAGGCCCTGACCGCCGAGCCGCTGTCGCTGCTGCAAGCGGTGGATGCGGCGGGTGGTCTGACCGCCAACGCCGACTCGCGCCGGGTCACGGTGCGCCGCGGCGGGCGGCTTTATGCGGTCGATCTGAAGGGCTTTCTGGAAAAGGGCACCGGCAGCGCCAACCCCACCCTGAGCCATGGCGACATCATCAATGTGCCCAAGCTGGAGCCGGCCGAGGTTTTTCTGCTGGGCCAGATCGTCAAGCCCTCGACCATTGATCTCAGCCATGAAGATGTCACCCTGACCCAGGCGCTGACCCGGGCGGGCGGCCTGCACGAAGGGGTGGCGGATGCGCGCGGCGTGTTCGTGTTCCGCACCACGAAAAATGGTATCACCGTCTATCAACTGGATGCCGCCAACCCGGTGGCCTTCCTGCTGGCCACCCGGTTCACCTTGCTGCCGCAGGATGTGATCTATGTGACCACCGCGCCGATCGCCAAGTGGAACCAGGTCATCAGTCGTCTGTTGCCGTCGGTCCAGGCGATCGATGCGGTTCAGACCGTGACGCAGTGAGGCGACATGATCGGATCGGTTCTGGTGGTCTGTGTCGGCAATATCTGCCGCTCGCCGGCGGGCGAGCGGGCCTTGCGGGCGGGGCTGCCGGGGCTGCGGGTAGAGTCGGCCGGGCTGGGGGCGCTGGTGGGCCACGCGGCCGATGCCGATGCCGCCGCCGCCGCTGCTGCCTGCGGTCTGTCACTTGACGGCCATGTGGCGCGCCAGTTCACCCCCGCGCTGGCGGCCGGTTATGATCTGATCCTGGTGATGGAACCCGGACACCGCGCCCAGATCATCCGCGAAGCGCCGCAACTGTCGGGCCGCACCTTGCTGTTCGATCAGTGGTGCGGCGGGCAGGGCATCGCCGACCCTTACCGCAAGGCACCGGAATTTCATGCCCGGGTGATTGACGACATTCTCAAGGCGGCCCAAACGTGGATCGCCAAACTGGACAAGAAACGCGACAAGGCACCGCGATGAGCACGACCAGAACCGACGTCACCGCCAATGGGGCCGCCAATGACGACGAGATCGACCTTGGCACCCTGGTCGGCGTGATCTGGGCCGGGCGCTGGCGGGTTGCCGGGGCGGTGTTCGCCGCCCTGCTGGTCGGCCTGGCGGTGGCCCTGCTCAGCCCGCCGGTTTACCGCGCCGATGCGCTGTTGCAGATCGAAGCCAGGCGCAGCGGTCTGTCGCTGCCGACCGGGATGCAGGATCTGCTGGGCGGCGAGTCGGCGCAGACCCTGGCCGAGATCGAGATCCTGCGCTCGCGGCTGGTGCTGGGGCAGGTGGTGGATCAGCTTGCTCTTGATGTCAGCGCCACCCCGCGCCGCCTGCCGGTGATCGGCGAAGCCCTGAGCCGCTACGAGCTGCCTGATCCTGGCTTTGCCTTCCTTGCCCCCTATGCCTGGCATGCCGAGCAGATCACCCTGGGCGAGCTGGAAGTGCCCGCCACCTGGATCGGCGAAGAAATGACCCTGACCGCAACCGGTGGCACCGGCGGGTTCGATTACAGCGTTGCCCTGCCCGACGGCACCACCCGCCAGGGCAAGTTGCGCCAGCGGCTGGATGATCCGACCCTGGGGCTTGCCCTGCGGGTCGATGTGCTGGAAGGCCAGGCGGGGCGCGAGTTCATCATCACCCGGATGGATCCGCGCGATGTCATCGCCGCGTTGCGCAAGGCGTTTTCCGCCACCGAGACCGGGCGCCAGTCGTCGATCCTGAAGCTCGAGGTGTCGGGCGCGGATGGCGAGGCGATCAAACAGACCCTCAATGCCATCACCCGCACCTATCTTGAACAGAACATCTCGCGCAGCTCGGCCGAGGCCCAGAGCAGCCTGCAATTCATCATCAAGCAGTTGCCAAGCTCGGAAACCGCGGTGACGGTGGCCCAGGATGCGCTCAATGCCTATCGCCAGCAGCAGCAATCGGTCGATCTGACCTACGAGACCAAGGCCCTGCTGGAACGGGCCACCGAAATCGAACGCAGGCTGAGCGAGCTGGTGATTCAGGAAGAAGGTCTGAAACGGCTCTTCACCATCAACCATCCGGCCTATCAGTCGCTGTTGCAGAACCGCGACCAGTTGAACCAGCAGCTTGCCGAGCTGCGCCAGGAAAGCGGCGGCCTGCCGGAAACCCAGAAAGAGGTTTTCAACCTGACCCGCGATCTCGAAGTGGCTCAGGATGTCTATCTGCAACTGCTCAGCCGTCAGCAGGAGTTGCAGGTGGTGCAGGCCTCGGCGATCGGCAATGTGCGCATCCTTGACGGTGCCGTCACTGCCACCAAGCCGATCGCGCCACGCACGTCGCTGATCATGGCGCTGGCGCTGGTGCTGGGGCTGATGCTGGGGGTCGGCGCGGTGGTGCTGCGCCATGTCACCCGCCACGGCATTCACGGCACTGCCGATATCGAGAAGCTGGGGATTGCGGTGTTTGCCACCGTCGGCTTTTCGGCGGCGTCAGACAAGAACCGCGACAAGCACGGGCGGTTGTCGATTCTGGCGCTTACCACGCCGACCGATCTGGTGATCGAGGCGCTGCGCTCGCTGCGCACCGCGCTGCATTTCGGCATGCTCGATGCCAAGACCAACTCGGTGCTGCTGACCTCGGCCGCGCCGGCCGCGGGCAAAAGCTTCATCGCCGTCAATCTGGCGGTGATTGCCGCGCAATCGGGCCAGCGGGTGTGCCTGATCGACGCCGATCTGCGGCGCGGCTACCTGCGGCGCTATTTCGGACTTGATCGCGCCCACCCCGGCCTGGCCGAACTGCTGGCGGGGGAAAAGACCGTGGCCGAGGTGGCGCATCACGGTTCGGTTGAGGGGCTGGATTTCATCCCCACCGGGCAGATGCCGCCCAACCCGGCAGAACTGCTGATGCGCCCGGCCTTTGCGCAATTGCTCGAAAGCCTGAACAGCCAGTATGATCTGATCATGCTTGATGCGCCGCCGACCCTGGCGGTGACCGATCCGGTGATCATGGCGCGCAGTGCCGGGGCTACGATCGTGGTGGTGCGCCACATGACCACCATGCCGGGTGAACTGGAGGCGGTGCGCCGCACTTTTGACGCCGCCGGGGCGCATATTACCGGCGCGGTGCTGAACGGTTATCGGGCGGTCAGCGGATCCTACTATGGCAGCCAGTATCAGAATTATCACTACAGCTACAAAAGCGAGGAAAAGTAGCGCGCCGGGCTCGGATCAGGCCGACTGGCGGCTGCGCGCGATGATCGCCGCCACGGTGTTCTTGCTGATCCCCAGATCGCGGGCGATCCAGCGATAGCTGCGCCCGGCCGCCACCAGCGCCACCACCTGCGGCCCCAGGCGGTCGGATTTCGGGCGTTGCCCGGGCTGCCGCCCCAGCGTCTTGCCCCGCGCCCGGGCGCTGGCCAGGCCCGATTTCACCCGCTCGCGGATCAGGTCGCGCTCGAACTCGGCAAGGCCGGCCAGCAGGGTCGCCAGCATCCTTCCATGCGGGCTGGTGACATCGAAGGTCATGCCGCTGACCGCGATCAGCGACACCTTCCAGCTTTCGAGCTGGCGCAGGGTGGTCAGCAGATCGAGGGTCGAGCGCCCCCAGCGGCTGAGCTCGGTCACCAGGATGGCGTCGATCGCGCGCGCCTGGGCCAGCGCCAGCACCTGGCGGCGCTCGCTGCGGTCGGATTTTGCCCCCGAGGCGGTTTCCCGAAAGGTCGCGGTGATTTGATATCCGGCGCGCGCGGCAAAGCCGGTCAGATCCGCGATCTGGCGGGCGCAGGATTGATCGGCGGTCGAGACCCGGGCGTAGATGACGGCGCGTTGTCCCAATTGAACCCCCCGGAAAGCGTGGCTGGCAAGGCCTTGAATTCGCGATTGCGATTCTTGTCCAAAACAGGCTTCAGTTCAACTGGGACAATTGCGCTGCCCTTGTCGGCGGCATCCGGCCGCGCCGCCACCGCTCCAGCGGTTGCGGTGACCGGTCTGATCGGGGATAGCCAAGGTCATCAAGCGGGCCGAGTGCCGGAAACGGGCGGGTCGGCGCGGCACATGTTCGGTTTGTGAAACCGTGCCTTCAAGGATGTTGCTGTGGTGGTGCAATGATTGATGGTTTTTTCAAGGCGCTTTTCACCTTGCCGCGCGGACAGAAGCGCGCGGTGCAACTGATTGCCGATACGGTGCTGCTGCTGGTCAGTTTCGGGCTGGCCATGGGCTTGCGGCTGGAAAGTCTTGTGTTCCTGAAAAGCCTGCAGATCTGGACGACGATCGGTCTGGTTGTCGCGTTCAGCCTGGTGGTCTTCGTCCGGCTGGGCTTCTACCGGGCGGTGATCCGCTTCATCTCGGCCCAGGCGGTGATCATGATCCTGCTGGGAATTGGTGCCTCGGCGATTCTGCTGGCGCTGGTGGCAAACCTGTCTGGGGCACCGATTCCGCGCTCGGTTCCGGTCATCTATGCCTTTCTGGCCTTTCTGACGGTGGGCGGGGTGCGGTTTGCCCTGCGCGCGATCTACCAGCAGCGCCAGGTGGAGCTGAAAGAGCCGGTGATCATCTATGGCGGCGGCGAGGCGGGGCACCAGTTGCTGGCCACCGTGCAGCAGGGGCGCGAATGCAACGCGGTGGCTTTCGTCGATGATGCGCCGCACCTGCACGGGGTCGAGATCGGCGGTGTGCGGGTTCATGCCAGCCGTGAGATCGCGAGGCTGGTGATCCACCATGGTGTCAAGCGGGTGCTGCTGGCAATTCCCAGTGCGACACGGATGCAGCGCAAGGTCATTCTCGACCGGTTGGAGCCACTGCCGGTGCGGGTTCAGACCATACCGGAGATTGCCGACATCCTGTCGGGCAAGGCCCGGATCACCGAGTTGCGCGAGATCGCGCTTGAGGATCTGCTGGGCCGCGATCCGGTGCCGCCGCGCGCCGACCGGCTATCAGCCAAGCGCGCAGATTGCTGATCTGCTGTGGAATGAAGATGATCTCGCTGCGGGGGAAACTGCCGCGCTGATGGCCTCACCGGATCCGGTATCCCTTTCCCGGGCGGGCTGATAGCCCCCGGGTCCTCAGCGTCAGGCCAGCGCTTTTGCCATCTGGCCAAGCCCGGCGGCCAGCAGGGCTGCGGCGACTTGCGGGGTTTCGGCCTCAGTGTAAAAGCGCAGCTCGGGGGCGTTGCCCGAGGGCCGCAGATGCACGAAGCGCCCACTCTTCAGCGTCAGGCGCAGGCCATCGGCATGATCGGCCGAAGCCTCGGCCTCGCCCAGGGTCGCCAGAAAATCGGCCCGCACGGCAGCATCGGCGGCAAATGCGGCCACCAGCGCCTGCGCCCGCTCGGCCGGCACATCGCGCAGGCGGCCGGCGGCGGTAAAGCGGGCGGGCTCGGCTGCCACCAGCGCCGCCAGCCCGCCCCGCCCGCGGGCCTGCACCAGGGTTGCAATCAGCGGCAGCAGGGCGTCGCGCGTCATCAGGGCAGGCAGCGGGCCGGCCGGGCCGGCCGCGGCAAAGCCCAGCACAAAGCCGCCATTGGCCTCGTATCCCACCACCCGGCCCGCCGCCGCCTGCCCCGCCGACGCCTGCATCATTGCAATCACGTAGGGCGAGCCGATCCGGGTGCGGATCACCCGGCCAAACCGCCCGTCGGCCTCGACCCCGGTATTCGACGAGACCGGGGTTGCCACCACCTCGGCCCCAAGGGCGGCCGCCGTGATCTGGCCCAGCACATCGCCGGCGATCACCTGCCCGGCGGCATCACTCAGCAGCGGGCGGTCGCCATCGCCATCGGTTGAAGCAATGGCGTCAAGGTTCCCGCGCGCCGCCCAGGTGCGCAGTTGCGCCACGGTGGCGGGATCGAGCGCTTCGGTATCGACCGGGGTGAAGCGGGCCGAACGCCCAAGCTCGACCACGTCGGCGCCAAGCCCCGCCAGCACAGCGCGCAGCAGATCCCGCCCGACCGCCGAATGCGACCAGACCCCGAGCCGCAGCCCCGCCAGCGCCGCCGCCCCGTAAGCCGTGACATAGCGCGCGCCGTAAGCCGCCCCGGCGGTGCCATTGCGGACCACGGCAGGACCGGGGGCGGCAGGGCTGGCCGGGGTGGCAAGGGCGGCCATGATGGTGGCTTCCTGCGGCTTGGTGATCTCGCCCGCCGGGGTGTAGAACTTCAGCCCGTTGCGCTCTGTGGGGATGTGGCTGCCGGTCACCATCACCGCCGCCATCACCCCGGCAGAAAGGGCGGGCGACGAGGGCCGCAGATCGCGGGCCACGAACAGCCCCGCCCCCATCGGGCAGGCGCGGGCAAAGGCGCGCAGATGGGCGGCCACCAGATCCGGGGTCAGATCGACCACCAGACCGCGCAGGCCGCTGGTTCCGAATTTTGGCGGCATGGCATCGCCCCGGGCTTGCTGGGGCACAGCTTAGGCCGGGGGCGGCGGGCGGTTCAACTGCAATCCCGCAGTGCCCGCCTGCCCCCCTGTCGCGCCTGCTGCGGGGTTTGAATCAATACCCCGGCAATCTCCGCCACCCTGCCACATTCGCGCCCCCGCTGCGGCCGCCCGCGCTGACCATGCTGCCTGACATCACAGGATCGCCCTGGGGGGGGCACCATTCATGTCCGGGTTGTCTCTTGCCAGCTATGTCGTCCCGATCGGAAGCCAGAACCTTTCCCACATCACCGATCTCGCCATCCTCGATCCCGGCGATGGCTCGGGCGAGGTGCTTTATGCCACCACCCGCTATGACGGCACCCTGAGTGCGTGGAACATCTCCGGCCCCGGCATCGTGGTGATCGACAGCGTGGCCCATACCCGCCCGGACAGGGCCGGGGCAGAGCCTGATCTGGGCTTTGTCACCACTGGCGGCGGGGTGGCCCTGCTAAGCGGGGGCGGGGCGGGCGGGGCGCTGACGCTGCGCCAGATCGACCCCGATGGCGGCTTTGGCAGCCAGCAAAGCCTGGGCACCCTGCCGGGTTTTGCGGGCGATCTGGTGGCCCCGATCACCGTCACTCTCGGCTCCGGAGCACAGATGGTCTATGGCGGCATCGCCAATGGCGCGGGCATCGGGCAGTTGAGCTTTTCCGCCAGCGGGGCGCTGCAAGCCAGCGCGGTGATCCCCGACAGCGCCAGCAGCCATGCCGATCATGCAGTGGCGCTGACCTCGGCCACGGTGGCGGGCACCACCTATGTCTTTGCGCTTGGCGCGGTTGACCCCGGCCTCACCGCCTGGGCGGTCTCGGCCAGCGGGGCGCTGACCGAGGTCGCCGGCATCGGCATGGCCGAAGGACTGTGGATCAGCACCCCGACCGCGCTTGATGTGGTGACGGTGGCGGGCGTCCCCTACCTGGTGGTGGCAGCGGCAGGATCAGGCTCGCTCAGCCTGGTGGCGGTGGGGCCGGGCGGCAGCCTGCAGGTCACCGACCATGTGCTGGACGATCTGAACAGCCGCTTTGGCGGCGTGACGGCGCTGGAAGTGCTGGCATACGGCGGCCAGTCCTATGTCATCGCGGGCGGGGCCGATGACGGCATCAGCCTTTATCAGGTGCTGCCGGGCGGGCATCTGCTGGCGCTGGCCCATCTGGCAGACAGCGCCAGCATGGGGCTGGCCGATGTCAGCGCCATCACCGCCCGGGCCACCGCAACCGGCATCGAGATCTTCGTGGCCAGCAGCTCCGAGGTCGGAATAACCGAGATCGACTTCAATCCCGGCCCGGTGGGACAGACCTTGCAGGCCGCCGCCAGCGGCAGCACGCTGAACGGCGGGGGCAACAACGACCTGCTGGTCGGCGCGGCTGGCAGCGATCACCTGAACGGACGGGCCGGCGACGACATCGTGATGGACGGGGGCGGGGCCGATGTGATGAGCGGCGGCGCGGGGGCGGATACCTTCGTGCTGGCCGCCGATGGGGCGCGCGACACCATCACCGATTTCTCCCCCGGCGTCGATCACATCGACCTTTCCGGCTGGGGCCTGCTGCACAGCCCCGAGCAACTGACCATGACTGCCACCGCCACCGGGATGCAGATCAGTTTCGGCACCGAGGTGCTGATGGTCAACAGCGCTTCGGGCACTGCTATCGACCCGGCCAGCCTGAGCGAGGCCGATCTGTTCAACCTGACCCGGCTGCCGGTGGTGCTGCCCGAAGTGCCCCCCCCGCCGCCCATCCGGTGGGACGGAACCAGTGCGGCGGAATGGGCCGAGGGGGCCGGGACGGACGATACGCTGATCGGCAATGGCGGCAACGACAGCCTGTTCGGCCAGGCAGGCAACGACTGGCTGGATGGCGGCGCGGGCAGTGATCGGCTGAGCGGCGGCGACGGCAACGACGTGCTGGTCGGCGACTCCACGCTGGACCTGCTGAACGGTGGCGCGGCCGGGCTCGGCGGGCTGGGGGCGGCCTCGGCCGGGCAGTTGCGGCTGGTGAACCTGCCCGGCTTCAGCGCGGTCCAGATCGACACCGACGGCAACGGCGTGGCCAACCTGCAGATCCTCGCGACCACGGCCGCAGCGCTGACGCCGGGCGATTTCATCCTGTAGGGCGGCGGGTGGTTAATGTTTCGCATGCGAAACATTAACCACCCCGGCCATTCGACCCTTTGCTGCAAAAAAGTCTCTGTTACGGAACTTCGACACTGGTATTTTCGCGTAACCAACCGAACAGACGCGCCCGGAAAGCTGGGTCGGCCAAGGCCGGGCCTTGCAACGTCAGGCTCCCGTCGGAATGGGCGATGCAAGCCAGACCCGCGCGCAGTGGCGCGGGCAAGGGAACGGCGGGCGCGGTCGGAACCGGCCTTGACCCCGCCCCGGCACGACCGCGCATCATCGCCTGCCTGATCACCTGCGCCTCGCTTTCGGCACTCTCGGGGCAGGCGGCTTGCAGGGCACCAACAAGTCTCTGTTCCAGCGTTTCGTCACGTTCCAGCGCCCCCGCAAGCGCCAACCCACTGCGCTCGGTCAGGGCGGTGGGAAAGCGCAGGTCGGCATCCAGCGCCCGCACGATCCGCAGAAACGAGCCAATCTTCGAGCGCTTGGCGCGCGACGCCGCCTGAAACAGCGCCGCCAGTGCTTGCCGGTCACTGCCGTAAACCCCCTTTTCCACTGCCCGCGCCACAATCCGGGCGCGCTCATAGTAGGACAGGCCCACCCGGATCTCGTTTTCCTCGACCATCGCAAGATAGGCCTCGGCAGCCTCGGCAGGTTGGCGCGAAAGGGCCAGAACAGTGCCGAATTTCGCGTCATTGGTCTCGGCGTGCAGGCGTTTCAGCGCGCTCACCCGGCGCGCCCCCGAGATCAGGCCCCAACGATCATTGCCCAGGGCCACCACCTCGATCGCGGTCTGCTGACCCCGGGCGCGCAGACTTTCGCACAACACCTGCATGTCTTCGCCGTCAAGCAACACCCGGTCGCGCACCAGATAGCCCTCGTCGATCGCGGCCAGCGGCAGACGCTGGATCAGACGCCCCTCGGCCCGGGCATCGGCCATGGCCTGCGCCACCGCATCAAGCGCCGCCGCAGTGGCGGCAGCCCCGGCCACTTGTGCAATCGGTGCCCGCGGTTGAACCCGCGACGGGGCTGGCACGGCGACCCCCATGGGATAGTGCGGAAACATCGATTTGGTCTCTAACACGGCGGGAAAAGGCATGTCATCGGCAGACCCTGGGCTGGCGGACACCCCGTCCAGCCGGGCCGGGGTCAGGCGTTTGCGCTTGGCCATGAGCAGAGCCTTTCTGTCAAAGGGCAGAGATACCCTGCCCAAATGAAGTTAATACCAGCCAAGCCGGGCGACCGCAGCCGACAGGCCCTGTTTCGCGCGCGAAA
>Ga0210022_1002244_pt1 | contig 12117 bp, 8 predicted proteins | sample CryGeymeta201520_FD_183984 | JGI IMG/M metagenome (GOLD analysis project Ga0210022, IMG submission 183984) | Groundwater microbial communities from Crystal Geyser aquifers in Utah, USA - Crystal Geyser metaG 2015-20 (SPAdes) (version 2) | ecosystem: Environmental > Aquatic > Deep subsurface >... | reverse complement strand
CAGTGATGATACAGCAGGGATATGGACTGGCAGCAATACCTACACTGCTGGCAGGGTTGGCACATGGACGATTACTGGAACGCATACAGCCACAGGAAAGGTTGGCACTGCCACGGTTATTGTCCAGCCTGCTTTTGGCAAAAGACCCTCTGATGTGATTGTTTATCCCAATCCATGCAAGGGTACAGAGATAATTTTTCGTAACTTGCCGGAGGAGGGTGCTACCATTGAGATATATGATCTGGCTGGCGATTTAGTCAAAAGAGTTCATGGGGACAAGGCAGAATATAGGTGGAATATTCGGGATGATTCTGGACAAATGGTGGATAGCGGGGTATATTTCTATGCTATTATTGGGAAGAAGGAGAGTACGAGGGGAAAGGTGGTTATTATTAGATAATGAACCTGACATTTCGCTACATAAACTTTATGTAAATTCGTGTTCATTCGTGGCTAAATAATAATACCATAATATTTCAAAGGAGGTCACCTGAATTGATTCAACAAACATTAGTTTTAATAAAGCCAGATGGTCTGGCAAAGTCCTTGACTGGTAATATCTTAACCAAGATGGCAGAGACCAGGTTGGAGATAGTAGCCTGTAAAATGGTCAGTGTTTCAAAAAGTCTTGCTCAGGAGCATTACAAGTTCCTCAAGGATAAGCCATTTTTTAATGAGCTTATCGAATACCTTCAAGGAGAATTTCATTCCAGAAAAAAGGTAATGGCAATGGTTTATCGGGGTGAGGATGCCATCGGAAAGGTTCGTCAGATATGTGGGGCAACCAATCCTGAAGAGGCAGATCCAGTGTCTATCCGAGGGGCATATGGTCGAATAACCACCTCAGGTGTATATGAAAATGTACTCCATGCCTCAAGTGATGAAAAAGAAGCAGAACGCGAGATAAAACTATGGTTTGAGCCACACGAGATTATTGTAGATTGTTATCCAACAAAGGTAACCAGAGAGGTGTTTGAAAGGGTAACATGGGAAGTGCCGTCTGTCTAAAGAAACAGTGAAAAATGTAATGGTTCAAAATGGTGTAATCGTTCAGCTATCAGCCGTCAGCTTTCAGCTGAACGATTACAAATAGAGTACCATATTTCTCCTCACAATGTCCCCGCTGGTTGAGAGGGGTGGACGCGAAATAGGCTGGGAGTCCTCTTATGGGGTACAAAATGAATATCGATTTAACATTTATCACCAACGAAAAAAATCAAACCCTTAAACAAAGATTTGAGGTCTTAATCAAGGATACAAGATTCTTTGACTGCCTTGTTGGATATTTTTATACCAGCGGTTTTCATGCTATTTATAAATCATTAGAAAAAACCGAGAAGATTAAAATACTCATAGGCATAAGCACAAACAAACATACCTATGACTTGTTGAAAAAAAACCAACAGGAGATTCAGTTTTCTCATGCAGAAGTAAAACAGAAGATTGAAGGATTGCTGGAAAAAGAGATGGAGGATTCTGACGACAATCAAGAGGTAGAAGAAGGTGTTGTTCAATTTATCCAGTGGATTCACAGTAAAAAATTAGAAATCAGGGCATACCCATCGCAAAATATCCATGCCAAGCTCTACATTATGACCTTTGTCGAGGGTGATCGTGATATTGGCAGGGTTATTACTGGCTCAAGCAACTTTACACATGCAGGTCTGGTTAATAACCTTGAGTTTAATGTTGAACTGAAAAACCGTGCTGACTATGAATTTGCTAAACAGAAGTTTGAAGAACTCTGGAAAGATTCTGTTGATGTTAATGAGAAATATATCCAGACGATAGAGGAGAAGACCTGGCTTAATCAAAATATCACGCCCTACCAGCTTTATCTAAAATTCCTTTACGAATATTTTAAGGACGACCTCAGCCAAACTGACGAGCTTTTTCTTAAATATTTGCCACAGGAATTTATGAAACTTGAGTATCAGGAGCAAGCCGTATTAAATGCCAAAAAAATCCTTTTAGAATATGGTGGAGTCTTTATATCTGATGTAGTAGGTGTTGGGAAAACTTATATTTCGGCAATGCTGGTGGGTCAACTTGACGGTAGAACGCTGGTGATTGCCCCGCCTGTCCTTCTTGATAAAACAAATCCAGGCTCATGGACTAATGTTTTTTCTGACTTCAGGGTTACAGCAGACTTTGAATCACTTGGGAAATTAGAGGAAATTATTGACCATGGAACAGAAAAATACGCCAATGTCATCATAGACGAAGCCCATCGCTTCAGGACGGAGACTAATATTACTTATGAGAAATTAGCTGAGATTTGTCGTGGCAAAAGAGTCATTCTGGTTACTGCTACTCCTTACAACAATTCGCCAAAGGATATTTTAAGCCAGATTAAGCTCTTTCAAAAGGCAAGGAAAAGCACTATCCCCAATCTTTCCGACATGGAAGGGTTTTTTAACAGCCTTGATAAAAGATTAAAAGACCTCGACCGTCAGCAGGATTATACCGAATATATTAAAATTGTAAAGGAAAATGCTAAAGAAATTCGTGAAAAGGTGCTTAAATATTTGATGGTGCGACGCACCAGAGGCGAAATTTCTAAATACTTTGCCCAGGACATGAAAAAGCAAAATCTCAAATTCCCGGATGTTGAAAACCCGAGACCACTTTTTTATGAGCTTGAGATTAGTGAAGATGAGATTTTTAACCAAACGATTGAATTGATTGCCCAGAAAATTAAGTACGCTCGCTACATGCCCATGATTTATTACAAAGGGAAAATATCTCAAGGCGAAGAATTAGCTCAGAAGAACATGGGCAAGTTCATGAAAATCCTTTTAGTAAAAAGGCTGGAAAGCAGTTTCTTTGCCTTTAAGAACTCTGTGGACAGATTTCTTCATTCTTACGAGATGTTTATCAAGGAATTTGATAAGGGCAATGTCTATGTGAGTAAGAAATACACAAACAAGATATTTGAACTGTTAGAGAATGATAATGACTCTGCTATCCAGAAACTGATTGATGAAGAAAAAGCCAAGAGATTAGAAAGTAAGGATTTCAAGGATGACTTTATCAAAGACCTGCAAAGCGATTTTGAGGTTCTTAAAGAAATAAAAATACTATGGCAACAAATTAATCGCGATCCCAAACTCCTTAAATTCTTAGATGAACTATCAACAAATGAGATTCTAAGGCAAAATAAACTCATTATCTTTACCGAATCAAAGGAAACCGCTGAATATCTGGCGGATAAAATAAAAGATTATGACCCCTTGCTGTTTCATGGCTCATCTGGTGAGGCAACCCGCGATAAGGTGATAGAAAACTTTGACGCCAGGGCTCGCCACCTAAAGAATGATTACCGAATACTAATTTCCACAGAGGTTTTATCTGAGGGTGTCAACTTACACCGCTCTAATGTGGTTATCAATTATGATATTCCCTGGAACCCAACCAGAATGATGCAGAGGGTAGGTCGTATTAACCGTGTGGATACAAAATTCCCCACAATTTACACCTTTAACTTTTTCCCTACAAAACAGTCCAATGACCAGATTAAACTCAAAGAAACAGCCGAAGCCAAAATCAATGCCTTTTTAACCTTGCTTGGCGGTGATGCCGCCTTGCTTACCGAAGGAGAACCCATTGGCTCACATGAACTTTTTAACCGATTAGTCTCGAAAAAGACCCTGACCGGCGAGGACGAAACTGAGGAAAGTGAACTTAAATATTTGCAGGTGATAAAAAACATCCGCGACAAAAAACCGGAAGTATTTGAAAAAATCAAACGGCTGCCGAAAAAAGCCCGAGCAGCTAAAATAACTCAAGTTTCCAGCTTGAGGAAAGAAGAATATAACAGGCAAGATGCCTGTGTTACCTATTTCAGGCAGGCTAAATTGCATAAGTTTTTTATCGCCCAAGCTCCTAACGATTCCCATGAACTTGATTTTATATCTGCCGCTAAACTCCTTGAAAGTGGTGTTAATGAAAAGAGGCAAAAACTGCCGAAAAAAAGATTTTACGAACTGTTGGATAAAAACAAAGCGGCATTCATTTTTGCTACCACTGAGGAAATAGCCCACCCCAACTTTAGACACGGTAGAGATAACGACACCAGTATTCTCAAAATTCTCAAGGCAACGCTGAAAAATACCCAACAATTTACCGATGAACAGGAATTATATCTGAAAAAAGTTTTAATCCATCTTGAAGAAGGCGGTCTGCCAAAACAAACTACCAAAGAAACGCTCAAAGCACTCAATGAACTTAAAACAGATTTGATGAATCCGTTCAAGGTATTGGCAACATTACAAACGCATATTCCCATCCGTCTCTTGGAAGGGCACTATGCAGAGCATAATCAGCAAGCATTTGGTAAAAGGGAAGTCATACTATCATTATATCTGGCAGGTGAATAAGCATGGTAAATAAAGAATCTCAAACGGTTGAACATAAACAAAACTGGCGTGATGACTATCTTAAAGTTGTTTCGGCGTTTGCAAATAGTGACGGTGGAGTTTTAATTGTCGGATTGGATGATATAGGGAAACCCTCCGGCTTAAAAAACGCAAAAAAACTGCTTGAGGATATACCAAATACAATCAGAAACAAACTTGGAATTATTCCCTCGGTTGAACTTGACAGGAAAAATAGCGAAGATATCATTAAGATTAGAATTCTATCAAGTACGGTTCCCATCTCCCACAATGGCAAATATTATATCAGAAGCGGAAGCACTGTGCAGGAATTGCAGGGAAAAGATCTGGCTGATTTTTTATTAAGAAAAACCGGAATTACCTGGGATGACGCCATTGAAGAGCGGGGAGGCTGGGATCTTTTAGAAAAATCCACCATCGAAGATTTTAAGCGTTATGCTGTTGATCGAATCCCTTCAATTGTCCGTGAAACAGATTTAGCCGCAATTTTACAAAAATTAAATCTGATTGAAAATCAGCACTTGAAACGAGCGGCAATTTTGCTTTTTGGCAACATACTCAACGGATTTACAGCCACGCTTGTGTGAAAATCGGACTATTCTTAACCAACACCGATATTCAAACAACCGATATTGTCAAAGGCAATCTGTTTCAGCAATTAGAAAGTTCGCTGGAAATCCTCCGAACCAAATATTTACAGAGTAAAATTAAATTTGAAGGTATTCATCGCCGCGATATTCTTGAATATCCTTATGAAGCCTTGCGCGAAGCAATCATCAATGCGTTGATTCATCGGGATTACCAGAGTTTTTCGCAGATTCAAATTAGAGTCTATCCAGATAAACTTATCATTATGAATGCCGGCAGTTTACCACCGGAGGTTCCAGTAGAATCGCTGAAAACCAACCATCTGTCCAGACCGAGGAATAAACTGCTGGCGGAAACTTTTTATTATGCCGGTTTTATTGAGGCATGGGGACGGGGCACATTGAAAATTTTGGAAAAATGTGCGGAACAAGATTTGCCAGAACCTGATTTTACGGAAGAAAATGGTGTGATGACTGTTACTTTTTATAAAGATAAATGGAACAAGAAAAATCTAAAAAAACTCGGGCTGAACGAAAGGCAAATTAAAGCTGTTGGCCATATCAAAGAAAATAAGACTATAAACCTATCTTCTTATGAAGGTTTAATTAAAAACATTTCTGAAAAAACCTTATATAGAGATCTCCAAGATTTAGTAGATAAAAAAATTTTGAAAGAGATTGGTGAAAAGAAAGGCAGGAAATACGAATTGGCATAACGGACATTTATCGGACATAACGGACATGTTTCAGACATTTATCGGACATAACCATTGGCATTTAACAGGTGATTTTGGCGGTTATTTGGCGAAATAGAAAAAGGAACTTTTTATAAATTAAAGGACTCACAAATGGCAACAAAAGGAATAGTATATGAACAAACAACAAGCACAACAAATTATTGAAAATACCTTTGAAAATCGTTTTGATAAGGAAAGGTTTACTTATTTTGTTAAGAATCTTCTCAATCGGATTGAGGAAGCCCATTTTGATTACAATATAATACGCATACCAGACGCTTATAAACCGTTCATCAGCAGGTATGAGCGAATAGGAAAATATAGCGATGGTGAAAATAGAATTGATATACTTATTGTAATACTCAAAAAAGAAACCTCCATTGAGCGTGCATGGGCAATGCAAAGAAATTTTATTGCCGGTTATCTAAGTGGAAGGTATGGAAGCGACAAAGAAAAGGATGCGGCATTGGTGGCATTTGTATCTCCTGAGGAAGATGACTGGCGGTTTTCTTTGGTCAAGATGGACTACCGTTTTGAGGAAAGGGAAAACGGCAAGATCAAGGTTAAAGAAGAGTTTACCCCTGCTCGTAGATATTCTTTTTTAGTCGGAAAAAACGAACCAAATCATACTGCCAAACAACAATTAGTGCCACTTTTACAGGATGATGAGAATAATCCTACTCTCACACGATTAGAAAATGCCTTTAATATTGAAACGGTTACAAAAGAGTTTTTTGGAAAGTACCATGAACTGTTTTTGTGGACAAAAGAAACCATAGATGCCTTTGTTTTCAAAGACAATAAGGTTAGAGCAGATTTTGAGACAAAAGCCGTAAATACCGTTGACTTTGCCAAAAAGATACTCGGGCAGATCGTCTTCTTCTACTTCTTGCAGAAAAAAGGCTGGATGGGAGTTAAACGCGATGCAGACTGGGGAACCGGTCCCAAAAACTTCTTGCGTGAATTATTTGAAGGTAATCACGGCAATTATAAGAATTTTTTTAATGATATTTTAGAGCCGCTCTTTTACGAAGCATTAGCACGAGAACGAGATGATGATTTCTATAGCCGTTTCAATTGCAAGATACCTTTCTTAAACGGCGGGCTTTTCGAGCCAATAAATGATTATAATTGGAAGCATGCAGATATTGCTCTGTCAAATGAGTTATTCTCCAATCAAATTAAAACAAGAGAGGGTGACATAGGCACTGGTATTATGGATGTCTTTGATAGATATAACTTCACTGTCAAGGAAGATGAACCGTTAGAAAAAGAAGTAGCAGTTGACCCGGAAATGCTTGGGAAGGTCTTTGAGAATCTTTTGGAGGTGAGAGACCGTAAATCAAAAGGCACATATTATACCCCTCGTGAGATTGTCCATTATATGTGCCAGCAGAGCTTGATTAATTATCTGACGACGGAACTTGAAGGCAAGGTGAACAAAAATGATATTGAAATGCTTATCAAATGTGGCGAACAGGTAGACGAAAATGAGGCAATTGTGGAAGCTAAAGGCAGAGAAACCGATACCTATTCTTATAAACTTTCTGAAAGCATCAGACAAAATGCAAAACTGATTGATGACAACCTTGCCGACATTAAAGTCTGCGATCTGGCTATTGGTTCTGGTGCTTTTCCTGTAGGGATGATGAGCGAGATTGTCAAGGCAAGAAAGGTGCTGTCTATTAAAGAACCCGATAGGACAATTTACCGCTTCAAGCGTGAGTGCATTGAAAAATCCCTCTACGGCGTGGATATTGACCCAGGTGCTGTGGAGATTGCCAAACTCCGTCTCTGGCTGTCCTTAGTAGTGGATGAGGAGAATATAAATCAGATTAAACCTAACCCTCTGCCAAATCTGGATTATAAGATTATGCAAGGAAATAGTCTGATTGAGGACTTTCACGGAATTTCTCTGAACCTGAAGAAAAAGGAAAAGGGCAACATAAAACTCTTTGCTGAAGAAAGCAAATTAGATAGGCTCATTGAAGACCTTCATTATAAACAGAATGCCTTGTTTAACCCCACACACCCTGACGACAAGAAACGGTTGAAAGAAGCAGTAGAAGACGCTATTATAAATATCTTCCATTATGAATTACAGCGGCAGAAAGAACCTTACTTCAGAGAATTGGAGAATATCAAAGAAGCCGCCAGCCGGTTCCCTAACCCAAAACATCAGCAGGAACATTATGATGATGGAAAAGACAAACTGGACAAGAAATATTCATTTGATTTTGAAACTGTGGAGAACGAACTGCGGGAATGGACCCACGGTAACAAGGTGCGACCCTTCTTCCCCTGGAAACTCTACTTTGCCAATGTGTTTCACAATAAAGGTGGGTTTGATGTGGTGATTGGAAATCCGCCGTATGTTGGGCACAAGGGCGGACATAAAAAGTTCTTTCAGGAAATGAAGAAAACTGTTTTAGGGAAAATGTTTAATAACGAAAGGATGGATCTCTTTTATTACTTTTTCCATATAGCCTTAAATAATGTAAAGCAAAAAGGTGAGATAGCTTTCATAACGACGAACTATTATGTGACTGCTGATAGCGTAGTTAAGCTAAGGACAGATTTTAAAAGTAGGTCAGGCATAAGAAAGTTAGTAAATTTTAATGAACTTAAAATCTTTGATACGGCACAAGGTCAGCATAGTATGTTGACCTTTCTTTCAAAGCAGTACGATGTATCTTTTGATTGCGCTGTTTATTCAACTAAAAGGACAGGATTAGCCGATTCGGAAATGTTAAAGAAAATATTGAACAGAAACGATGAAGAAACTGCTTATTATGCTATAAAACAATCAGAACTCTATGAAGGCGAAATGAATTATATTCGCTTGCTCTGCGGCATAGGCAATAATCAGTTGTTAATAAATGCTCTGTTGGGAAAGATTAAACAACAGAGTGTTTCGCTATCGCAAATATGCGATTTAAGTCAAGGCATAGTAACTGGTTTAGATAAGATATCCAGAAAGCACATAATAAAATTTCTATCTCTAAGTGATCAAAAAGGCGCTGGCGTATTTGTGGTTAATGACAAAGAAAAAGAGATAATAGGCGATTCACCTTTATTGAAACCTTGGTTTAAAAATTCCGACATAGATAAATACAACCCAAACGAAACAAATAATCAATGGATTATACATCTTAATGCCGAAATCAACATAGATCGTTTTAGAAATATTAAAAAACATTTGCTTAAGTTTAAAGAAGTTATAGAGTCAAGAAATTATGATAGCGGAGAGCTAAGCAAGGCAAAAAAATTAAATGCATGGTGGGCGTTATCGTCATCAAGAAAAGAATTCGATTTTTCTCTTCCCAAGATAATATCTCCCCAGAGAAGCCATCAGAATATATTTGCCTACACTGAAAAAGAGTGGGTAGCCTCTGCAGATGTTTATTTTATTACCTCAAAAGACAAGACTTTATCATTGAAATATATTCTTGCGTTGCTTAATTCTGCCCTCTATTTTCTATGGTTTTATTTTAGAGGGAAGAGAAAAGGAGATATGCTGGAATTATATTTAACACCGCTTTCCCAAGTGCCAATCAAGAAAATTCCTCTTTCTCAACAGCAACCCTTCATCACTCTTGTCTCCCAAATCCTCTCCCTGAAAAAATCCAACCCGCAGGCAGACACCAGTGAATTGGAGGCAGAGATTGACCGTCTGGTTTATGAATTATACGGCTTGACACCAGAGGAGATTGAGATTGTGGAGGGAAAAAGATGAAGCCGATTAGACTTTCAGGGCATGCAAAAGAGCAGTGCTTTTTTAGAGGAACGACAGAAGAGGAAGTCATTGAGACTATAAAAACATCCTATTGGCAACCTGCTGAACTGGGAAAACTGGAATGCAAAAAAAATTTTGCCTTTGAAAATGAATGGAATAAGAAATACTATAAAACTAAACAGGTGAGACCTATATTTGTAGAGGAAGATATAGAGATTGTGGTAATTACAATTTATACTTACTATTTTTGAGAGGAGGTGTGTGAAAAATGAGAATAACCTATGATTCAGAGGTGGATGCTCTGTATATCCGTTTTGTTGAAACAACGGTAACAACTAATCATGTTGCGGAAGGTATTGCAGTAGATTATGATATGGAGGGCAGAATTGCAGGGGTAGAGATTCTTGATGCTATAAGGCGTTTTGGCAATAAGGATGTATTTAAAAAGGTAACGCTTGAGGATTTGGCACTACATACAGTGTGAACATCAACCCTTCATCACCCTTGTCTCCCAAATCCTCTCCCTGAAAAAATCCAACCCGCAGGCAGACACCAGTGCATTGGAGACCGAGATTGACAGGATGGTATATGAACTCTATGGCTTGACAGAGGAAGAGAGAGCAATTGTGAAGTGAGCTGCGAATCATTAAATAGTTTGGAGGAATAATGAAATGTTAGTCTTTATTGATGAAGCGAGTAAAACAACATGAAAATAGTAATAGCTTCCAAAAATAAGGGAAAGATTGAGGAGATTAAAAGATACCTGTCTGATACCCCCATAGAGGTAGTATCTATCAGCGAATATCCATATCTCCCTGAGATTATTGAAGATGGTCATACCTTTGAGGAAAATGCGGCAAAAAAAGCCATATTTGTGGCTGAATATACAAAAGAGATTGCCTTAGCTGATGATTCTGGGCTTGAGGTAGATTGCCTTCATGGAGAGCCAGGGGTGTTATCTGCCCGTTTTGGCGGAAATAATTTTGATGATAGTGGTCGCAACCAGCTCTTGTTAGAAAGGATGAAAAATATCCCTCTGGCAGATAGAACTGCCCATTTTACCTGTGCCATAGCCATAGTTGACCCAGGAGGATGGATAAAAATCGTCAAGGGACAATGTCATGGAAGTATTGATTGCGTCCAGAGGGGTGAACAAGGCTTTGGTTATGACCCTGTCTTTATCCCGGATGGTTATACCTCTACCTTTGCCGAGTTGGGGATAGAGGAAAAAAATAAATTCAGCCATCGTGCCTTGGCATTGGAAAAAGTAAGGGGTGTGTTGAGATGGAGTAACTACTGTTGATAGGTTGATAAGTTGATAGGTTGATAGGTTAAAGGAACACAGATTATAAACCTATAAACTCATCAACCTATCAACCTATCCCTTTCCAACCCATCAACTATTCAACTTATCAACTTTTTGTGTCTTCGTATCTTTGTAGTGAGTATACGAGAGGGAGAATTAGTAAGTGAAAGAAGCCCAATATTATACCCCAAAAAAGAATAATAAGGTTGCCTGTCATCTTTGTCCCCGCGAGTGTGTTATTAATGAGGCTAAGGCAGGGATATGCCGCGGCAGGGTCAACCATGAGGGAAAGCTATATGCCGAAACCTATGGTGAATACTCTTCTATTGCCATGGACCCTATTGAAAAAAAGCCCCTTTATCACTTTTATCCCGGAAGTCAAATCCTTTCCATTGGGACTACTGGATGTAATCTTAAATGTCAATTTTGTCAGAATTGGCATATCTCCCAGGATAGTGCACCAACCCAGCAGGTAAGTACGGAAGATATTGTCAAACATGCAAAAGAATACAACTCTATTGGTGTAGCTTATACCTACAACGAACCATTCATCTGGTATGAATTTGTCCTTGATACAGCAAAGGTCGTGAGGCAAAATGGGCTTAAAAATGTATTGGTTACAAATGGCTATATCAATGAATTGCCCCTGCTTGAATTGCTTCCATACATAGATGCGTTAAATATTGACCTTAAATCTATGGAAGATGCCTTTTATCAAGTGGTATGCGGTGGTGTAAAATTAGATCCTGTGTTAAATACAATTAAATCAGCCAAGAAAAATGGGTGTTTGGTTGAGCTAACAAACCTTGTTATCCCTGGACTAAACGATGCCCCTCTTCAGATAAACAGCATGATAGACTGGATATTAAGAGAGATTGGGGATAGTGTACCCATCCATTTTTCAAGATATTTCCCTCAATATAAGATGAACCTGCCCCCAACCCCACTTTCAATCCTTGAAAAAATATACCATCAGGCATCACAACGATTGAAATATGTCTATGTTGGAAATGCAGAGGGAATCGGGGGTGATAATACCTGTTGCCCGGTGTGTAAACAAATAGTGATCAAGCGAAAGGGATACTCAATAGCACAGTATAATCTAAAAAATGGACGCTGCCCTGGGTGTAATTCGGAGATAGATGGGCGATGGGCGTAGTGCTTGGTATCAGCAATTCTCATTATGGCAAAACTTATGTTCAAAGGGGAATAAGGGAATAGAGGAGATGGTGTCGATTATCAACAGAATTGTCGGTAGGACAGGCATTTCTGCCTGTCCTGTTGCAGATGACAGGCAAGAATGCCTGTCCTACCGATTAATCTCCATATCTCCCCCTTATCCATTTTACCATAA
>Ga0210022_1002243_pt1 | contig 12118 bp, 13 predicted proteins | sample CryGeymeta201520_FD_183984 | JGI IMG/M metagenome (GOLD analysis project Ga0210022, IMG submission 183984) | Groundwater microbial communities from Crystal Geyser aquifers in Utah, USA - Crystal Geyser metaG 2015-20 (SPAdes) (version 2) | ecosystem: Environmental > Aquatic > Deep subsurface >... | reverse complement strand
CTCGCTCCTTTTCGGCATAACGGCTTCGGAAATAATTCCGGTTATGCTCGCCGCTCGCTAACGCTCGCGACTTCGCATAACACGGAATACGCGAAATTGCCTTTCGGTATTTCTCCGCTTCGCTCCGAAATCCCTCCGGCAACTTCGCTTATTCCGAAGCCGTTATACGCAATTCAAAAAATATTTTTCTTGAAATTATGGATATTTTGATAGGCTTTTAATATAAGAAATAAATTTGTTTTTTACTTTTTATAGAGGGGAACAAGGTGTTTTCTCCGCTTCGCTCCGAAAACTATTTCATAGATTACAAACCTAAATTGAGTATGCCGCTTGAAAAAACTAAAAATAATATAAGAAAAACTACCGCAAAAAATTGGTATTATTGGGGACGCTGGAACCAAGTAATGCTTTTTACTGCTCCGTGGGCAGAATTTTCAAAAACAAGTATATTTAAAAAACTTGGTATCAACAATCTCAAAGGTGACCTGAAGATCTTGCACGGTAATTATTATTTTTTGAACAGCGATTTAGAAAAAATTTGTAAAAAAACAATCACAGCTCTTGATAAAAATTTTAAATGGTTTACAGACTTTTTTAAAATTTGTAACAATAGAACCAATAAACTATTGTCCCTTGAAGGAAAACAAGACATTATGACTTTTGTTGAAGCCATGATCCAAGTTATGGGATGTTCTGCCTTAGTTGAAATGACCGACATGTGCATTGAGAGATATTTAAAAAAACTTTGTGAAAAAGAAAAAATAGAATATGCAAAGGTCGCTGCGCAAGTGAGGCCTCCGAGACCTACTTTGTTAATGCTATATCAAAATGACCTTAAAAGCATTACTGCCACTAATATAGATTCATTTGTGAAAAAATATAAATGGGTTGGAACTCACGCTTTAGAAGGAAAAGCTCTCCAGAAAAAAGATGTGCTCAAAACAAAAACTGAATCCGCAAAAATATTCAGTCGACCAGAACATCTGCCCAAAAAATTTTTACATATTATTAAAATCGCTTCCGAGCTGTCTTTTTACCGCTCCAATCTCATGGAAACAATAAACAAAGTAGCATTTGGCTATCGGCAATCATTTATATCGGCTGGAAAAAAACACGGACTAAGCTATCAAAATATTATATCCCTTACATATAACGAACTTAAATTATTGCTTAAAAATAATTCTGTGCCCCCAGATCTGAAAATAAGAGATAAAAATTTTGGGATAGTATTTAGCAACAACTCTTTATCCGTTCTTCTTGATCAAAAACTAAAACAGGAATTAAAAAAACACGAGGTAAAAACAAATAAAGATATTAATAAAATAATCGGAACTCCAGCCTCCAAAGGTGTTGCCAAAGGAACTGCCAAAATTTTAACGGAAGTTGAGCATGCTAAAAAAATCAAACAAGGCGATATCCTAATCGCCCATGAAACAACACCTGACTATATTGTAGCTATGAATAAGGCGGTGGCATTTGTTACTGACATTGGCGGACTAACTTGTCATGCGGCAATAACAGCTCGTGAAATGAATAAACCATGTATTATCGGTACAAAAAACGCTACAAAAATATTAAAAGATAATGATTTAGTGGAAGTAGACGCAAATAAAGGTATTGTTAAAATTTTAAAAAGGTCCAAAGAATAAGGAGTTTTGAATTTTTGGCATTCACCCCATAATCCCCTCTGCCCAAAATTCAAAACAAAAACAAATTTATATTTATTGAAGAAAAAGCCTATTAAAATGAAAATAACTGAAAAATATTTTTTGAACTCGCTCCTTTCAGTCGTCGGGGCGTATAACAAGGGATATACGGTTAAAAAATTTTGCACTTTATAATAAATTCGGCAGGCAGGCCGCTCCTCGCCAAAATTTGACTTATTTTTTATTAATCTGTATTATAAAAATATAAGAAATATATAAACATATGCGCAAAATAGACCTAAAATCAGTTGTGTGGAAAGAAGGCAAATATTATGTCTCTCAATGTTTAGAAGTTGATGTTTCCAGCTTTGGCAAAACCAAAAAAGAAGCCTTAGCCATGTTGCAAGAAGCATTAGAATTATATTTTGAAGATATTCCGTTGCCGAAAAAGACCGAAGTAAAAGATCCGATTATTGCTTCGGTAAAGCTTCAATCTGCCTAAACCCTATCCACTTCGCATCGTCCTAAAAGTCCTTCTTGATAAGGGCTTCTTTTTTGTTTCGCAAAAAGAATAAAAAATTAATTTAACCGCAACATTAAAAATAATTTGCGAAAACTCTTTTTATTTGTATTAAATTTTTACGTCCCGGCCCGGCCCTTTAGGTTCAGTTTCTCCCCCAGCCAAGCAATCAATAGGCCGATCGGCCAGGCCAGGCGCAAAAGCTCGTACTGCCAGCCGGGCTGCCATTTTTTAAAATATTTCAGCATGGAATCGCGAAAATATTTTTGCTTAGTTAGGCCCGCGACCTGCTTAAAACTCTGGCCCTGATAATCCAAGCATTCGGCCGAGTTGGCGTACCAGACCTGGCCGCCGGCTTTTTTCACCGCCCGACAATAATCAACTTCTTCAAACCATAAAAAATATCTCTCGTCCAGCAGGCCGACGGTTTTAACGGCCTCACGCCTAATCATGAAAAACCCGCCGCGGATTGAATCAACCGGAGAGGATTTTTTATAGTCAAAATCGCTTCTGACGTATTTATTTAAAACCGCGGGAATAAGATGGGGAATTTTTAAAATAATGGCCAGCTGGTCGGTAAGCGCGGGAAAGCGGCGAACGTGCTTAATGATTTTAAAATTTTCGTCAATTAACCGGCAGCCGGCCACCCAAGCCTGTTCATGCCAATTCAAAAAAGAAATCATATTGGATAAAGTGTCGTCAAACACCCTCATGTCCGGATTTAAAAGCAGAAGATATTTGCCTTGGGCCTGTCTAATCGCCTGATTATTGGCGCGGGCGAAGCCTAAATTTTCCCGGTTAACGATTAATTTTACTCGCGGATATTCTTTTTTTACCATGGCGACCGAGCCGTCGGAGGAATTATTGTCAACCACGAACACTTCAAAATCAACCTGCTCGCTGGCAAATAGCGCGCGCAAATTGTCTTTTAGTTTTTCTCTGACGTTCCAGGAAACGATGATGATTGATAAATCCATATAATTAGCGCATTAACGCTTCCAGCTCTCTTAAATTAATCCTTACTTTCAGCTGTTCTCTTCTGGCGGCAACCGATTTTCTCTCCCGCCAGATTCCGATAAAATCTTTTAGCAGATACTGCTCAAACAAAACCATAAAAATAAAAACTTCCAGTTCATACCACCAGATTAAAAATTTGGTTCTGGGGGAAAATGACAGGCGGACATATTTTAAAACTATCAGCCATTGGCCCCAGTTGGACCAAATTTTTAAAAGTCTTTTTTTCCCGCGCCTGTTTTTTATAACCCGCCACAGGCTGTCGCCGAATCTAGAGTGGGCGCGGTCATGATACGCTACTGCCCGCGGCGCCAGCATGATTTTCCAGCCGGCCAGCCTTAATCTTAAAGACAAATCGCAATCCTCTTTGTACATAAACATCAGCTCGTCAAAATATTCAAGCTTATTGCCGTCAGTAAACGCCGTATCGCGCAAGGCCCGCAAATTGAGTAGTGCCGCCGCGCCGGTAAAACCGAAAATTTCTTCCGGCTCGAGCGTCATCGTATCAATTTCCCCCTGTTTTTCATCCCTAAAACGGAATTTTTGATCGCAGAGCAGGCCTAAGCTATCTATAATATTAGTTTTTTTATTCTCGCTAAAATTCCACTTTAAAATTTTTGGCTGAACCGCGGCGATGGTTTCATCAGTTCGCGCTACCCTGACCAATTCTTCAATCGCCTCCGCTTCTAAAATCATATCCGGATTTAACGCCAAAAAATATTCGGCTCCATTTTCAACCGCCTTTTTTATCATTAAATTAAAAGCTTTGGCAAAGCCCAGATTTTCCCCGGCCCAGCGCAAATTAATCTCCGGAAACCCCATTAAATATTTACTGTCTGCCAACGGCTTTAAGCCATCGGCTATATCAATATTTTTCTGATTAACTTCGCCTGCGACTTTATTTAACGGGGTAAAATTATTTTTTATGTATTTAGCATTTTCATTATCAAGCTCTTCGCTGTTATCTATGGCTAAAATTTTAAAATCTTTAAAAGTCTGATTTTTTAGACTTGGTAAAAAATACGGCAAATACTTTGCCGTTTGATTGCCGTAAGTTATAAAACCGATATAAATTTTAGATTTAATATCATTCATCAATTTATATTTTTTTTATTGAGCGACTTAAGTTCCTCGTTAAATTCAGCGATCGCTTGATTAATTATCGGGTCAAATTTTTCATAAAGCTTGCTTTCTTTAACATAAATGCTTGCTTCCAAAAGAGAATCAAACGTACCCGCGTCCAGCCATTTGCCTTTAACCAGCCCGACCGCTAGCTCGCCCTTTTTAAGATACCAGTTATGCAAATCGGTAATTTCCAGCTCGCCGCGAGCGCTAGGCTTAACTCGCTTAGCAACTTCCACCACCCGCCGATCGTAAATATACAAGCCGGGAATAATATAATCGCTAATCCACTGCTTGGGCTTTTCCACGATTCTAACGGCCTTCATCTTGTCATTAAACACCACCACGCCTGACCGTTCCGGATCCGGCGCTTTAACCGCAAAAACCTTGCCGCCGGTTTTAAAGTTTTTTATATCTTGAGAAAAATCATCCTCAAAAATATTGTCGCCCAAAATCATGGTAACATTATCCTCGCCGATAAAATTTTCGCCGACCAAAAAGGCGTCCGCCAGGCCGCGCGGAGTTTTCTGCACCTTAAATTCCAGCCGAATATCGTTTTTTTCAAAAATTGAGCCTAACAGGTTTAAAAAATCGCCAGCATGCTCCGGCGCGATAATTATTAAAATGTCTTTAATGCCGGCTCTAACCAAAACATTTAGGGGATAAAAAATCATCTGCCGGTCATAAACCGGTAAAAGCTGTTTAGAAGTGGTGGCGGTCAGGGGAAACAGGCGGGTGGCCGTGCCGCCGGCTAAAATTATGCCTTTCATGATATAAATTTAAAATTTAAAAATCATTTTTTCAAATATTCTCTCAAGGCCTCCCGATAATCCCTTAGCCGGGGCAATTTAGTATTTAGCAGCGCCGAATACTTCGGCCGCTTAGCCGGACGTTCGAATTTTTCGCTTTTTACCGGCGCTACCTTAACATTAATGCCGGCAATTCCAAATAATTCAACCGCGGCCTCATACCAGGTGGCCCGGCCGCTGTTGGTCAGGTGATAAATGCCCCAGCCGCGCCCGCTTTCATATAGTTCTCCCGTCGCTTTAGCCAAATCCGGAGAATAAGTGAAACAGCTTAACTCGTCGTCCACCACTTCCAACTCTTTTTTAGTTTTACTCAATTCCAGCATTATGTCAAAAAAACTTGGTTTGGCCATTTCGCCTTGGCCTTTGGGGCCGAATAATTTTGAGGTCCTAATCAGATACCATTTTAAGCCGCTGCCGCTTAACTCCAAGATTCTTTTCTCGCCATGGAGTTTGGTTTTGCCGTAACGGTTAATCGGGCGAGGCTCGTCGATTTCCAGGTAGCCGGATTTCTTTCTACCGTCAAAAACATAATCCGTGGAGTAGTGAATCAGGACGGCGCCGGTTTTTAAACAAGCTTCGGCTAAAAATTTCGGGCCGTCAATATTTATTTTTTTGGCCAAATCGTATTCTTCGTCGTCTGATTCGCATTTATCAACCGCGTTATAGGCCGCGGCGTTAACCACCAGCTCTGGCTTAACTTCAGAAATTTTTTTTAGCATCAATTCGCGGTCGGTGATGTCAATTTCTCCCCTGTCCCAGGCGATCACCTCGCCGGCAGCGGTAAAAACTTTTACCAATTGTTGGCCCAAATTACCTTTAGCGCCTAAAATTAATATTTTCATAAAATCTGAATTGTCATTGCGAGCGACTGACCCGCCCGCCACGCAAGCCAGCTTGCTGGCGTTGCGGGCGCGGAAGGAGCGAAGCAATCTCACGAACTCGGAGTTTAACCGGAGATTGCCGCGTCGCCTCGAGTACGGGACTCCTCGCAATGACATTAAAAAATAATTTTTTCTAAATAACTTTTAACTTCCAATTGCCGCTTAAGCGGATTTTCCAATTCAATCGAAATTATATCGGCTAAATATTTTTTATATTTTTTTACGTAATCAATTTCGGAAAAATCATTTAAATAATGGCTATTGTAATTATAAAAATTTATTCCGCTGAATTCTTCATAGCAATGCTCCCTCTCCTTCTTAACCGCTGAAATATGGTTGCAGCCAATTTTGTACTTCTTTAATAATTTCGGCAATCCGGCATAACCATCTTGCCCTTCTAAAATGCCATGCCCTTCCCAATGGGATAAATCAAGGCAAACGCCGCCGCATAATTCTAATATTTCAGAAAAATTTTCCGGCAGGCTTTCTAAATTTTCCAAAAAAATCTGGTTTTTATATTTTTTATTTCTTTTTAAAAATTCCATAGTCCGTAAAGTCGGATGAACATTAAAAACCTGCGTTTTAAACCTATTAATCAAATAATATAGCTCTTCGGCCTCAAAATCTTCTTCTCTTAAATGAACGTGCAGAATGCTGCTTAAACCGGTTTTTTCCAACAAGTGATAAAGTTCGTGCCTGGCTTTATAATCTAAACAGGTGGGAAACAAGGCAATTTCTTTAAGCCCTAACTCGTCAATTTCTTTAACTTTATTTTTCCATTCTCCTGGCGTAATGGTCGTCAAGCCTGGTAAAATTTTCTTATTCGCCATATTGCTTTTTATAATATTCCAGATATTTGCCGTTCTTAACATTGCGCCACCAGCTTTGATTATTTTTATACCAATCAATAGTTTTTTTCAAGCCCTCGCCAAAATCCACGGTCGGCTGCCAGCCCAATTCTTTTTTGGCTTTGGAATAATCCATGGCATAACGCAAGTCATGCCCCGGCCGGTCAGGCACGAAATCAATCATTTCTTCGCCCTTGTCAAGCGCTTTTAAAATTTTCTTGGTTAGTTCCAAGTTGGTCAGTTCACAACCGCCGCCCAAACAATAGGTTTCGTCGATTCGTCCTTTTTTTATAACAGCGTCAACGCCGGCATTATGGTCGTCAACATAAATCCAATCGCGGACATTTTCTCCCTGGCCGTAAACCGGCACTCTTTTATTTTCCAGCAGATTGGTGATAAACAATGGAATAATTTTTTCCGGAAATTGGTACGGCCCATAGTTATTTGAACAATTAGAAATAGTTATAGGCAATTTATAAGTATGCCAGTAGGCGCGAACCAGATGGTCGGAGGCGGCCTTAGAAGCGCTATACGGACTCTTGGGGTCGTAGGGCGTGTTTTCATTAAACGGCCGGTCATCAGGCCCCAATGAGCCGAAAACTTCATCGGTGGAAACATGATGAAATCTTATCCCCCTATTATTTCTGGCCGCATCCAATAAGTTTTTCGTGCCCTCCACATTGGTGCGGATGAAATCGCGGCAGTCAATGATGGAGCGGTCAACATGCGACTCGGCAGCGAAATGAACAATCAAATCAAAATCCTTGACAACCTCATTCACCAAAACTTCATCGCAGATATCGCCTTTAATAAATTTGTAGTTTTTATTGTTTTCCAAGTCGCGCAGATTTTCCAAATTGCCGGCGTAAGTCAAAACGTCCAGATTGACAATATTGTCAGCCGGATATTTTTTTAACCAGTATCTTATGAAGTTGGAGCCAATGAAACCGGCGCCGCCGGTGACTAATATTTTCATATATGAGCAATTGTCATTGCGAGGAACGTAGTGACGAAGCAATCTCGCGAACACCAAACTTTAAACTAAACCAGCCACACGTGAGATTGCTTCGCTTCTTTCAGAAGCTCGCAATGACAGACAATTATTTACTCTTTTATTTTTGCTAAAGTTTTTTCGTACTTATATTTAAAATCTTTTTTTACGCTGTCATAAGGTTTTTTAAAAAAAGTGGTGGAAAAATAATTTAAAGCATACTTCCAGCCGGTTTTGGCAACGCCTTCGCGCTCCAGGCGCCGGCCTGAAGCGTAAATCGGCAGAGCAAAAGTGAATTTCACGCCGCCCACTTTAAGTAGGCGGCAGGCTAAATCAGTATCTTCGCCCCAAAAATCAAAATCGGAATTAAAGCCGCCGACGGCTTCCAGCGCCGTCCGTTTCACCACGAAATTGCCTCCCTGTAACATTGAGCCAACGCCCAAAAGGTAGCGATTCACCAGATAGGACAAAAAACCGGCGTAATAAAAAGTACGCACGGCCGCTCTGGCTTTTTTTGACAAGTCGTAATAAATAAACGGCCCGCTTAAAGCCACCAGTTTTTTATTCTTAGAAAATTCTTCAAACACTTTATCGAGCCAACCGGGAGTCATCCTGGTATCAGCGTCAATATTAGCTACCAAATCGCCACGAGACGCCAAAAAACCTGCTCGCCGAGCTTTTACCAGGCCCTTATTAGGTTCGTCAACTAATTTTACTTGAGGAAATGAAGCGATAATTTCTTTGGTTTTATCGGTAGAGGCATTATTAACCACTACGATTTCCATATCATAGTTTTTACCATTCATTTCCGCTAAAATTGAACTTAAACATTCGCTAATAAAAGCTTCCTCATTATAGGCCGGGATAACTATGCTTAATTTTACCCCGTTAGCCCCGCTTAGAAATTTATTTCTAACGGGGTAAAAAATTATGCTATTTGTTTCAGGCATACTGTTTTACAAATTACCCTCGTTATTTCAGATATTTCTAACGGGGTTCATAATATTTTATTTAATATTAGCCAAAAATAAAAAAATTACAAACTTTTTAATCCACTAATATTATACTATTATTACGATAAATTTCAAGCTGCGTGCTATTGACATATTTTTAAAAATAATATAGAGTTCAATCCATCATTAGATTGACTTTGTTCGTTCCAAAAATAACTCGCTCAAGGAGGTTAGCATGAATAAGATTAAATGGACGGCCGTCATAATCAGTTGGTTGTTGGTTTTGCTGCCGTTTTATCTGACAAGGCTAAACGGCACCTACTCAAGGGATAAAAATAAAGTACTAAAACAGCCTTTTAATGAACACTGGGAATCTTATTACGGAGATCCGTTGATGGTTGAACCGGCACTCTGCCTTATTATCTATTATCTTCCGCCGGCTTCTCTTTATAATTACGCAATCTGTTTCACGGCCGGCCTTATCTGCAGTTGGATCGCAAATCAAGAGTGGTGGAAAGGAGAACCTGGCCATTTAATGCCTGACAGAAAGCGCAGCGCCGGCAATCAGAAAAAATGGTTTCTGGATTTGTCTATTTCAGGTTGGCTTCATTTCTTATTTAGCGCTTTTAGCCTGGCTTTGTTGATTGAATACGCTATCAATGCCAGGCCACCGTGGTATGCCGCGGTAGCGATAGGCTATCTATTCTTGGCTTTCAATATTATAGGTATCTTGTCATACCAGTACGCCATAGTACGCGTCGGCGAGATAATCACTTATAGTAAAAGTCAAGAAATGATCGTGCGATTCGCCGCCGTAATCATCATTACAACCTTGAAGCTGCTATAGAGCAGCTAATTTCAGGCCATTACCCAGGACAGTTCAAACCCTGTCCTTTTTTTTGTCAAAATTTTTTATTATTTTGTTATATAATTCTATCCATTGGTCTGCCACTCGTGCCGCGGAAAATTGCTGAACGTAAGCCAGCCCGCCTTGACCGAGCGACTTTCTTTCGTATTCATGCCTTAATAAATGAATAATTTTATCCGCCATGGCTTTAGGATTATTAGCCGGAACCGTGTAGCCGTTATGGCGGTTGATATACTCGGGCAGCGCCCGCCAATTTACGCCGATAACCGGTAGACCGCAAGCCATGGCTTGCAAGAGCACCATACTTTGGCTTTCCGAAGTGCTGGCGATGGTAAAAATATCCGAGGCGCGATACAGCTTAGCCAAAGTTTTATGGTTAAAAGTTCCCATAAATTTAACCTCTTTCTCAATATGTAAATCCTTGGCCAGTTCTTTCAGTTTTTCTCTATCGCTGCCATGACCGGCAATGGCAAAATTTATATCTTTTACTTCCCTTTTTACCAACTCAACCGCCCTGATTACTATATCAATATTCTTCTCACGGGCCAACTTCCCGGCAAACACGATTGTATTGTCGGATAACTTAAAGCGCTCTTTAGCTTTCTGTTTATCGTACTTCCTGTTAAATACCGCCAAATCAATTTGGTTGGATAGGACTTGGTGAGGCTTGTAAAAACCGTATTCCAGCATTTCGGTAAAAACTGTCTGCGAGGGCGCGGTAACAAAATCGCAATTGTTATAATACCAAATTACGTATTTAAGGCTATTTCTTTTAAACCACTCTTGACAAAATTTCGGATAATAACAGCCATATTCAGTAATTGAAAAATGATTAGTTCCGATAACCGGCTTTTTAAGGAATCGTCCGGCCGTTAAAGCTTCTATCCCCAAACCGAAAAACGTATGAGTATGAATTATATCTGGATTGAATTTTTTTAACTCCAACCAGCGCAAGCCGGTTGGAATTACCATTCTTGACTGTTTAGTCGGACTGGGCACGGGTAATGAAAAAAATCTAATAATTTTAACATTTTTCCCTAAATTAATTTCCTCGGCGGGCAATTTGGCCACGGTAAAATCTTTAGCCTGACACTCGGGCACGTAAAAATTTACTTGATGGCCCTTGTTTGACAGTTCTTTACCCAATAAAGCTATGGAATCTTGAATGCCCCCAAGCTCGGGATAAAAATTATCGGAAAAAATGGCTAGCTTCATAATTTAATTTTTTCTAGCACCGCTTCGGCTTCGCCGGATGAATACTGCCTGCCGGGCCATGGTTTTAATCCGTCAACGGCCGCTCTGGGTATGACGTGAAAATGCAGATGAGGCACCAGCTGGCCGGCCGCCGAGCCGTTGTTGACGCCCAAATTGTAGCCCGGGGCGCCCAAATTATTTTTCAGGCTCAAACCCACTTTTTTCATGATTTTCGTCAATTGGCATAAAGTTTCTTCGTCAGCTTCTTCAATATCGGCCAGGTGTTTTTTTGGCACCACCAAAGTATGACCGGGATTTGTCGGATTAATGTCCAAGAAGGCCAGCGTAGTCTCATCTTCATAAACTCGGTAGCTCGGGATTTCACCGCTGATGATTTTACAAAAAATACAAGACATAGTTGTGCTGTCATTGCGAGGAGCGACAGCGACGAAGCAATCTCTGGTTAATCGTGATAAACCTGAGATTGCTTCGCTCCTTCCAGTCGCTCGCAATGACATTTATTATTCTATTTTATAAGGCGAATTTTCATCCTGCTCCCATCTTATTTCATCCGGCTCCTCACGTTTCCCCTTTCCCCGATATAATTTATCCGGTAAATTAACACACCAGCCGTCAATTTCGCCCACGCACTTATAGCCATGCGCCACGCCGGGCGGCACGATAACAAAAACCGGATTATTCTCCCCGGCTTCAATTTTTAAATATTCGCCCTTGGTCGCGCTGTTTTCCCGATTATCCCACAAATGCAGCTGGAAATTTCCCGGACCGATAAATACAAAGCCGTCGCTTTGGTATTTATGCTCATGCGGGCCGCGCGCCACGCCCGGCTTGGTCAAGCTCACATAGCCCATGACCGGACGAAAGCTGGTCTGGTCTTGGCGATAAAATTCGGCCAGCCAACCTCGGGCGTCGCTATTTTTGGTAATTTTTTTTATTATAACTCCGTCTATCATAGCTGGTTATATTATATCACTTATCGTCATTGACAAAAACTTTCAACTTTCAACTTTTCTCACTTTCGGCGTTACCCAAAAACCCAGATATTTCCCCAGCATCAGCCTGGTCTGCGCTTCCAAGCTGGGGATGGCGCCAAAAGCGATTATGCTCACTGGCAGAACCAGCCACTGCAAAACCATGGCTAAACTTTTAGTCAGGCCGTAATTGGCCGGGCGCTTGGGCAAAAGCAGGGTGGAAATAATGGCGGAAAAAATCATGCCAATCATCGCTACGGTCATTAAGGTGCGCGACACC
>Ga0210022_1002200_pt1 | contig 12251 bp, 15 predicted proteins | sample CryGeymeta201520_FD_183984 | JGI IMG/M metagenome (GOLD analysis project Ga0210022, IMG submission 183984) | Groundwater microbial communities from Crystal Geyser aquifers in Utah, USA - Crystal Geyser metaG 2015-20 (SPAdes) (version 2) | ecosystem: Environmental > Aquatic > Deep subsurface >... | reverse complement strand
CGGCTCGACGTAGGCCACGTTCCACGGCTCGGGGCCGAGCACGCGCAGGAAGGTGGCAGGGTTCATCGTCCCCGCGCCGACCTGGGTGTAGTAGGGCTGGGTGATGAGGCAGCCGTGCGCAGCCCAGAAGGATTGGAGTTGGAGGATGATTTCTTGAAAGGAGGAATTCTTCATTTGTGATTTCCGATTTGGGATTTTTGATTGCGGGGGAATTATAACGTATTGACCGAGGACAAAAGACGAAGAACGGAGCCTTGATGTTGACTTCCGTCCTTTGAAATTTTTCTGTCCTAAGTCCTTTGTCCTCCGTCCAAACAGCGCTTCACGCGACGGGGAGGTTGGTTCTGTTCGAGGGGAGTTATCTGCGCTTGTGGTCAATTGCCCATTATCAGTAGTTCACGAAAAGGTTTTGTAGTGGCGACTTCAGTCGCTTTTCGATCAAAGGAGCGCGTCTTGGAACTCTGGATTTGGCCGCCGCCGAATAGCGAAACCGTTCAAAGGGCTTAAAAAATGGCAGAGAAGGCCATTTTTGGGCCAAAAAACGCAAAAAAAGGATTCTCCAGCATTCAGTTCATCTCTATCAGTATTTATCCATGCAAATCTAGCATTTCGTGTAAGTCCTGAACAACTAAAATCGTTACTACAGTTTCGTTTTCGTGAACTACTGATTATGGTGTTATTCGGACGTTGGTTATTTCATATCGAAATATTGAGTCGGCACTACCATCCCAAACACCAATTCTGGGAACGAAATTATTAGCAGAGATTAGTATGCTTGAATCTTTAGGAGTAAATGTTCCAATTTGTGTGCCGTCTAAATAATAACGAATGGTTGCTGTTGCTGGATCAATTTCAATCCTAACAGTGTACCAAGTATTAAGTTCTGTTCTTTCTCCACTAGATCGATACTCAACACTCGTACTTCCATCTGAGTAAAAATCAATAACTTCGCACACAAGCCCGTAACCACCACTAAAACCCAAACCGCATTCTGTATCCCAAGTATACCCATTAATATTCTCTGCCATTATTTGGATTTTAACAAAGGAAAACCCTTTTTTCTGTTCATCAACTTTTAGATGGGCTTCAAAGAATTGCAAACGATCAAGTGATCGCATTGATGGCTGCCTCATCGTAAGCACATATTCACCACCTGGAGTAGATTCTGTTGTTGCAAGAATCAAAGCTCCGTTTTCCTGATAAACATCCAACAAATTATCACCTGCTTTCGACCACAGTGTGAGGTCATACCTCCCATCATATATTGTGTTTTTGAAATCATCATACAAAAAAGGATCGCCTTTCGGTGTCGATGTTGGTATTTTTGTAGTTGTTGCGCTTGGTTGTGCTATTGGAGTAGACGCAAAGAATTGAGATACTGCCAATGAGCCAACCCAAAGCAGAACGATAATAATTCCTATAATGCCTATGGTTCTGAGAAGGAACACTGTTTTGGGAAAGATTGATTTCATCGTAGCGAAAGATTTGGAGAGAGACTTCGTTAGGGCGGCTTTTCTGGCGGCTCGAAGTTTTGCCTTCTCGCGTTTGGCTTTCTCAGCCACATCGCGTTTTGCCTTTTCCCTCACGGCTTTCTCAGTGGCTTCACGTTCTGCTTTCTCGCGTTTAGCTTTTTCAACAGCATCCTGTACTAATTTTCCCCGCGCGGCTTTCTCTGCTTTCTCGCGCTCAACTTTTTCAGCGGCTTCACGTTTCACTTTCTCGCGTGCGGCTTTCTCCGCGGCCTCACGCTCTGCCTTTTCCCGTGCAGCTTTCTCAGCCGCTTCACGTTCCGCCTTCTCGCGCGCTACCGTTTCAGCAGATTCGCGCTCTTGTCTCTCCTTTTCCTGACGAGCGTTTTCTTCCTCAATCTTCAACTTCTGTTCATAACGCAACTTTAGGGATTCAAGTAATGCGCTATATGTTTCATCTTCCTTTTCCCCAAAATAATCACCCCATTGATAAAAGCGCAAGCCCCTCGGAACAGTGCAATCATCCAACCGCAACGGTATCAAGAAGATAGTTTCGTCAGGTTTTTCAAATGCAATTTCCCTCGCGTATCGCAACTCTTTCTGGACAAACCCCTCCTTGCTCACAGAATTGCTCGAAAGACAAATAATCACAACATCGGAAGTTTCAACGGCTTCTTCAATTTTAGTTCGCCAATCTTGCCCAGGTAACAATTTCTTCTCGTCAATCCAAGGATCAATCCATCCATCACTAGCAAGACGCCGCGAAAGTTCTCGCACAACAGGCTTATCCTGCGATGCGTAGGAAAGGAAAACTTTGAGAGGGCGTTTGATTTCGGGCATAATTTTCCCGATAGGGTGATTTATGAAATTATACGTCAATTACTCGCGCACAGCCTTGCGGATTTCCAGTTCCCAATCCTGGCCTGGGAGGAGTTTCTCTTTGTCGAGCCATGCGTCTACGCCGTCTTTGGTCAGGCGGTCATAGAGTCCACGCACGGCGTCGCGGTCCGCGTGGGCGTGGCAGAGGAAGACACGGAGGGGGCGGTCAACGGATGGCATAACGGATGAGCGGATTCTGCAAAGACGAAAGGATGAAAAGCGACGCGCCCATCATCGGCGCGTCGCTTTGGTTATTTCGATTTCTTGGAAGCTTCACGCCTCTCTCGAATTCGCCTGACGATGGTGTACAAATCCTGATCGTCCAGCCATTGATGGCGATCTTTGGAATAATCGCCGTGTCCCGTTTCGAATTGCTGTAGGAAACGCACCATACCAACAATGCCAAGCTCACGCGCCAGCGCTTCCATGCCAGCCACGCGGATTTGTTCGAGAGACATCGTTTGTCCGTTCATCATATCATCTCCTCTATCCATATCAGAGGGTTCTCTACTCGTATATGCAGACGCTTTGATACTCTTTTTGCCAGTTTGAGCAGGCGGTCATCTGTTGATAAAAACACGTCCGCTTTTGCGGTCTCAGCGCAGGCAATATGCAAAGAGTCAAACACTTGAAAGCCTTCCGCTTGTAATTCCTGCGCTCGCTCGGCTTCCTTTTCGCCGATCTCGACATTCTGTTGAATGAAATCCGACAACAATTTTGTCCGACTCAATTTTTGTGTGTCGGGTGTCTGCTCGATTTCGTCAGTCAACACATCACTGCCAATCCAATTCCATTCGCCTTTTTCAATTCGTGACAGAATCGCCAGGACCGCTTCGGACTCAAGGCGTATTCTTTCCTGGGTCTGTTCGTCAAATGGCCGATTGAGACAGCATGTATCGAAATAGATTTTGGTCATGGTTGCCTGAATTATACAACCAAAATTAAACGACGCGTCATGTCAGCGCGCCTCTTTAGTCAGGCGGGAGTAGCGAGCGCGGACGGTGTCACGGTCCGCGTGGGCGTGGCAGAGGCGGTGCCCTGAGCCTGTCGAAGGGAAGACTTTGAGGAGGCGCTTGTCAGCGGATGGCATAGCGGATAAGCGGATTCTGCAAATGCTGAAGGATGAATGATGAAAAACGGCGCGCCCATCATCGGCGCGTCGTTTTGGTCATTTCGATTTCTTGGAGGCTTCGCGCCTCTCTTGAATCCGCTTGACGATGGTGTCCAAATCCTGATCGTCCAACGACGCGTGGCGATCCTTGGAGTAGTCCCCGCGCCCGCCATCAGCGATGGCAAGTTCTGACAGCAAAACTGGAATTTTCCTTTCCATCTTTTTTGCGCGCTCGCGGTAAAAGGCCATTCGTTCCGCGTGGGATTTGCCCGCCAAACGTTTCGCGTGTTCGTCGCGGATTTTGCGGGTCATTTCGATTGTGTCAATTTTCTTAGCGTCCATGCGAATGCTGTCAGGCAGTTACCGCTGGCCGCACAAACGATTTATCCAATGCGCGAACAATCGTCTGCGGCAGGTCAACGGGGATGAAGTAGTCAGCCGGGAAGAGATAATCTTCGCCGCTTTCGTCTATGATTCGCATGTCGCCGTCGGCTTGTGCGTCTTTGTCGGGAAGCACGCGATAAATCTTGTGCAACTCCAGCGAGGCAGGATATTCGCCATTATTTACGCAGATTGCGAAAAGGGGAGTAGATTTTGAATTTTTCATATTTTTATTCCAAGTAACGCTTACGTTTGAACTCTTTTCGTCCGATGCCGTGCGCTTCGTACCAGTGAATTTCAGTTTTGCGAACGCGCCCGTTTCTGAGTTGGATAGAGGCAACCCCTTTCATTTTACGCCAGCGTCCATCGCCATATAATTTTCTGAGACGCGGCAAATCGCGGATGGAGTTGCCGATGGCAATCACTCCGATGTCAGTAATGTCGCTGATGATTTCAAAGGATGCCATCTATGCCTCAACTATGCAAATTATACAGCCAAAAGGTTCTTCTTTGCGCACTCACCTGGACTTGCAGCAGGTGTCGCGCCTTCGCGGTAAATCTCCGGCGCCATTTCGAAAACCACATCGGAGAAGGAGACCAACCTGGATTGATGTAAAATTGATCGGGTATGCCCAAACCCAATCCCTACGATATGCCAAAGCACAACATCCTCATCCTCGGCGCCGGCCCGGCGGGACTTTCCACCGCGCTGCACCTGGCGCAGGCCGCGCCGGAGCTGGCAGCGCGCACATTGATCCTCGAAAAGGCGCATCACCCGCGAGCGAAGTTGTGCGCCGGCGGACTGGTCGCCGACGCCGAGATCATCCTCGAGCGCCTTGGGCTGGATTCGAGCGAAGTCCCCCACGTAGATGTGAAGGCAGCGCACTTCGACTTCGCCGGCAAAGGGCTGATGATCTCCATGCCCAGGAAGCATACTCTGCGCATCATCCGCCGGGACGAGTTCGACGCGTGGCTGGCAGGAAAGGCGAGAGAGAAGAGAATAGAAATTAGAGAGGGGGTGACAGTGAGAAGTGTGTACGTCACTAACGAAGGCGTGGAAGTTGAGACCGACGCCGGGACATTCTCGGCGCAGGTAGTCGTCGGCGCGGATGGATCGAATGGCGTCACGCGGCGCTGCGTGCTGCCGGACGCGCCCATCCACACGGCGCGGGCGTTGGAGGTGATCACCCCCGCCCAACCTATCATTGCGAGGGAGCGTAGCGACCGAAGCAATCCCCACCTCGTTACCGAAAAGATTGCTTCGGCGGAAGCCTGCCCTGAGCCTGTCGAAGGGAACACCCCTCGCAATGACGGACACGCATCGAGCCACGCCTACTTCGACTTCTTCTGCGTGCCAGACGGAATCGCCGGCTACACCTGGGATTTCCCCACGCAGATCAAAGGCCAGCCCATGCGCTGCTGGGGGATCTATGACATGAATATCTTTGCGGACGAGAAGCGTCCGCCGCTCAAGGAGACACTGGCGCAGGAGATGGCGCGGCGCGGACTCGATCTGGCCGAGGCCGAAGTGAACGCTCATCCCCTCCGCTGGTTCGACCCGTTCAACGCCTTTGCCGTTCCCGGCGTGCTGCTCATCGGCGACGCGGCCGGGGCGGACCCGCTGCTCGGCGAGGGCATCAGCATGGCGCTGGGCTACGGCCAGGTGGCAGCCAAGGCGATCCGCTCTGCGTTCACAAGGGATGATTTTTCTTTCAGTGACTATCACTGGCGGATTTTGCGAAGTCCCCTCGGCCAGACGCTGGCCGCCCGCTGGTTTTTCGGCCACATCCTCTATGCGCTCCGCTGGCGGCGGCTCCAGTCTGCGCTATGGCGGAGCCTCAATCCACTGATATTCGTCCTGGCCTGGCTGTTCGTGTTGAATTGGGGCAAAAGGATGCGTTAGGCGCGGCGCAGCATTGCGCTACGCTCTCACCCGCTTGATAAAGCCGGGGTCCTCCCGCCAGTTAGCGCATTCGAACAATTGCGGGCTGAAAATGAACCCCATTCCTTGACAATATGTATACACATGTGTATCATAAGTTTGGAGGTACACCATGACCGAAAACCTCAAACGAGTACAGATGCTCATTCGCGAAGAACAGGGCGCGGCGCTGGCTGAGATCGCCCGCGCCGAAGGGTGCAGCGTGGCCGAGGTCACGCGGCGCGCACTCGACTTGGGTCTGAAGGAATTGAAGGTCGAGGATGAATTCACCCGTCGCGCCCGCGCAATGAAAAAAGCCGAGGAACTGCGCGCCGCCATGCGTCAGAGACGGGGAAAGCCGTTGAACATTGACATTGTAGAGGATTTGCGTCAGATGAGGGAGGAGAGAATTGAACTACTCACGCGATTTCTGGACCGCTGATCGGCGACTGGCAAACGCTGCCCGGCAACTGGGCGTCACTTGGGTACATTGGATGGGGAAAATCAAGTAACCTGCCGCAGGAATTTAGGCGTGTTCAACCCCCGTTCGAGCAGATAGGTGACATAATGCTGCATCAGCGCCTCGACCTCGTCCCTGACCTGCGGACTGGGACGCGCCCGCTGGGTCTCGGCATAGCTGCTACGCTGGAAGTGACGCAGGTACTTGAGCGCCTCTACCGATACGTTCCAGACCCCGGGCAGGCTCGCGCCGCACCTCGGGCAGAGTACCCCGCCCTGGGCAGCGGAGAAGAACTGGTCAACCGCTTCGATCTCCTCCCGGCAGTTGGCGCATTCGAACAATTGCGGGCGGAAGCCGAGATGGTCGAGCAGATGCACCTCGTAATAACGGATCGCCAGCCAGGGGTCCGGCTCGTTGGCGACGCGGCTGAGGGACTCGGTCAGCAGGCGGAAGATATTGTAATTCTCGGACTCTTCTTCATAAGTGAAACGGTCGAGTAGCTCGACGAGATATGAGGCATACCCCGTCTTGATCAAATCTTCGCGCAGGGGCTGGTAGGCGTCTATCGTATCGGCATCGGTGACGATGAGCAGGTCGCGGCCGCGCGCCAGTTGCAGGGTCACGCGCGTGAACGGTTCGAGGTGACCGGCCTTGCGCGATTTGATCTTGCGCACCCCTTTGGCGATGGCGCGCACCTTGCCGCGTTCACGCGTGTAGAGCGTCAGCAGGCGGTCGGCCTCGCCCCAGTCAGCGTGGCGCAGGACGACGGCTTCGAGGCGGAAGGAGCGGAATTCGGGCATGGAGAGAGAGCATCACGTACACAAGGAAACAGGTAGACAGGTACTTGTCTACTTGTCTACTTGTCTACTTGTCTACTTGTCTACTTGTCTACTTGTCTACCCAACTGTACCGGCGTAAATGCTTCAGGCAATAATTCCTTCACCGTCATCTCTTTGACCAGCTTGCCGTTTCCGTCAGCGATCAGTACAACCGTATCCAGGCCAAACTCGGCCAGCACCTGGCGGCAACTGCCGCACGGCGTGCCGCCGTTGGGCGTGACCACCGCGATCACCTCGAACTTCCGTTCCCCCTCCGAGACTGCCTTGTAGACGGCAACGCGCTCGGCGCACATGCTGGTCGGATAGGCGGCGTTCTCGACGTTGCAGCCGGTGTAGATGCGTCCGCTGCTGGTGCGCAGCGCCGCGCCGACCTGGTAATTCGAGTACGGCGCGTACGCCCGGCGGCGGGCCTCGTTGGCTATGGAAATGAGGGTTTGACGTTCTTGGCTAGTTAGGGTCATCCTGCATCTTATGAGCTTCTACCATGCACAACAGTTGTAACATCTAAATATGGTAATAAAGTCCCTAAAAGCTTTTTATATACTATGCCTTGGCCATTGAGCCGGTAGAGGCCAATAATTTCAGCACTCAAGCAACCTATCCTTGAATCCGCCTTTAGAATCCTAGCATTGTACTTATTGAGGTGCCGAATCGCAATATCGTAGCGTAGGCGGCGCAGTTGACTAGAGTGACACTTGATAAGCTTATTCTTGAGCTTTTCTTCATCATCAATGCCGATTAGAAGCACCTGATCAGCAACATCAGATGATTTGAGATAAAAATCCGGCATAAGCCATACTGAATATTTTACAATAATGCTTTTTGGCTTTACGCGATCAAAGGCCATCAAGACTAGATCGTGCGTAGCGATGTGGTCGGGATGCTGTTCGCCACGCGAAGGCACAAAAATGACATGGGGCGAAGAAGAAGCTAACCACTGTGCAATGCGTCCAATCACATCATCGCGTTGTTGCCCAGATAATGTTGAAAGCGACTGGTCAACGTACCCAAATTCTGTAAAATTAGCGATTCCAAGCAGATTACGCTCACACGCCGCCTCTTGTGAACGTTTAGTCCCTATAACTTCTGGTGATTCATTACCGCCATGCCGACTATCGGTCATGTAAACGTAATGAAGATTCCACTTACCCTTGAGCAATTTCTGCAATATCCCCCCGATTGCAATTACTGCATCATCATTATGCGGCTGGAATATTGCTGCGAGATTGGTGAATTCTGAATCACTCATTGGAACGAGGCTTTTCAATTTGAATCGGGCGCGGCGGTTGTGCTAAAGTTATCTTACGTTTTTGGGAGAGCGGTCCAGAAATGACCAGCACCGATTCGACATTTCCTGCCGAGGTCTCGCTAACTTGGCGTGCCCAATCATTGTTCGTCAAGATAAATTCAATGCCATCCTGAGTCGCATAACGGCTGTGCCCCATAATCAACAAAATATGTAGTGGGCGTCCGCGCAAGCTGTACGCGATTCCTCTCACAACCAAACAACAATCGTGGCTGACCGCGTCTGCGCTATCGGGTATGTAACGTTCAAAGCAGCGGATAACCTTGCCTTTTTTCAATTCCCAGATGCCTACTATCCCCTTATCCACAGAAATAATATAAGGACTGGATAAATACTTTGACGGGAGCGCTTCCACGGCAAATACATAGCCATTACTAATGTTTTTTCTATCAGGGGGAAGCCCCTTTAGCTCATTGAGCAGTCTTGTGGCCAGCGGATTCGCACCGGGTGCCGCAACGATAATCAAGTTCTGGTCAAACGGCAGTACATCAGGCACAGGCCTGAATTTGGGGATAAAGTCAATTCGAACATGCGCGGCTTTGATGGGGGAAAGGTAACGGGTCAATAGACCCCGGTAAAGAGCGAGTGCTGTTTCGAGGTCGGTCGCGCGCACCACTGGTTCTGTTGCAGTATCGTCTTCTGCGACAACAATCACCGCCCCATCTTCGGTAAATGGCTTCCAGAACTCGAACAACGCTTCCTGTTCATCCTCCAATCCACCCCTTTCTAGCCTGCTCACTTCGGCGCGAACCACTTCTCTTACCAAATCAGTAAACTCTGTGCGGGTTAAGTACTCAAACACAAAACTAACCACACCAGAGGTAAGAAAAGCGAGGACAACCGAGCGAATGATGTTCGAAAGACTAGGAGTAATTGACACATACTGCTCAGCAACATATAACCCGAAAACCGCCAGCAGGGAAAGCGCGACAATGATAATGGTAAATTTGTATTTGAGCAACTGGTTGCGGAAATTCTGCATAGTGTCTCTACTTCTTGAGCATTCTCATTCGTTGCTCGCGCGATAGAGCACGTAAGTCAATGTAATTATTGTCTCTCCGATAGGATTCTTTTATTAGTGTCACCATTTTGTTGGGAGGCAAATCTTCGCGCAAGGTTACATTGGGACCCACGATACTATTCGGTCCGATCTTCGTTCCCGGTGATAGAACAGCATTACAACCTGTGCGACAGTCCTCTGCCATAATAATTCCGAAATGATCCATGCCGCTAGAAACTCTCTTATCTGCAATGCCAACTTTGACCGATTTTTCGTCGAAGCGCAGGTTCGCCGTGATCGTTCCCGCGCCGAAAGAACAGTTGTCTGAAATGATCGAATCACCAATGAAATTCTTGTGCATCCAGCAATCGTTTCCAAAAATCGAATGACTTATTTCCGTGCCATAGCCAACAACGCAACCCGTCCCCAGTGACACACCGCCGCGCAATAAGACACCATTGCCAATGATGTTGTTTTTACCGATGTAAGCGGGACCGCGCAAAACGGCAAATTCCAGGACGCGCGCGCCCGATTCAATGATCACGTTCCCTTCTATGTGCGCCAGCGGAGAAATTATCGCTTCTTCGCTTGTACGCCGCATGCATTTTTCGCGCAGGAGAATGTCGCTGATGGTGAGCAGGTGCCAAGGAAATTTATAAGATGCAAAGTAACTATCATATTTGATATAGCCGCCCCCGCCTACCTCGATCAGTTTCTGATAAGCGCGTTCGAGTTGATCGTCTGTCTCACCGCGTGGAGTGGATTCGAGTGCCTTCCAGATATCAGGAGAAAAATAATAAAGCCCAAGAACAGCAATATTGCTGGGTTCTTTTCCCAGCGGCGGCTTCTCGATCACGCAGTTGAGTCTGCCCCGCGCATCGAACGCCATAACACCGTAATCGTTGGGATTGGAAACTTCACGCCCTACCAGCCCGATGTGAAGGGATTGTTTTTCCCCAAGGGCGGAAAGATCTTTGAGCAAACTAGGATCGTAAATATCGTTGGCATTTAGAACTAAAAAGTCGCCCTTTACAGCAGGGCGCGCCTGCACTAGGGCATTTGCCTGTCCGAGAGGCTGTTCTTGCATTGCGAACTTGATAGAGAATGACCACTCGCTTTTTGATTCAACATACTCCCGTATGGGATTTTCCCCGGGCGCGATGACGATAACGACCTCGTCAACGTTGATCGCCGCGTTCACAACCAAATCCAGAACGTGATGAATCAAAGGCTTCCCCATAATCTGGAACATCGCTTTGGGTTTATTAATCCCCAGCGGGGCAATCCTTTTTCCGATGCCTCCGGCAAGAATCACAACCTGCATTGCTGTTTTTCTCCTCAATCCTTTATTTCTGGGAATACCAACTCACGCTGTTTATATTCCTTCTTCAACTGTTCCAATACGGCATCTTTTACTGTCTTCATGTTTTCTAGTGATCCTTTCGACTCAAAGCGTAGCGAAAGCATCGGCTGCGTGTTCGATTGTCGGATGAGGGCCCAGGTGCCGCCAAAATCCACGCGCATGCCGTCAATCTCTTCGAGGGGATAACCGGCGCGATGATAATGTTCACGCATGGCTTTTACTATGTCGCTTTTCACTTCATCGGGGCAGGGCACGCGATACTCACGAGAGGCAAAATAACGCGGTAATTCGGCAATCAATGCCGAGAAAGGCTTTCCTTGCATGGAAAGCAGCGAGAGCAAATTTACCGCGGCGAGAATGGCATCATCAAATTTAAAAATATTATCCAGCAGGAAAAAGTGGCCCGACATTTCTCCGCCGATCTGTGCGCCGGTGGAAAGCATGACATTATGAACAAAGGCATACCCCGATGGCGCAGGGAAAACCTGCCCTCCTTTTGCGAGGATGTAATCGGGCGTCGCCTGACTGCATAACACTTCATAAGTTACTTTATCAGCACGCCCTTTTTCGAGCGCATCACCTGCCAGAAGCATGAGCAGTTGGTCACCCATGATTGTCTGACCGGTCTCAGCCACGGCGATGACGCGGTCACCGTCGCCGTCAAACGCGAGACCAATGTCCGCTTTTACGTCGAGAACTTTCTGCACCAGTGCTTTCGTGGCATCTGGCGCCGTCGGGTCAGGATCGCGATTCGGGAAGCTCCCATCCACATCACAGAAGATTTCAAAGACATCAAACCCAATTTTGCGGAGGATGGAGGGTACAACTTGACCATTAGCGCCATTGCCGCCATCCACGACGACTTGCAGCGCCCTTCCAATCTGGGCGCGTTCAAATAACGCTTTGATATATGTCTCAAGTGGATTCTGTTTGATATAGTTACCGCGCACCATATCGGCTCCATCCACAGAAGCAAGATGATAAATATTTTGCAGGTCTTCCCCAAAGACTGTACGTTCCGAACGAATTTTCAAGCCGTTATATTCAGGAGGATTATGGCTGGCAGTGATCATGATGCCTCCAGAGGCGCTATAATGATCCACTGCAAAATTCAGCAAGGGAGTGGGAACGAGGCCGATGTCAATCACGCTGACGCCTGTGCATAAAAGACCCTCACAGAGAGCGGCATGCAACGCCGGTGAACTCAGCCGCGCATCATAGCCAACCACAAGCATACGCCCACCGCGTTGATTGAACCATCTACCAACCCCCTGCCCTATTTTCACCATTCCATCTGAATCAAAATCTTCTCCGACAATCCCCCTGATGCTAAAGCCGCGAAAAATTTTCGGATTTAACTTCACCATTGCCGTACCCTTATCATTGGAAATAAAAAGGCTGGGGCGCCTGGACTCGAACCAAGATCCACAGCTCCAAAGGCTGGTGTGCTGCCGTTGCACCACGCCCCAAGACGGGGCAAATTGTAACATAAGCCGGATGGCGCGGCAATGTCTAGTTCTTG
>Ga0210022_1002194_pt1 | contig 12268 bp, 10 predicted proteins | sample CryGeymeta201520_FD_183984 | JGI IMG/M metagenome (GOLD analysis project Ga0210022, IMG submission 183984) | Groundwater microbial communities from Crystal Geyser aquifers in Utah, USA - Crystal Geyser metaG 2015-20 (SPAdes) (version 2) | ecosystem: Environmental > Aquatic > Deep subsurface >... | reverse complement strand
GGATGAGTAGCGATGTAAGGAACACCCGCCCGTACAAAATCGCATAACGCCCATAGCTTTTTATATGTCAGGGTCGTGTCAAAGCCGAGCACCAGGAATTGTGGTTCCTGCTCTACGAGTCGAAAGCCGTGCTGACGGAATTCATCTTCGAGAGATGGGGTACCGACCAAAAAAACATTGGCTCCGGGATGCTGTTCTCTCAAATAGAGAGCGGTAGCCTCCCCCGACGTTAGCACCAATTCTTCCGTGAGGGGAAGCCCGAGGCGACTGATCTTCTCCGCATACTGACGACGATGTTTTGAAGAATTGTTTGTAAGGAAGAGAAACCCTTTCTTTTGCTCGCGCAACAGGCCAATGAAGCGCAATGCGCCCTCGAGCAGCCGATCACCCAGGTAGAAAGTGCCATCCATATCCAGCAGGAAGCCGCGAACAGTGCTCAATTTTTCGATGCCAGTCATCTTGAAAACCTATTTCAAAAATGTGTAGTTTCTTTTGTTTGTCAAAAGGTGCAAAAGCCGCCCTCGGCGAGGTCTCGCCTCAAGCACAACAAGGGGCTGAAGAGCAAGTATACCTCTTTTGGCATGGGCGAGTTGAGGATGTCGTAACCGCTGATGCCATTTCAGTTGTCTTGATTTTTATCACGATTATGTTATGATTCTTTGTGTCAGCTCAAAAAAGTGGGGAGTGGGGGGTGTGCGGGCGGGCATTCGTTGTCACCGCCCCGCGCACCCACCATCTTCCCCTGATTAAGGAGAACAATGTTGAATGCCTTAATTGACGCGATGGAACATGCTATTCGGGAAGTCAAGCAATGGCCCGAAAAATCTGTTCAGGTCTTTCACCACAATGATTCCGATGGACTTAGTTCGGGCGCCATCCTCACCCGCGCATTTGAAAGGCAGGGGTTTAAGGTCCAACGCTTCTGTTTGGAAAAGCCATATCCGGCAGTGCTAAGAAAGGTTTACGAACAGGAGGGAAAGATTCTTGTCTTTGCTGATTTTGCAGGTAGAATCGCACCGCTGCTTTCCGAATTGAACAAGGGAAGAAATTTAACATTGATCCTGGATCACCATGTCGCTGAAGCCTCAACCGATCCGAAAGTTCACAATCTTGATCCTGATTTGTATGGATTGAAGGGGGATCGAGATATTTCCGGTTCGACAACATGTTATCTTTTTGCGCGGACTATGGATTCCGTCAATCGTGACATGGCTCATATCGCAGCCATAGGAGCGGTGGGAGATGGTTTTTTTGTGGACGGTCAACTGGGTAGCCAGAACCGCGAAGTTGCACTGGAAGCCGTTAAACAGGGCCGAATCGAGATCGGGAAACATGAAACCGGGGAGCAGTACCTTTTAACAACTTCAAAAGGTCAAATACCCTGTAATGAATTCGGTGACTATCTTGATATATTGGGGGGAGTGGGCTATTACCAACAAGGACCGGATATGGGAGTTAGGGTTTGCCTTGAAGGGCTTTCACCAGAGGCGGACCGGATGGTAGAAGAATTAAAGGCTATCAGGACGAAAGTATTTAGCGAAGAGATAACAAGGCTTCAATCAGGCGAATTGAAGCAGGCCCCCCACATCCAGTGGTTTCATGTCGAAAAGCGCTTTTTCCCGATGGGGGTAAAAATGATTGGGGCATTCTGTGATGCTATTAAGGACACGAACCTTATTGATCCCCAGAAATACATCGCAGGATTTCAGATTATCCCCGATGAGATCCCGGGGTTTGACGCGATTACCTTTAACGAGGTGAAGATTTCCATGAGGGCTTCTCCTTATCTGGAAGGGGAGATCAGGGCGGCAAGAGCAATGGGACTCAATATATTGCTTCCCGAAGCGACAACTAGACTTGGAGGATTTTCTGATGCCTGCCATAGTCTGACGGCTGCCACCACGGTGGCCATTGGTAAAGAAGAAAAACTGATCGAGGAAATGGAAAAAATTATCCAAGGAGAATCGAATGGCTAAAGGAACAGGTTTTGGAAAGACAATCTTGATCGGTGATCAATTTGTTCTGGAAGAAGTTCCGGCGATTGTCTCGGCAATTTCCTTTGAAACGGTGACAACGGTGGAAAGGATCGCTGGCGATGGATGGATCCTGGAAGACAACCGGATCGAGGTTCCAGGGTATAAGGAAAAGAAAAAGGAACAGCAGGCGCGCTCAATTGACAGAATTCTCGAAGTCATGAACATTGACGTCAAAAAGAACCCGATTAAGATCACCGTTGGGGGAACATTATTGGCTGGAAGTGGGGTAGGCGCCAGCGCTGCCAGTTGCGTTTCGCTTGCGCGGGCATTGAACGCAGAATTCAAATTGGGCCTTCCGATTGAGGAGATTAACCGGGTAGCCTGGCAGGGCGAATTTCCCTATCATGGGGTCGCGAGTGGAGTTGATAATACCGCCTCAACCTACGGCGGGCTTCTTCTTTTCCAATTAATAAAGGGTCAACAACATTTCGAAAAGATCAAGACGCCGAAGGCTTTTGAAATCGTATTAGCCAACAGCGGCATCACGGCGAACACCGCGCTCCTGGATGAGTTTAGCGAGCGGCAAAAGAAAGAAAATCCGGATCTCTTCGCATCGCGCATGAAGACTATCACCTCCCAAGGACAGGACATGAAAAAGGCACTTGAAGCTGGAGACTTGAGAACCGTAGGAACGATCATGTCTAATAATCACAAGCTCCTGGCCGAGATGGAGTATTCACACGAGATTCTGGACAAAATGTGCAAGTCAGCTCTGGAGAGAGGGGCCTGGGGGGCCAAGGTCACAGGTGGCGGTAGGGGAGGCTATATGGTTTCTCTGACTCCCGGCAAGGAACTCCAGGATAAGGTCGCCTCGGCTTTCGATAAGGAAGGATATAAGGTTATCCGGGCAACGATCGGTGGAAGTTGAATGAAAGTTCGGCGTCTTTTTTCGATTTGCTTATTGACTGCCTTGGCGTTCTCCTTTTTTGCGCCAACGTTCTCCGGCCGCGCGGCTGGGCCTTCCCAGACTAACCTGCCGGAGGAGCGCGCCAGTGCGCTTCTGGACAAACTGACTCCTGAGGAAAAAGTCGGCCAGTTATTTCTGGTCACTTTTACGGGTACGGCTGTAGATGATCAATCCCAAATATTCGATTTGATCGTCAACCATCACATTGGGAGTGTGGTGCTGCTTGCTGCCTCGAACGATAACTTCGTGGCCGCACCCGATACGGTCAGTGAGGCCTATGGCTTGATCTCACAGTTGCAGGCCATCGAATGGCAGGCCTCCCAAGAGCCGTCCGTTAGTACGGCTTCCGGCGAACAGCTAAAAAACGCCTACATTCCGCTGTTTGTCGCCACCTCTCAGGAGGGGGATGGTTACCCCAACGACCAGATATTGCACGGGCTGACACCTTTGCCTGATCTGATGTCCATCGGCGCGACGTGGCAGCCCTCCCTGGCCGAACAGGTGGGCGCCGTCGCCGGTCAGGAACTCTCTGCACTCGGATTTAATCTGTACCTCGGCCCTTCCTTAGACGTGCTGGAATCGGCCGGCGCGTTGGTGGGGGGAGGCTTGGGGGCGCGCGTCTTCGGCGGCGACCCTTATTGGGTCGGCGAAATGGGCAAGGCTTATATTACCGGACTACATAAAGGCAGCAATGAACGTATGCTGGTCGTCGCCAAGCACTTCCCTGGCCGCGGCAGCTCGGACCGCCCGACCAGCCAGGAAGTGGCTACGATCCGCAAGTCGCTCGAACAATTGAAGCAGATCGAGCTGGCGCCGTTCTTTGCCGTGACCGGCAGCGCCCCCGACCCGCAAAGCACAGCCGATGGATTGCTGGTTTCGCACATCCGCTACCAGGGCTTCCAGGGCAATATCCGCGCCACCACGCGTCCGGTCAGTTTCGACCCGCAGGCGCTTTCACAAATCCTCTCACTTCCAGCCTTTGTTTCCTGGCGCGAAAACGAAGGGTTGACGGTCAGCGACGACCTGGGAAGCCAGGCTGTCCGCCGATTCTATGATCCGGGGGGGCAGTCCTTTTTAGCAAGATTCGTAGCTCGGGATGCTCTCCTGGCCGGGAACGATTTGTTGTATATGGGGAACATTGTTTCCAGTGATGCCCAGGATAATTATTCAACCGTATTACAAACCCTGGAGTTCTTCACGCAGAAATATCGCGAAGATGCGGCTTTTGCCCAGCGAGTGGACGATGCTGTCATGCGCATCCTGGTGGCTAAGTACCGCATTTATGGTAATTTTGACCCTGCAAGTGTCACGCCTCGGGCCGAGGGGTTGGATGCGCTGGCTGCCTCTCAGGCAGTTACGTTCGAGGTTGCGCGCCAATCGGCTACATTGATCAGCCCGGATTTGAAGGATTTGGATGCCGTGCTGCCTGCGCCGCCGGATAAGCAAGATCACATCGTATTTTTCACCGATGCTCGCCCGGGCCGACAATGTAGCACCTGCCCCGAAGAACCGATGTTGGCGGGCGATGCTCTGCAGAACGTCATCCTGCGCCTGTATGGACCTCAAGCGGGTGGACAGGTTGTTCCCACGCACCTGACTTCGTATACGTTTGATGATATGGCCTCCGTTTTAGAAGGGGGCAGCGGCAATGCCGCTCTGGTCAGTGATTTGGGCCAGTCCGGTTGGGTCGTCATTAGCATGTTAGACGCGGATCCTGCCCAATCGCAGGCTGCCGTTTTACGGCGTTTCCTTTCCGAGCGCCAGGACCTGTTGCGAAACAAGCGCGTCGTCGTATTTGCCTTTAATGCTCCTTATTACCTGGACGCGACGGATATTTCAAAAGTGACGGCCTATTACGGCCTGTACAGCAAATCGGCCCCGTTTGTGGAAGTGGCGGCGCGTCTCCTTTTCCAGGAACTGACGCCGGCCGGCGCGCTGCCGGTCTCGGTGCCGGGCATCGGCTACGACTTTGCTCTCCGCCACCGCTCCGGACCCGGGGCAGGTGATCCAGATCTACCTGGACCTGCCGCCTGCGCCGGCCCCCGCGGCGACGCCCACCGGTACGCCCGAACCGACGGCCACGCCTTATTTCCGCGTGGGCGATACGGTCACGGTGCGGACGGGCGTCATCCTGGATCATAACCAGCATCCGGTCCCGGACAATACCGGTGTGCGTTTCTCTCTGATCCTGAGCGGCGAGGGCGGCGTCGTCCAACAAGTGGACGCGGCCACCGTGGGCGGCGTGGCGCGGGCTTCGTTCAGTATTGATCGGGCCGGCCTGCTCGAAATCCACGCCTCCAGTGACCCAGCTACTACTTCCGTTATGCTGCAACTGGATATTACCAGCGAGGGCATTAGTGTGACAGTTATCGCGCCAACCTCTGCAACTGAGCCGGTTACGCCCACACCTGCGCTCGTTCCGACGCCTGAAGAATCGAGCAACTCGGCGATTTCAGAAGGTTATCCTGGTTTCGGCGGCTGGATTACGATGGTTTTATTCCTGGGAGGACTGGCATATTTGGCGCTTTGGCTGGGTGGCAAGGCGATTTCGAGGCGTTGGGGGTTGCGTTGGGCGTTCTGCGTTATCCTGGGCGGCTTGCTGGCATACAACTACCTCGCCTTCGGTCTGCCCGGAAGCGCGGCCTGGATCAAAGCGTATGGTTTGACAGGGATAGTGGGGATTGTAATTCTAGGCGCCGCGCTCGGTTTCGGCAGCGGCTGGCTGTGGACGAAAGCGGTTAACGCGCCAGCGAAGCGATCAGGCTGACGAGCAGCAGCCCGGCCGAGATCCAAAGAAGGATCCGCTCGGGTGTTTTGGCGATCAGGCGCAGGAGGGTGTCGTGGGGTTGAGTCAAGTTTTGAGGCCGCGTCGGTATCTCTCGATTCCCAACTAGAAATTCCCGAAACATGTCTACCGTAGCAGGGCGGCTATCAGGGTGGAGTTCCATCGCCCACAGGATGGCACGTTCGGTGCGCTGGCTGATCGCCGCGTTGATCGTGCGAGGATGTGCCAGACTTTCAGGATGCAGGAAACGCTGGCGGGCATCCGTAGGCGGCTGGTTGGTCAGCAAATGGTACAGGGTCGCGCCGAATGCGTAGATGTCGCTGCGCACATCGGTATGCACGCCGTCGCCGCCGTACTGTTCCAGCGGCGTGTACAGGGCGGTGCCGCGCCCCTGGATGACGGTGACGGTCATTTCGTCGGGGGCAAGGGCTTTGACCAGGCCGAAGTCCACCAGCTTGAGCAAACCTTCGGGGGTGATCTTCAAATTGGAGGGCTTGATATCGCGGTGCACCAGGGGAGGATCTTGTTTGTGCAGGTAAGCCAGGGCGTCGGCCAGTTGATTGGCCCAGCCAAGAACGGACTCCTCCGAGAGAAAGGCATTCTGCTGGCGGGCTTCCATCATCAATGTGCGCAGATCCTTGCCGGGTACGTAATCCATGACCAGGTAATCGCGCGCCTCAACCGAGAAGAAATCCGAGACCTTGGGCAAGTTGGGGTGATCCAGGCGCGCCAAGAAAGTGGCTTCGCGTAAGAATTGCTGGCGCGCCTCTTTCAGGATCTTTGCGGGTACAGTGCGGTCGTGTTCGACTTCCTTGAGCGCACAGCGGCGACCTTCAAGGCGCAGGTCGTCGGCCAGGTAGATGCTGCCCATGCCTCCCTGGCCAATGCGCTCCCGGATGCTGTAACGTCCGCGTAGTACCTCGCCGGTTTTTAGTGGAACGGGCATGACCGGCTCCAAGGATCAAACTTATGGCGAAATACCGAAATGTGCAGATGGCCTTGTTTCGGCGTTGGGATGCCACTCTTGCACAATTTTCAATTTCTCTGCTATATTATAAGCGTATTTTATTCTCCTGTTGTATAATCAGTAATTCACGAAAAGGCTTTGTAGTAGCGACTTCCCTGGCACCGCCCGCCAGGGCAGGTGTAGTCGCTTTTCAGCCGAACGACTAAAGTCGTTACTACGTTTTCGTGATCTACTGATAATGCCTTAGGGAAGTAGAGCAAACTATGGAAGGCAACCTGGAAGAATATCCACTTCTAATTGGGCAGACCGGCTTGCTGAGGGGTCAACGTTGGGTTTTAAACAAGCCGCTTGTGATCGGGCGCGAAGCAACCTGCGAAGTAGCAATTGCGGACCGCCAGGTGTCTCGTTTCCACGCGCGGCTCACGCCGACGCCCGAGGGCGTGATCTTGGAAGACATGGGCAGCAAGAACGGCACGTATTGCAACGGCAATCCTGTTGCCAACCCGATGACTTTACAAGATGGGGACATGGTGCAGATTGCGCTAGCCGGACAATTCATCTTCCTGACATCGGATGCGACCATGCCCCTGGTCGAGTCTGCTGATCGCCCCGGGCGCTTGCGCCTCGACCTACGTTCCCGGCGGGTATGGGTCAACCAGCAGCAGGTGGACCCGCCCCTTTCCGCGCTGCAATTCCATGTTTTGCGTGTGTTGTACGACAGCCAGGGCCAGGTCGTGGATCGGCAGGGATTGATCGCAGCCGCCTGGGGCGACGAACAGACGATTGGGGTCTCTGAGCAGGCGCTGGATGCGCTCATCCGCCGTTTGCGCGACAGGCTGGCTGCCATTGACTCGGACTATCCCTACATCGTCACCGTGCGCGGGCATGGCTTGCGCCTGGACAATCCACCGATGGAGTGATGATCTGCGTAACGTTTGTAAAAAAAAAGATGCCCCTTATGTCACCCTGAGGGCGCGTTCTGTGCGCCCGAAGGGTCTCCACGCCGCAAACGCGAGATTCTTCGCACCCCGAAAGAGCGTCGGGGCGCTCACATCGTCCCGATGTCCTTCGGGAGAATGACACGCGAAACAGCAACCTTGCGCTGTAATACTAGCCCATGCTCTTCTTCATCGAGAATTTGAGAATCGCGCGATAAATATTATTCAGTCTCTCGAGGACTTGTGCATCCTCGCCTTGTGATTTTTTATCAGCTCGTTCTTCACTCTGCGCCAGGACACCCCCGACAAAGCTGGTAAATTCCGGCGTAATTTCATTTTTGTGTTCTTCCAGCATTTTATTCAGGGCTGCCTCATTGGGTGCATCGAGTAATTTCTCGAGCAGCTCGTATTCTTTGGGCGGCGCGGAAACCTTTTGCAGCACAGCGACGATTTGTTCGAGTTTCTTTAATTGCGCTTCATTCTTCTTTTGGGTGGCTTCCTGCAAGGCGCGGTTGAGCACCTGAACGAATATCTCGCTTATCTCGTTCAATCGCTCCAGGGTGGCCTTTTGGATGTCTGGCGCGGCGAGCAGTGTGTTGAGGAGTTCTCCGGCGCGTTTGTATTCTTCTTCCACGCGTTGGTCAATTTGACGGGTTATATCGAGCAACTTTTCACGCAGGAATTCCATTTTTTTGCGTTCGTCGCCAGTCTTGGTTTCGATGCGCTCGGTGAGCGATTGGAAGAAGAGGTAATCCAGGCCAGGGCGGGTCAGGCTGGCCAACGCGCTCAGTCGGGCTTCGTTGGGCGCCTGGATGAGGATCTCCAGTAATTTCTCGCGGGTGAGTTCTTTCCCGGCTGCTTGCAGGGTTTTAACGGCTTCCTGGATCTCGTTGACCTGACTCTGTAGTTGCCTGCCGTATTCGCTCTCTTTCATGAGTTGTTGCTGCAAGGCGTTCATCTGTTGAGCGACCTGTTCCTGGCCGCTGGCCGCGGCCCCTTCCATCAAGCGATTGAACAGGCCGAAGAACTCCGCATCCAGCAATTTGGCTTCCTGTTGGATGAGTTGAGTGCGCGCCTCCGCGGTGGAGGTGGATAGCAGTCGCTCAATCAGGTTCACGCGCTGCTGCTGCGCCTGGATCATTTCGGGCGTCACTCCGTCCGCACTCAGGACGCGCTCGATCAGGCTTTGGTAGGTGAGAAAGCTCTGCGGGCGCAGCAGGTAGGCCTTCCGCTTTTCGGGCGGTAGCCGGTTGACGGCTTGGTTGATTAGCGGGCCGATGAGCTTCTCCTGCTCGGTGACCGGTACGCTAAGTTCCCCCGGAAAGTAAGTTAGCAGGAGTTCTTTACCAGCATCGTGATAGACGATTGGCGTGGCCAGCGCTCCGCTATAGCCGCAATGCGGACAGTTCGCAAAGTTGGAGACTCCGCCCAAAAGGCGCTGTTTCGCGCCCGGGTCGGCGGTAATGTCGAAAAGCTGCTCGACTTGCGCCAGGATCGGCTGCCGGCAGCGTGGACAGGAGATTTGGGTTCTTTGAGGAGGCATGGATATTCTCGATTTACGATTTTGGATTGCGATGAGGTTTGCGACACAAGGGGTTATTTTACCCCAGAATATTTGATATTCTTTTATGAATTTGTATTTAACGGCAATACTGCTTAGATAAGGATGTAGAGACGGCTCCTAGCGAAGCACCCTGCGCACGCCGCCGGGCATGGGAGCCCGACCCGCTAACTAAAGTATTGTGTTTAGCGGGATCCAAAGGCAGGCTGGCGCGGCAGGGAGAAGCAGATGCGGGCGCCGGCATTCGGCTTCGGGTCCACCCAGATGCGTCCGCCATGCGCTTCGACAATAGCGCGCGCCAGGTAAAGTCCCAACCCGGCGCCTTTTGTATTCCGGACGGCTTTTTCGGCGCGGTAGAAACGATCAAAGATATATGGAATGTCAGCCGGGTCAATCCCCGCGCCCTCGTCGCTCACGGTGACGATCACCTGCTCTGGCCGTACCTGGCCGCTGATGCGGATCTCACCGCTGGGTGCATATTTGATGGCGTTGGACAGCAGGTTGGCGAGCACTTGCTCGATGCGCTTCTCGTCCGCCAGGATGATCGGGAATTTCTTGGGAAAATCCGCCAGGATGGTGTGACGGCCAGTTTGGGTGCGGAAGCGCTCGGCCAGGCGTTCGGCCAGATTGGGCAGGGAAATATCGGCCAGGTTGGGCTTCAGGCCGCCAGCCTGCAGGCGCGAGGCATCCAACAAGTCTTCGATCATCGTCGTCAGTCGGTCGGCTTCTTCTTCTATGACTTTCAAGCTATCTTGCACCACGGCTCGATCCCAGGAGGCGTCTTCGCGGCGCAAGGTGCTGACGTAGCCTTTGATCAGGGCGACAGGCGTCTTGAGTTCGTGACTGATGATCGAGACGAAGGTGTTCTTGATCTCCTCTGCGGTGCGGAATTTGGTGATGTCACGCACAGTGACGATGATATTGCGCAAGACGCCATCCGCCGTCAGGAGGGGTGCGTAGGTGATGCCGACTGGCAGCGAGGGCGGCTCCGGCCGTTGTAGATCACCCTCGACGTATAGATAAGCGTTGGGAGTCAGCGGCCAGCCGCCAGTCTCGGCTTCCTCCAGCGTCAGGCCTTCGGGGCGGCGCGCCCAGCGGATAATATCGCTGTGTGACCGGCCTTGGATCTGGTCGCGGGGTGTGACTAACATTCGCTCAAAGGCGGCATTGACGCGCTCGATGAGGCGATCCGCCCTCAGAATGAGAATCCCGTCCGCAGCGGAATCAATCAAGGCGTCCAGGCGCTGTTTTTCGTAACTGACTTGGGTATAGAGTTGGGCGTTGAAGACGGCGATGGCAGCCTGGTCAGCAAAGCTCTGCAGGAGCAATTTATCGTTGGCGGAAAACAGGTCGGGGTAGCCACGAAAGATAAAGGTCACGCCGATGACCTGGCCATGCGTAACCAAAGGCAGGCCGACGCCGTTAAGCAGGCCCATGCTGGCGGTGTAAGCCAGTTCTTTCAACATGCGGTTGAGTTCTGCGACGTTTAGTTCACGAACCTTCTCTTCTGCGAGAAGCGGCTCAAGATAGCGTAAAAAGGCTGGCGGGATGCCGTATGCAGCGGCAACGCGCCAACCCGCGCTCTCTTTCAGCGCGATGATACCGGCTTGACCGGCAAGCATTTCAATGGAAATGCGCAGGATGCGCGCCAGGAGTTTATCAAGATCAAGTTCCTGGGTAATAGCACGCGCTATTTCGAGCAGGTAGTCGCGCTGTCGGACGCGGAAGTCGGGGAGCATTACGATTGACGAGTGACGAGTGATGAGTGATGAGTGATGCGTGATGCGTGATGCGTGACGAGTAGCGGGTGACGATTGGCCGATCAGCGATCAGCGATAAGCGATAAGCGATGTTATTTTATCACCTACGCGGGTGGGGCGTGTTAGATTCATGTTATCTGCGCGATACAATGCTGTTCTTGGCACTGGCGAGGATGCAATTGGGTTATAATTACATGCAAATCGTATCGTGACCGTTATCAATTGCTTGGAAAAACCCTTGGCGGGCGCAGGTTGAAGATCATCTTCCAACTCAAACCCGGAAATATCATCCGTATCATTACAGGATGGCCACTATGAGCGCAAAAGCGAAATTGACCGAATTCGAAATAGATCAGAAGGTTATTGCCCAGGCTGATGACAACGCGGCGTGGGAAAAACCAATTTTGGTACGAAGGACGAGAGCTGCCTCGCTTTCTATCCCGCCAGACTTGGCGGCGCGTGCAGCATTCCTGGCAAAACTTCATCGCAAACCAAGCCTCGAGGAATGGCTGACACGCGTCATTCAAGAGCGAATTGAACTGGAAGAAGCCGCTTTTATAGGGGCGAAACAGGAACTGGCAGCAAAAACCGGTTGAAACCTTGATATTCCTCTTGCACTTTCTCTACTCCATAAACCTGTCCGCCAGCATGGGCAGGTTTTTCCATGCCATTCCGGTATAATCACCCCATGTTCGAATACAAAATCCTCACCGCGCAGAGTCGCGCCCGCGCCGGAGTTTTTCACACCCCGCATGGCGACCTGCTGACGCCCGTCTTCGCGCCGGTCGGGACGCAGGCGGCGGTCAAGACGCTCACCCCGGCCCAGGTCGAGGAATTGGGTGCGACGCTTGTCCTCGCCAACACCTATCACCTCTATCTGCGCCCAGGCGACGAACTTGTTCGCGAGATGGGCGGCCTGCACACCTTCATGCAATGGCCGCGCCCGCTGTTGACCGATTCGGGCGGCTTCCAGGTTTTTTCCCTCGCCCAGACCCGCAAAGTGGACGAGGATGGCGTCACCTTCAAATCCCACGTGGACGGGACGATGCACCGCTTCACACCCGAAAAGTCCATCGCCATCCAGGAGAACCTGGGGGCGGATATCATCATGGCCTTCGACGAGTGCGCCGACCCAAACGATTACAATTACATCCCGAAGGCGATGGAACGGACGCACCGCTGGGCGGAACGTTGTCTCGCCGCGAAGAGGCGCGCCGACCAGGCTCTCTTCGGCATCCTCCAGGGAGGCGTCAACCCGGACCTGCGATCTGCTTCCGCTAAATTCATCTCATCCCTGCCTTTTCCCGGCATCGC
>Ga0210022_1002193_pt1 | contig 12276 bp, 10 predicted proteins | sample CryGeymeta201520_FD_183984 | JGI IMG/M metagenome (GOLD analysis project Ga0210022, IMG submission 183984) | Groundwater microbial communities from Crystal Geyser aquifers in Utah, USA - Crystal Geyser metaG 2015-20 (SPAdes) (version 2) | ecosystem: Environmental > Aquatic > Deep subsurface >... | reverse complement strand
CCGCCAGCACATCGCGGGCCAGATGACCCGCCACATGAACCATACCGGCGGTTGAGCGACGGCGGCGGGCTTGCGGTTGGGGCGCAGATGGGCGGTTTCGGGCGGACGACCAGGCACCATCGGCAAAAGCCGCTGGCCGGTGGCGGTGCTCTGCAACCGGCACCTGCCGCAGTCGGCCCTGGGCAGCAAGACCCCCCTTGCAGGCGAGGAAGGGCTGGCGCAGGATGAAGGCGGGTTGTTTGGGAAGCAGCCTTGCTACGGGAAGGGATGTGACAGTTAGGCAGGCAAAAACTCGCCAACCGCAGCACGCGGCCGCTTATATCCCTCCAAAGAAGCGGCATTCTCAATATCAGTCTTATAGTCCCTCATTATTTGGATTATCGCGTCGGCTAACGCCACAAAATCGTCCGAATCGAGATCAAGATATTCCCCGTGCGCGACCCTGTTTCGCCGCGACACCAAACTTTCATCAATCAGATTGAACCTCATCTCGTATGGCGCTGTTGAGATATCAAGTGATATAGCAATGTTCGAGAAAACCTTTGAAGTGAGATTTGACTCCGTGTCTATAGCACTGGACATAGCCATCCTTGCAGTTTTGTCCATTTCCGCAAGGACGAAGTCGAACGCTTCTATGGATGCCTTCGACTTTTTGCTTTCAGTGAGAATAACAAGCTTTCCTTTCAACCCAAATACAGCAAAGCAACTCTTCAGGTCTCGATAAAAATGGGCTCGACTATCGACGTAACCAAGGTAGTCTTCTGACGCGCCCTTGATGAAACCCTCCCAATGCGCATAAAGAAGAGCAATACCGGCTCGGACAAATGTTTTCTGAGTTAGGCCTTTCGTTTTAGCGGCAAACTTGAAGGTCGATATTTCCTTAACCCTCCAACTCATTTCATTATCGAGAGCTTCTTGAAGCTGTGTTAATGTTCGAATTTTTGCCATAACTACCTCAAATCGCAGCCGGTTTGAGCAGATCCTCTGCGATTGGGAGGAGCTTCGAAAGGCGTGTCGTGCCCCGAATTCCGGCGCCCGAATTCGCGGTGAAGGCAGCATTTCCCCATAGATCGCGCGCCTTCTCTTGAATGAAGTTATTTCGTCGTTGGGGCGTCAACGCATTAAGCAAATTAAGGTTCTTTGACACGCCTATTGCCATCACCTCAAAGAGGGACATCAAAAACTTTCCCGCAAACACCTGGCCATTCCAACGCTTGAATGCGCGGTCTTGTAGCGCCTCGTCTAAGAACTGAAATGTTTTTTTAAACGTATTTTCTTCGGCGGCCATGTCGAACGCCTCGGAGGTCGCCAATTCCATTAAGCCACGATCTAGGTATTCGTGAACATCAAGCCCTGGTTGATAGGGCACAGAGCGAAATACAAAAAATCGAAGCGCCAATTCAACTGCGGATTGTGCCTCGAGTGCAACTTGAGTCTGGTCCGTCGTGCTCGAAAATGTCGGTTCACGAGAGCGAGCAACAAGCCAGTCATAAAACTTTGGGTTGACCTGCACTGCAATACTGTTGCGAACCTCCTGTGGGGTCAATATTGCTCCACCAGTGTTTAAGCGTTGGAAAAGTTCAAATTTCGCGGTGGCATCACTTTCGTTCTTAAGAATTTCCACGCGAACTCGCGCACGCTTTATCTCAATTTGTAGCACCTGGTCGAGACCGTCAGCGGCACCTTCAGCCGACTCTTTCCAACGCTTTCCGCTCAAACTTGGCAGAAAGTGAGTTCCGTCTAGAACAAGCGGTCCCAACTCGGCCGAGCGGTCCCCCTTTAGATCACCGGTGAGTTGGAAGATCGTTGAGAGACGCTGTAATCCATCGATCAGCTCCCAAACCCCATTTTGATCTTGGTAAACGAATATCGACGGAAATGGGATACCCAGCAAAATTGACTCTATGAATCGGGTTTTCCGCCCATCATCCCAACGGAACAAGCGCTGGAATGCCGGATCGATCGTGAGCTCATCCGCGCGGTAGAGGTTAATCAACTCACCCATCGACATATCGTAGCCGTCAGTTACGATCTTTTTCCGGGCCGCCTGTACTTCATCCAACAGCGTCATCTGCGCTCCTCGCCTGTGTCACTTGCCCAGCATCTGATAGCTGGTTGAATGATAGCCGTAGTTTGTGCGTCTTGGCCAGAGGCACCAAGTGTAAAGTGAGGCTCCGCCAGCGGAGTTAAGTGTCCCATCCCCGATAATCCCATTCCCCCTCCGCCCCACCCTCTTCATGGCAAGATCGGTTTCGATGGGCATTCCGTGCGGGGTGCGGCCATGCTGATCCCACTCCACGCACCAACCAATCCCGCCCTCACCTCAGCCGCAGGCCCGCAGCGTCAAAGTGAAACGCGCGGGCCGGGTCGGGGGTCAGGAACACCGCCTCGCCCACCGCGTAGTCGTGCTGACCGAACAGGCGCACCGTCAGCAGGCCATGCGGCACGGTGTGGACATAGACGTTGGTCTCGCCGCCCAGGTGCTCGACATGGCTGATGGTGCCGCTGATCTGGCCCGCATGGCGGTCAAGCCCAAGGTGTTCGGGGCGGATCCCGAGGGTGGCCCCTTGTTGGCCCAAAGCGGCGGCATCAAGCAGGTTCATCTGCGGCGAGCCGATGAAGCCCGCAACGAAGGTGTTGGCGGGATCGTTGTATAGTTCCATCGGCGCGCCGACCTGCTCGACCCGACCCTCGTTCAGCACCACGATGCGGTCTGCCAGGGTCATCGCCTCGACCTGATCGTGGGTGACGTAGATCATGGTCGCCGCCAGCTCGCGGTGCAGGCGGGCGATTTCGATCCGGGTCGCCACCCGCAAGGCGGCGTCGAGGTTCGACAGCGGTTCGTCGAACAAAAACAGCTTGGGCGTGCGCACGATGGCGCGGCCGATCGCGACGCGCTGGCGCTGACCACCCGACAATTCCGCCGGACGGCGGTCAAGTAGCGCATCAAGTTCCAGCATGGCACTGGCCCGGGCCACCGCTTGCGTCACTTGCGCCCGGCCGGCCCCGCCCTGTTTCAGCCCCAGCCCCATGTTGCCGCGCACCGTCAGATGCGGGTAAAGCGCGTAAGACTGGAACACCATGGCGATTTCGCGCTGGCTGGGCGGGGTGTCGTTGACCACCGCGCCGTTGATGCGAACCTCGCCCGTGGTGGCGTCTTCCAGCCCGGCGATGATGCGCAGCAGGGTGGATTTGCCACAGCCCGACGGCCCGACAATGACGCAGAATTCACCGCTTGGCACCGTCAGATCGACACCTTTGATAACTTCGACCGCGCCGAAGGATTTGGTGATGGCGGTAAGGGTCAGATCGCCCATGGCGGCTCCTGCAGGTTGACGGCGACCCCCGCGCGCACGCTGGCATCGGCGGCAAGGCAGATTGCCAGCGACCGCACCGCATCGCGCATGTGGCGGCCCAGATCAAGGTTCTCGCGGATCGCGCGGGCCACGAAGGCGGCCTCGCGGTCGCAAAGCTGCTGGTGGCCGGGCTCGTCGGTCATTGATATGTCAGTGTCGCCACCCGCGACCTTGTGGATGCGCAGCAGCGCGGTTCGGGTATGGGTCGCCATGTCGTCGGACCGCGCGCCTTCCGGCATCCGGATCGAGACCGCCCCGTTGGGACTGACCACATCCTTGACGAAAAACGCGGTGTCCGACATCATCGGCCCCCAGCCGGCCTCATACCAGCCTAAGGATCCGTCGTCGAACAGCACCTGGAAATGGCCGTAGTTATACATCTGGGGCGCAATCTCGCTCGACAGCCGCAACCCCATGCCGCGCACCTCAAGCGGCTTGGCATCGGTGATCTGGCACATCACATCGACATAATGCACGCCGCAATCGACGATCGGCGAGGTGGTCTGCATCAGCGCCTTGTGCACCGCCCAGGTCGGGCCAGAGCTTTGCTGGTTGAGGTTCAGCCGGAACACGTAGGGGCCACCCAAGGCCCGCGCCTCGGCGATCAGGCGCTGCCAGCTTGGGTGATGGCGCAGGATGTAGCCGACCACCACCTTGCGGCCCAAAGCCGCAGCCTTGGCCTGCACCCGGCGGGCATCGGCAACCGATGTTGCCAGCGGCTTTTCGACAAACACATCGGCCCCTGCATCCATCGCGGCACAGGCCAGATCGGCGTGGCTGTCGGAATAGGTGGCGATGCAGACCAGATCGGGTTTCAGGCGGGCCAGCGCTTCGGCGAAATCCGCCGTCAGCGGGTAGCCCTTCAGTTCCGGCGGCAAATCCACCATGGAACGATTCACCAGCCCGACGATCCGGAACGCCGAATTGGCGTGATAGGCCAGGGCATGACTGCGCCCCATGTTGCCCAGACCCGCCACCAACACCTTGATCATTTCACCGCCCCCGCCGTGATGCCGCGGATCAGTTGCCGCGAGAAGATCAGATACAGCACCAGCACCGGCAGGATCGCGAGGCTCAGCGCCGCCAGCACCGCGTTCCAGTTGGTCACGAACTGGCCGATGAACACCTGACTGCCCAGGGTGATGGTCTTGGTAGCCTCGGCCGGGGCCAGGATCAGCGGAAACCACAGATCGTTCCAGATCGGGATCATGGTGAACACCGCCACCGTCGCCATCGCCGGGCGCACCAGCGGCAACACCAGCGCAAAAAAGATGCGGTATTCGCTCAGCCCATCAATCCGTCCGGCGTTTTTCAGATCATCCGAGACCTGCTTCATGAACTCGGCCAGGATGAACACCGCCAGTGGCAGGCCCTGCGCGGTATAGACCAGGATCAGCGCGAGCAAGGTGTTGACCAGGCCCGTCGCCACCATCAGTTGCAGGATCGCGACGGTTCCCAGCCGGATCGGGATCATGATCCCAAGCGCCAGATAGAGCCCCATCAGGGTGTTGCCGCGAAAGCGGTATTCCGACAGCGCAAACGCCGCCATCGCCCCGAACAGCAGCACGAAAAACAGCGAGCTTACCGTTACCACCATGCTGTTCTGGAAATAGTGGAAGAAATCGCCCTGCTTCAGCACCGTAGCATAGCCGATCAGATCAAAGCTGGTAGCATCGGGCAACGCCAGCGGCTCGGCAAAGATCGCGCGGCGCGACTTGAAGCTGTTGCTTACGACCACAAATACCGGAAACAGCGCAATCAGCGTATAGCCGATCAGCACCGCGTGGGCGGCAATGCTGCGATAGATCGGGGTGCGCGTGGCCATGGCTCTCTCCTAGAACTGATAGCGACGCAGCCGCGTCTGGATGGCGAACAGATAGATACACACGCCGACCAGAATGATGCCGAACATCGCGGTGGCAATCGCAGCCCCCATGTGCGGATCGCCCAGTTGCAACTGAAAGCCGAAAAAGGTGCGGTAAAGAAAGGTGCCCAGAATGTCGGTGGCATAATTGGGCCCCGCCAGCGCCCCCTGTGCCACGTAGATCAGGTCGAACGCGTTGAAATTGCCGACGAAGGTCAGGATCGAGATGATCCCGATCGAGGGCAGGATCAACGGCAGCTTGATCTTCCAGAACTGGCTCATGCCGGTGATGCCATCCATTTCGGCAGCCTCGATCACCTCGTCGGGAATGGTCAGCAGCGCGGCATAGATCAGCATCATCGGGATCCCGACGAATTGCCACACCGAGATCAGCGCCAGCGTGGTCAGGGCGTATTCCTCGCGCCCCAGCCACGGCGCGAACAGGCTTTTCAGCCCGACCAGATCAAGCATCCCCGGCGCTATGCCCCAGATCGGCGACAGCATCAGCTTCCACACGAAGCCCACGATCACGAAGGAAAGAATGGTCGGGATGAAGATCGCGGTGCGGTAGAATGCGGCCATCCTGAGCCGGGGCGAAGACAGCAGCGCCGCCAGCCCGACTCCGATCGGGTTCTGCACCAGCATGTGCACCACGAAGAACCAGGTGTTGTTGGCCAGCGCATTCCAGAAACTGGCCGACCAGCGCGGATCAAGAAACAAGGTGCGGAAATTGTCGAGCCCGGCAAACCGCACCACCCGCTCGACCCTTGTGTAAAGCGCCAGATCGAGGGTGGCAAACAGCGGTATGATCATGATCGCGGTGTAAACCAGCACGGCGGGGGCCAGAAACACCGCGATATGCCAGCGGATCGGATTGCGACGTGCCATCGCGACTCCTGCAGCTTCTTCTTTGCGCAAATATCCTCGGGGGGTGCGGGGGGCCCGAGGCCCCCCGCTTCGGCTTGTGCCTACTTCTGCGGCTCATACCAGCTTGCCAGCCCCTCTTGCAGCCGCGCCCCGGCTGCTTCTGGCGTCTCGGTGCCCTTGATCACGGCGGCTGAGGCGTTCCAGGTCTCGTTTTCCAGGTTAGGCGTGCCGCGCGACAGGATCTGATAGGTCGAGCGGATCGAGCTCTGGCACTTGCCGCGCCACGACACGAACTCCTGCGCCAACGGATCGTCCAGCGTCACCGCCTCGTTCGACAGCGGAAAGAAGCCGGGCAACGCGTTGGCGTAAAGGCTGGCGAATTCCGGGCTGGCCACCCAGTTCAGGAAGGTCTTGCCCGCCTCGCCATTGGCCGAGGCCGCGTTCAGGCCGATCCCGATATCGGTATGATCCGAGATGTAGCAGGTATCGCCTGTGGCCTGTACCGGCGGCGGGAATGCGCCCATCTCGAACTCGGCCTGAGCCCGGAAACCGCTGATTTCCCAACTGCCGGCCGGATAGATCGCGGCCCGGCCCAGGGTGAACAGGTTCTGGCTGTCGGGATAGGTCTGCGCCTCGAAACCGTCGCCGAGATAATCCTTCCACTTCGCCAGTTGCCGGTAGGGCGCGACCCAGCCCTCGTCGCTCAGCTTCTGGCTGCCCGCGATCAGCGCCAGACGGCCTTCCTCGCCTTTCCAGTAGTTCGGGCCGATGTTGTTGTAGCCCATGGTGGCGGCTTCCCACTGGTCGTTGGTGCCCATCGCCATCGGGATGTAGGTGCCGTCGGCCTTGATCTTGTCGAGGGCGGCAAAGAATTCGGCCTCGGTTGCGGGCACTTCGATGCCAAGGGCGGCAAACGCGTCCTTGTTGTAGATGAAGCCGTGGATCACGCTCGCCATCGGCACGCAGAAGGTTTTCGCGCCGTCATCGGTGGACCAGCCCGAACGCGCCACGGCGCTGAAATTGGCCATGCCGGGCAGGTCGGTCAGATTGGCCAACTGACCCTTGTTGAAAAGCTCGAGCGAGGCATCGAACGGACGGCAGGTGATCAGATCACCGGCCGAGCCGGCGTCGAGCTTCGAGTTCAGCACCGCGTTGTATTCGGCTGGCGCGCTTGGTGCGAACACAACCTTGATGCCGGGGTTGGCGGCCTCGAACGCCGGAATGATCTTGTCTTGCCAGATCGTCAGGTCGTCATTGCGCCACGACTCGATGGTCAGCGTGACGTCCTGCGCCATGGCGGCACTGCCTGCCAGCAGGGTGCTGGTCAAAAGCAGGTTGCGCAACGTGGTTCTCTTCATGTCGTCTCTCCCTGGTGTTGACCCTTGCGGGCCCGTTGTCGGTTTGCCTGTCGGGGCCCGTTTTCGGGCGTTATCTTGGGTGGGTCGCCTGCGCCGCCAGGGCCGGGCCAAGCTGGCCGTGGCTGGCGTGCAGCAGGCGCGTGGCCGCGGCGCGGTCGTGCGCCCCGGCGGCGATCAGCACCGCCGTTTTCACATCGCCTTCAGCCGCCGCCAAGGCCAAGGCGGCGGTCGCCTCATCAGTTCCGGTCAGCCGCGCCACGATCCGGCGGGCGCGGTCGCGCAGCTTGGCATTGTCGGCCGCCAGGTTGACCATGTAGCCATCAAAGACATGCCCCAGCCTGATCGCCATCAGCGTCGAGATCAGGTTGAGCGCGATCTTCTGCGCCGTTGCCGCCCCCATCCGGGTCGAGCCGGCGATCACTTCGGGGCCGGTATCAAGCAGGATCGCGACATCCGCATCCTTGAGCAGCGCCGACCCCGCGACATTGGCGATTGCGATCAGCGCCGCACCACGGGCGCGCGCTGCGGCGGCCAGCGCCAGGGTGTAGGGCGTGGCACCGCTGGCCGAGACGCAGATCAGCGCGTCACCCGGCCCCAACCCTGCCGCCGCGAAATCGGCATCGGCCAGCCCCGCGTCGTCCTCGACCGCGCCGGTCATATGCAGCAGGGCAGCAACGCCGCCCGCCAGCAGCATCGGGGTGCGCTCGGGCGCAATCCCGAAGCTGCCCGCCAGTTCAAGGCAATCGGCCAGCGCCATCAGCCCCGAGCTGCCCGCCCCGCCATAGCCCAGCTTGCCACCCTGCGCGATCACCCCGGCGGCAAGCTTTGCCGCCGCCTCGATCTGCGGCAGCGCCGCGCGCACCGCCGCCGCAGCGGCAAGCTGGGCGTCCAGCAGATGGCTCAACGCCGCCGCTCCAGGCAAGGCTTGCAAACCGATGGCGGTGTGATGCTGCTGCTCTGTCCGGCGCGGTGGCATACGATTCCCTTTGCTTCAGAAAGAATACCAAACAAATACCACGTGTCCATGTAATTCTTGAAAATCCGCCGAAATGGCATTGATGTGAGTTTCTCTTTTCATTTGGTATTTCTTTGGTATCTTCAGGGCAAAGGAGTCGTCATGGGGCTGGTGCTGGTTGTCGATGGCGGAGGAAGCGGGTGCCGGGCGGCGGTGGCCGACGAATCCGGGCAGATTTTGGGGCAGGGCCGGGCCGGGCCGGCCAATATCATGACCGACCCTGATGCCGCCCGTGCCAACATTCTGGCCGCCGCCGCGACGGCGCTTGCGGACTCGGGGCAGGCGGCGACGCTGGCCGATCTGGCCGCAGTGCTGGGGCTGGCGGGGGCCAATGTCGCAGGCAATGCCGCGCGGCTGGCGGCGCTACTGCCGTTTGCGCGGGTGCGGGTGGAAACCGACGCCACCATTGCCCTGGTCGGGGCGCACCAGGATCAGGATGGAATTGCCGCCACGATCGGCACCGGCTCGGTGTTTGGCCGCCAGCGCGGCGGGGTGCGGCGGCAGATTGGCGGCTGGGGCTTGGTGCTCGGTGACGAGGGCTCGGGGGCATGGATCGGGCGGGCGGCGTTGACCGAGGTTCTGCATGCCGCCGACGGATTGGTGTCTGGCTCGCCGCTGCTGGCGGGGCTGCGCGATCGCCTTGGCGGGGCCGATGCGGTGGTGACGTTCGCCAGGACGGCCAGCCCGGGCGATTTTTCCGACCTTGCGCGCGAAGTGGTGGCCGCCCCTGATGATGCGGCGGCGGCGCGCATCCTGAGCGCGGCCGACGACTGGATCGCGCGCGGGATCGGCCATTTGCAGGTCAGCCCCACGCTGCCGGTGACCTTTCTGGGTGGGTTGGGGCCGGTGTTTGCGCAGCGCCTGTCGCCGCGCTATCCGGGGCTGATCCGGGCCGCGATGGGGTCGGCGCTGGACGGTGCGCTGTGGCTGGCGCGCACGGAGGGGTGGTGATGGACGCGCTTTTTGCCGCCGCCGCTTTTACCGCCCCCGGCCCCGGCCCGCTTTACCTGCACCTCAGCCGCCGCATCAGCGAGCGTATTGCGGCGGGCGGGCTTGCCCCAGGTTCCAGCCTGCCGCCCGAGCGCGAAATGGCGGCGCTGACCGGCCTGTCGCGGGTCACGGTGCGCAAGGCGGTGCAGGCGCTGGTGCAATCGGGCCAACTGGTGCAGCGCCGCGGCTCTGGCACCTTCGTTGCGCCCAAGGTCGAGCGGCTGGAGCAGGCGCTGTCGCTGCTGACCTCGTTTTCCGAAGACATGGCGCGGCGCGGCAAGGCGGCACGCTCGGTCTGGCTGGCGCGCGGGGTGCATGCCCCGGCACCCGAAGAAATGATGGTGCTGGGGTTGACGGCGCAGGATCATGTGGCGCGGCTCGAGCGGGTGCGGCTGGCCGACGAGGTGCCGCTGGCGATCGAGCGCGCGGCGCTGTCATCCGCGATCCTGCCCGATCCGATGGTGGTGGGGGCCTCGCTTTACGCCACGCTGGCAGAACGCGGCTTGCGCCCGGTGCGCGCGGTGCAGCGGATTTCGGCAACCAACCTCACCTCCCGTGATGCCGGGTTGCTGGAGGTGGCGGTAGGGGCGGCTGGGCTGCGGATCGAGCGGGTCTCGTATCTGCCCTCGGGTCGGGTGGTCGAATTCACCCGCTCGATCTATCGCGGCGATGCCTATGATTTTGCGGCAGAATTGCAGATAGCGGCAGAACCGCAAGGAAAACGGACATGAACGACAAATCCTTCATGCGCGCCGAAGTCGAGGAAATCCCGGCCGTCTGCGCGCGTTTTCTGGCGGCGACCCGGACCGACGTTACCGCCGCGGCGGCGGCCTTGCGCGCACTTGATCCCGGCGTGGTGGTGACGGTGGCGCGCGGCTCGTCCGATCATGCGGCAAGCTATCTGAAATATGCGGTCGAACTGGTGGCGGGGGTGCCGGTGGCCTCGGTCGGGCCGTCGGTGGCCTCGATCTACCGGCGGCCGTTGCGCTTGCACGGGGCGGCCTGCATCGGCATTTCGCAATCGGGCCGCAGCCCGGATCTGGTGGAAATGATGCGCGCCGCCGGGGTGGGCGGGGCGCTGACCCTGGCGATCACCAATGCGGCGGATGCGCCGATGGCGCAGGTCTGCGATCACACCCTGGCGCTGCACGCCGGGGCCGAGCACAGCGTGGCGGCAACCAAGACCTTTGTCGCCTCGGTGGTGGCGGCGTTGGCGCTGGTGGCCGAGTGGCAGCAGGATGCCGCCCTGCGCGCCGCGGTCGAGGCGCTGCCCGAGGCCTTTGCCCGCGCGTTGCACTGCGACTGGCAAGCACTGGCCGACGCGCTGCAACCGGCCGGGCAGCTTTACGTGCTGGGGCGGGGGCCGGGCTTTGCCATCGCCAACGAAATGGCGCTGAAATTCAAGGAAACCTGTGGCCTGCACGCCGAAAGCTACAGCGCCGCCGAGGTGCTGCACGGCCCCAGTGCGATCGTGAAGCCCGGCTTTCCGGTGCTGGTGCTGGGGGTAGCGGACGCGGCGCTGCCGCAGCTTATGGCCACCGCCGAGCGGCTGGCGGCGCAGGGTGCGCAGGTGTTCGTGACCGCCGGTCAGGCGGCTGGCAAGGTGGCCGGGGTCACGGTGTTGCCCGCGGTGGACGGCCTGCATCCGCTGGTGGCGCCGCTGGTGCTGGTGGTCAGTTTCTATGCCTTCATCGAGGCCTTCGCGCGGCGGCGCGGCTTTGATCCCGACACCCCGCCGCATCTGCGCAAAGTGACGGAGACCCTATGAGCCTGCGCATCTTTCTTGGGGCACGGGTGTTTGACGGCACCCGCTTGCTTGACGGGCAGGCGGTGCTGGTCGAGCATGGCCGGATTGTCGATATGGTTGCCACCGACCAGATTCTTGAAGCCCCGGCAGGGGCGGTGGTGCGGCTGGCGGGGGGGATCCTTGCGCCCGGCCTGATCGACCTTCAGGTCAATGGTGGCGACGGGCTGATGCTGGGCGACGCCGCCACCGTGGCCGGCATCACGCGGATCTGCGCCGCCCACGCCCGGCTGGGGGCCACCGGCATTCTGCCCACCCTGATCACCGACCGCCCCGAAGTCACCCACGCCGTGATCGAGGCTGGCATTGCCGCCGCCCGCGCCCATGTGCCGGGCTTTCTTGGCCTGCATCTGGAAGGCCCGCACCTTGATCCACGGCGCAAGGGCGCGCATGACCCCGCCCTGATCCGCGCCATGACTGACGCCGATCTGGCACTGTTGCTGCATGCCGCGCGGCATCTGCCCGCGCTGATGGTGACGCTGGCCCCGGTGGCGGTGACGCTGGCGCAGATTGCGGCGCTGGCGCAGGCCGGGGTGGTGGTCAGTCTGGGCCACAGCGACTGCACGGCGCTTGAGGCACGCGCCGCCTTTGGTGCCGGGGCGCGCTGCGCCACCCATCTTTTCAACGCCATGAGCCCGCTTGGCCAGCGCGAGCCGGGGCTGGTGGGGGTGGTGCTCGACAGCCCCGGCGTCGCTGCCGGGCTGATCTGCGACGGGGTGCATGTGGTGCCGGAAACCCTGCGGGTGGCGCTGGCAGCAAAACGCGGCGGCACCCCCGCGGGCGGGTTGTTCACGGTGACGGATGCGATGGCGGTGGCGGGCACCGATCTGGCCGGGTTCAGCCTTGGCGGTCGCCGCATCCTGCGCCGCGAGGGCCGCCTGACGCTGGCAGACGGCACCCTGGCCGGAGCCGATTGCACCCTGCCGGGGGCGCTGGCCTGGCTGGTGGGCACGGTTGGCGTGGCCCCCGAGCGGGCGTTGGCAATGGCAAGTTCGGTGCCGGCCGCCGTCATCGGTGCCGGT